>Ga0066837_10000241_pt1 | contig 24593 bp, 19 predicted proteins | sample ETNtaG_25_FD_66730 | JGI IMG/M metagenome (GOLD analysis project Ga0066837, IMG submission 66730) | Marine microbial and viral communities from oxygen minimum zone, Eastern Pacific Ocean - ETNP201302SV86 | ecosystem: Environmental > Aquatic > Marine > Oceanic | place: Pacific Ocean: Eastern... | reverse complement strand
ACGAAGGAAAGAAAGCATATCTGCAATGTATGGCATCCTGTTATTTCTACATATCATTTCTGCAACCGTCTGGACCGGAGGGCATTTGGTCCTCTCCCTCGCGATTCTTCCCAGGGCATTCAAGGAACAATCGACTGAAGAGTTGAAGCAATTTGAATCCGCCTATGAGCGTGTTGGCATCCCTGCGCTTCTGATACAGGTTATCACCGGGTTATGGCTGGCCTATCGATTGGCCCCGGACCTAAGCCAGTGGTTTAGCTTCAACAATATGGTTTTAAGTTTGATCGGGACCAAGTTGATCCTTCTGGCCTTGACCCTTGGACTTGCGATCGACGCCAGATTCAGAATCATTCCTAAATTATCCCTGCATGAGTTGAAGGTCTTAGCCTGGCACATCATTCCAGTGACCATCCTATCCGTCCTGTTTGTCATTGTTGGTGTTTTATTCAGGACAGGATGGTTTTTTTGAACCTGCCTGTGGAAGTAGACACGTGTCTCCCATAGACCCTTGAAGTCTTCTGCAGTCCTATTGTTGAAACCTGACCATTATGTTGCAGTTCTAATTCCAAGGCATCACCTTCAAAAAACTGATTGCTTCAATTTATTGTTCGATCTATTTTTTCAAAAAATTTGATGGTTCAATTTTTAGTAGATTTTTTTTACAAGGAAAAAAGACTGGACTCTCTGACAATTTTGGAAACAGTTAAGTCGGATGACTGAATTCCAGAGATTGAATCAATAAGGACAAGGACATGACTAAACCAAAAATCCACTTTACTCATGAAGAGTTCGCGGACCGACAGAACCGTGTTCGACAAGAATTGGTTAAACGTGAATTAGACGGTCTGTTGCTTTTCAAGATCGAAGATATGTACTGGATGACAGGTTTTGATTCCGACGGATTCTGCATATTCCACAGCATGTTTGTCGGTGCCGATGGCCAACTCACTCATCTTTCACGGACAGCCGATTTGGCAAATTTAAAGTACTCTTCCATTTGCGATGATGTCCGAATAGCTCCGGATTCAGCCAACGTCAGCTGGGCGTCCTGTATCAAAGACATGCTGGCTGCTCACGGAATGAGAGGGAAACGCATTGGCATTCAGGTCGACACGATGGGTTTGACTCCTAAAGTCTTCCTCGAAATACAAGCTTCGCTGGAAGGCTGGTGTGAACTTGTGATCGCCGAGAACTTCATTCAGGATCAACGCCGCGTTAAGAGCCCACAGGAACTCACTTACATCAAAACTGCCGGAAAAATTCTAGACGAGGCACTGGAAACAGCACTAGCAGAAGTTTATGTTGGAGCATTTGAAGGAGATATCTACGGGGCGTTCTATAACAAATTGTTTTGCTTGGGCGCAGACCTTCCTGCTCACATACCCCCACTAGGTTGCGGCGACTCTGCGCTTAACGTCAGATACACCACCGGACGCAAACACGTCGCCAAAAACGATCAAATCACGTTGGAACTTGGGCTCGCCTACAGGCACTACCATGCCGGAAGCATGTGCGTAGCCCTAACCGGGCCAAACATACGCGACAAACATTTGAGAATGCACGAAGTGCTCGTCCCCACGTTATCAACGATCCAAGACAACCTGAGGCCCGGTAAAAAGATGGGGGAGATTTATGATCTCTATGTAGATCTGCTGTCAGACAAGGGCATGTCCGATTTGGCTCAAACCGCGTGCGGATATACAATGGGCGCAGTTTGGCCCCCGACATGGATGGAACAACCTCTGTTTTATTCAGGCAACCCCACTGTGATTGAAAAAGACATGACATTCTTCAACATGCTGATTCTGAACGATCATAAGGCGGGGATGATCATGGCTCTCGGCGAGCAGGTCATCGTTACTGACGGCCCACCAGAAGTCGTCAGCCATGTGCCTAAGGAACCGATTATCATCGATCCATCCAATCTCCCAGAATCAGCCTCCCCTCAGGTCCGCTGACAACGTGAAATTGTTCCCAAGACAGGTTCTAATATCCTGTTTTCTTGGTATTTTTTATGATGCCGAAAGACGGAACAGGCATGTCAAATGGGAACAGTTATACAGGCACCCAGGGTCAAATGAAACTCTCAACGTCTGGTAAATCACTTCATAGAATATTGCATTGAATTTTAGTGAATCATTGTTTCGAGGAATACCTGTTCTTTCCATCCTGATAAAACCTTTCTTGTCCTAATCCACCCCTAAAGTTGCCTGGCAACAATACTCAGAATCATATATTCTAAAGTGTCCTTAATTTTTGATTGAGGAACCTTTTGCAGACATGCTTGCCAAAAAATTTCTTAAGAAGAACACATGAGTAAAATCATCTACACCAAAATTGATGAAGCACCGGCCCTGGCCACCTATTCCCTACTTCCAATCATCCAGGCTTTTACCAGCGGTTCCGGGATCAAGCTGGAAACCAGAGACATCTCCCTTGCGGCAAGGATCCTCGCAGCGTTTCCTGACCAACTGACGGCGGAACAGCAGATGCCTGACCATCTGGCGGAACTTGGGGAACTGACCCAATCTCCAGAAGCGAACATCATCAAACTTCCCAACATCAGTGCTTCGGTTCCTCAACTGCAGGCGGCCATCCGGGAACTTCAGGATCAGGGTTATGCCCTTCCAAATTATCCTGAAGATCCACAAAACGAGGAGGAAGTTTCGGTCAAAAACCGTTATGCGAAAGTTTTGGGCAGCGCGGTCAATCCGGTTCTCAGGGAAGGGAATTCGGACCGCAGGGCAGCCCTCTCGGTAAAGCGGTTCGCGCAAAATAATCCTCCGCGCTTAAAGGCATGGAACCCAGGCTCCAAAACCCGGGTGGCGCACATGGCAGATGGTGATTTTTTTGGAAGTGAAAAGTCAGCTGTGATTGAAAACGACGGAAACGTTTGCATCGAATACGCTGCAGAAGATGGATCCGTCACCATTCTCAAAGACAAAGTTGCAATCACTCGAGGAGAAGTGATCGATTCCTCAGTGATGAATGTCCGAAAACTCCGTGAGTTTTACACCACTCAGATCGAAGAGTCACACAAAGACGGGATGTTGCTTTCACTTCATCTCAAGGCAACGATGATGAAGGTTTCCGACCCGGTGCTTTTCGGACATGCGGTTTCGATTTTTTACAGCGAGTTGTTCGAAAAACACAGGGAACTTTTTGAACAGATAGGAATCAACCCCAACAACGGTTTAGGAGATGTTTCTTCTAAAATCGAAAACCTTCCTCAAGACCAGCAGAACCAAATCAAGCAGGATATTGATTCCATTTATCAGAAACGCCCTGAACTGGCGATGGTCGATTCGGAAAAAGGGATTACCAATCTTCACCTGCCAAACAACGTCATCATCGATGCATCGATGCCGGTGGTCGTCCGAGATGGAGGTAAAATGTGGGGTCCTGATGGTATGCTTCGGGACACCGTCGCGATGATTCCGGACCGATGCTATGCAACCATCTATCAGGAAGTGATTGAAGATTGCCAAAGGAATGGTGCTTATGATCCTGCCACAATGGGTAATGTGGCGAATGTCGGTCTGATGGCCCAAAAAGCAGAAGAATACGGGTCCCATGACAAGACCTTCCTTGCACCGGGAACCGGGACCATTCGTCTGGTGGACGATTCAGGAAGTTCCATGCTCGAGCAACCGGTGGAACCAGGAGATGTCTTCAGGATGTGCCAGGTCAAGGACGCACCCATCCAGGACTGGGTAAAATTGGCAGTCAACCGCGCACGCGCCACCGGATCACCCGCTGTGTTCTGGCTTGATGAACAACGTCAACACCACACATGCCTCATCAACAAGGTCAACGCCTATCTTGAGGATCATGACACCCAGGGACTCGAACTGCACATCATGTCTCCTGTGGAAGCCATGCGGTTCAGCCTGGAACGCATCCGCAAGGGCCAGGACACCATCTCGGTCACCGGCAATGTTCTCAGAGATTACCTGACCGATCTCTTTCCGATCCTTGAACTTGGGACCAGTGCCAAAATGCTCTCCATTGTTCCACAGATGAAAGGAGGAGGGCTTTTTGAAACTGGCGCCGGAGGTTCGGCCCCCAAACACGTGCAGCAGTTTCTGGAAGAAGGTCATCTGCGCTGGGACTCACTGGGGGAAATGCTGGCACTTGGAGTTTCCTTCGAACACCTGGCCTCCGTCAGTCAAAATGCCACCGTAAAGATCTACTCCGGCACGATCGACGAGGCCGTCGGACAGTATCTTGAAAATCGACGATCTCCTTCGCGGAAGGTCCACGAACTGGATAACCGCGGAAGTCATTTCTACTTTGCCCTCTACTGGGCTGAGGCTCTTGCTTCCCAAGAGGAGGATCAGGAACTGAAAGTCCGATTCTCCAAGATCGCAAGGGACCTATCTGAGAAAGAAACAATGATTCTTGAGGAATTGAATGCTGCACAGGGACAACCTGTGGACATTGGTGGTTACTTTCTGCCTGATGATGAAAAAGCTTCACAGGCCATGCGGCCTAGCCCATCTCTGAATGGAATCATTGAAAGCCTGAATTGAAATAAATGACCAAAGATTCTTTACTGCAGAGGATTGAAGGAAAACGCGAGGAACTGACGGATCTGACCTGCGAACTGGTCCGGATTCCAACGGTGAATCCTCCGGGGGATGCTTACACTGACTGTGCAAGGCATTTGGGAAAGCGTCTGAAGGAACGCGGATTTGAGATCAGTTATCATCGTGCGGAGGGAAGCCCAGGAGACACGGATCGTTATCCCAGAACCAACATGATAGCTCGTCTGGAAGGCCAGTCTCCTGGACCTTGTGTACATTTCAATGGACATCTGGATGTCGTGGTAGCCGGCAAAGGATGGACAGAAGATCCTTTTGCCGCGGTGGTCAAGGTGGGCCGGGTGTATGGCCGTGGGACCTGTGACATGAAAGGCGGCATTGCGGCATCCGTGATCGCATTGGAAAGTCTGCTGGAGGAAGGAATCCCTTTTCCGGGAGCCATCGAATTTTCAGGGACCGTCGATGAAGAAACCGGAGGATACGGGGGAGTGGCCTATCTGGCGAAAGAGGGATATTTTTCAAAACCCCGGGTGGATCATGTCATCATTCCAGAACCACTCAATGTCGACCGCATCTGTCTCGGTCATCGTGGTGCCTGGTGGGCCCAGGTAGAAACCCATGGGCGGATCGCCCATGGTTCGATGCCTTTTTTGGGGGATTGTGCAATCCGGCACATGTCCGCTTTTGCCGAATTGCTGGAGCAAAGGCTTTATCCGGCGCTGGATAAAAAACAGACGAAAATGCCCGTTGTCCCGGAAGGAGCGAAGAGATCCACACTGAACATACAGGCGATTCATGGTGGGGAACCTGAGTCTTTCGAAGGAATGCCCAGTCCCTGTGTTCCTGATTCCTGCAGGATGGTGCTCGACCGGCGTTTCCTGATTGAAGAATCCCTGGCAGAAGTAAAAGCTGAGGTACGCGAATTACTTGATGAGTTGGTCCGAACCCGTCCAGGTTTTCGCTATTCAATGCAGGATATCATGGAGTTTCATCCTACGATGACTGAGGGAGATGCACCAGTGGTCAAAGCCGTGGAGGAAGCAATCGGGGTGGTTTTAAATACCATTCCGGAAAAAATCATATCCCCGGGGACTTACGATCAAAAGCACATAGCACGCATCGGCCATCTGCATGACTGCATTGCTTATGGTCCTGGTATATTGGACCTGGCCCACCAGCCTGATGAATATGTGGTCATCGATGACATGGTGAAATCCTCACAGGTGATGGCCCTGGCCACACTCAACCTGCTCGGGGTTGAAGCCTGAGTTTTCATAGAGCAATGCAGGTGACGGGTCGTTCTCAAGTTCAAGGCAGCAAATATTCTTTATTTGTCTTTTCTTAAACAACCGATTTGGAGTTCTCCAAGATGATTCGTCCAGGCCCTGCCAATCACATCATCGATGTCCCCGGAATCAAAGTTGGTCATGCCCATGATAAAAAAGCCATCACTGGAGTCACCGTGGTGCTTCCTGAACATCCTGCAGTGTCCGCTGTGGAGTGTCGGGGAGGAGCACCCTGCACCCGTGAAACCGAACTGTTACGTCCGGAAAACCTGGTAGAACATGTTCATGCGCTGGTCCTGAGCGGTGGATCCGTTCAAGGGCTTGAAACTGCCTGTGGGGTTTCTGATTGGTTGAAAGAACAAAAACGTGGTTTTCCTGTCGGCGGTGATCAGGTGGTGCCGATTGTCCCTGCGGCCTGCATCTTCGATCTCAATAATGGCGGTGACAAGTCGGGGACCGGATCCAAGGAATATCATCAGATGGGGATTCAGGCGGTTTCTTCTGCGGGAAGGGATCCCGGCTTGGGAAACCTGGGGGCTGGCACGGGTGCAAAAGCAGGAAGACTCAAAGGAGGGGTCGGATCAGTATCCCTGGTCGATGATGATGGAAGGATGGTGGGTGCTCTGACCATATCAAACCCTTTCGGATCAGTCACTCTCCCGGAAAGACCGGAGTTCTGGGCCTGGCCTTTTGAGCGCAACCGGGAATTCGGAGGCCTTCCTGCTCCGAATCCTGAAAAGTCTCTACCATTAAATTATGATCATGATCCTACTTTTCAGGAGGTCACCAACACGACATTAATGGTGGTTGCTCTCAATGTGGATCTGACCCGTTCACAGGCTTTGAGAGTAGCGATCATGGCTCAGGACGGTTTGGCAAGAGCAATCAGGCCTTCTCATTGTCCAAATGACGGGGACACGCTATTTGTCATTTGCACCGGTGAAAAAGAACATCCTCCAGGAGACACGGCAGGGCTCTTGAAATTGGGAATGATGGCAGCCGACTGCGTGGCGCGTTCCATTCCCCGAGGTGTTTATGAGGCTGAAAGTCTGGGAAGATGGCCTTCCTACCGGGATTTCCATAAGCTCAACAAAATCTGAAACTCGGATCAGATTTGAGGTTTTGCAACGAATCTGTGAGGATTGCGATGTTAATAATTTAATTTTGATCCGCGAGCACAAAACATCTTTTCAAGGAGAATGTTCATGATTCATCTTAAATCCTTCTTTACAAAATTCGGTCTCATCCTGGCTGCTTTCTTGATCGTAGCATTCCAGGTGCAGGCAGCGAAAACCCACCTCAACATGGGGATGGTGCTGGAACCGCCGCACCTCGATCCCACTGCGGGTGCGGCAGCAGCGATTGATGAGGTCGTTTATGCCAATGTTTTCGAGGGGTTAACCCGAATCAACCGCAATGGAGAAGTCTTACCCGCCTTGGCAAAGTCCTGGGATATTTCGAAGGATGGCCTGAAGTACACCTTCCAGCTTCAACGCGGAGTCAAATTTCATGACGGTTCGGCCTTTGATGCCTCTGATGCTGTCTTTTCTCTGAAACGGGCCATGGCGGAAGGGAGTGTCAACGCCCAGAAAGCCCTCTTCAAACCCATTGCCACAGTGATTGCCGATGGCAGTCACAAGGTAGTGATCACGCTCAAGAACCCGACGGGACACTTTCTTTTCAATCTGGGTTGGGGGGATGCCGTCATGGTGGACCAGGCCAGTTCAGCAGGAAACAAGAGCAAGCCGGTCGGCACCGGGCCATTCGTCTTCAAACGCTGGGTCAGTGGTGACCGGGTTGAGTTGGGAACGAATCCGAACTACTGGGGAAGCAAACCCGCACTGAAAACGGCGACTTTTAAATTCATTCCGGACGCCGCCGCCGCCGTGGCAGCGATCATGGCAGGGGATGTGGACGCCTTTGCTAATTTTCCTGCACCGGAAATGGCAGGTCAATTCAAGAATGACTCACGTTTCAGCGTTGTCGAAGGCAGTACTGAAGGCGAGACCATCCTTTCCACCAATAACCAGAAAGCGCCTTTCAATGACCTACGGGTCAGGCGTGCAGTAGCCCATGCATTGAACGCCCAGGAGATCATCGATGGAGCGATGTTTGGTTATGGAACTCCCATCGGCACTCATTTCGCTCCGCATCATCCAGCCTATGTCGACCTGAAAGGACTCTATCCTCATGATGTCGAAAAAGCGAAAAAACTGCTTGCCGAAGCAGGATTTCCTAATGGCTTCAAGGCGAGCCTAAAACTTCCCCCGCCAACGTATGCGAGGCGAGGAGGTGAGGTGATCCAGGCACAACTGGCCAAGGCCGGCATCGAACTGGAACTGATTCCTGTGGAATGGGCCCAGTGGCTGGATCAGGTCTTCCGTAACAAAGATTTCGACCTGACCATTGTCTCCCATACCGAACCCATGGACATTGGGATCTACACCCGCCCGGATTATTATTTCCTCTATCAAAATCCGGGATTCAACTCAATCATCGAGCAGCTGAATGTCACAACCGAACCGAAGCAGCGTTATGCCCTGATGGGTGCTGCCCAGGCGGTGATCGCACAGGATGCTGTCAACGGTTATCTTTTCCAACTCGCAAAACTCGGAATCTGGAACAGCAGTCTTTCCGGACTCTGGGAAAACAGTCCTGTCCAGGCTAATGACCTGACCGGGGTTTCCTGGTAGTCAATCACATTCGGGGCAAGCTTTGGCTAACAGGGATCACGGCTTGCCCCATTCATCCTTGATAAGTTCCTTTCACCCAGAAACTGAGATCTCAAAATCCGGATCGAGAATTCCTGCTTTTGAGGTCCATTGACCGATGATTTTTTTTATGCTGCGCAGGCTGGCGGCATTGATAATCACCCTGCTCGTAGCCTCCCTGCTGATCTTCCTCCTGCTTGAAATTCTGCCTGGAGACCCGGCTGCCGTGATCCTAGGGGTTGGAGCCCAAGACGACACTTTGCAGGCCCTCCGAACTGAGCTGGGGCTGAACCTTCCTGCACCGGTGCGTTACCTGAACTGGCTTAGTGAGGTTTTGCAGGGAAATCTGGGGCGCAGCTACACCTATGACACACCGGTTCAGGAGTTATTGCTCAACCGGGTCGAACTTTCCCTGCCGCTTGCTCTTCTGGCCATTCTGCTCTCGACAGGAATCGCAATTCCCTTAGGAGTTCTGGCAGCCTCCAGGCATCGCAGAGTGAGCGACACCAGCATCATGGGCTTTGCTCAGCTCGGGGTCGCCATTCCAAATTTCTGGTTCGCGATCCTCCTTATCTTGTTGTTCTCTGTCAAACTCGGTTGGTTCAGTGCAGGTGGTTTTGCAGGCTGGGATGCAGGTTGGCTTCCGGCCCTCAAGTCACTTGTTCTCCCTGCGATCGCCCTGGCCCTCCCGCAGGCGGCGATCCTGGCAAGGGTGACACGTTCTTCGGTTTTGGAGACGGTTCAGGAGGATTACATCCGTACCGCCCGTGCCAAAGGGCTCAGCAAAACCCAGGCTCTCTGGAGACACGCGGTGCGCAACGCATTGATTCCGGTTGTGACCATCCTGGGGCTCCAGCTTTCTTTTCTGCTGGCAGGCACAATCATCATCGAAAATGTCTTCTACCTTCCTGGTGTCGGCAGATTGCTCTTCCAGGCCATCGCCCAGCGGGATCTGATGGTGGTCAAAAATCTGGTTCTTGTTCTTGCGGCAACCGTGGTTTTGATCAATTTCCTGGTCGATCTGCTCTACGCAGTTCTGGATCCAAGATTGAGATTAGGATCTTATGGATAAGAAAAGACTTCAGGAAATCTGGGAAGATGGTTTACATCATCGCAGTTTCATAACAGGAGGGATTCTGACGGTTTTGATGCTTAGTCTGGCATTGCTTTCTTTGATCTGGACGCCCTATTCCGTTTTCACCATGAACATTGCAGGAAAGCTTCAGCCTCCCAACGGAATGCATTGGCTGGGAACAGACCATTTCGGCAGGGATGTCCTTTCACTTCTGATGGTCGGAGCCTGGAATTCAATGGCCGTTTCCCTGGCGGCAATCGGGCTTGGTGCCTTGATAGGCATTCCTCTCGGCCTGACGGCTTCCGCCCGTCTGGGATGGATCGATGAAGCGGTGATGCGATTCAATGATTTTGCCTTCGCCTTTCCCGCCCTACTGACGGCCGTCATGCTAAGCGCAGCACTCGGTCCGGGTTCTTTCAATTCCATCGTTGCGATAGGGATTTTCAACATCCCGGTTTTTGCACGACTGACCCGTGGTAGTTCTCTCAGTCTTTTTAAACGTGATTTCATCCTCGCCGCAAGAATCGCTGGCAAAGGAACGACAAGGATTTGTATCGAACACATCCTGCCGAACATCGCCAGTGTGCTGATCGTACAAGCCACGATTCAGTTTGCCTTGGGCATTCTGGCTGAGGCTGGGCTGAGCTATCTTGGACTGGGAACCCAGCCTCCCCAACCAAGTTGGGGCAAGATGCTCAGTGAGGCACAGACAATGATGTTCTTTGCCCCGAACCTTGCTGTACTGCCTGGCTGCGCAATCGTGATTTCAGTGCTTGGGCTGAATCTTTTTGGAGATGGACTGCGAGACATTCTCGACCCGAAAATGCGAACAAGGGAATGAATCAGGAGGAAAATGTTGAGAGAAAACTGCCCTTGGCTTTTCATGCCTTTGGCATTCAGGAGCCTCATCTGCTGATCCTTCATGGATTGTTCGGAAGTTCCCGCAACTGGCGAGGTTTCGCCCAGGCGCTTGAAAAGGAATTCCGAATTTGGACTATCGATCTTAGGAACCACGGAGAGTCCCCTCATGCTTTCCAGATGAGTTACCAACTGATGTCCGAAGATGTATTGGAATTTGCAAAGATGCGTGAACTTTGGAAATTCGGTGTTCTTGGACACAGCATGGGAGGAAAGACTGCGATGCAGATGGCCCTTGATGCTCCTCAACAGGTACGTTTCCTGGTGGTCGCCGACATTGCCCCGGTCGGGTACACCCACCAGGACCGGCACGGTGAATTGATTGCGACCATGAAGCAAATGAACCTCAATGGAATCAGGCAAATGAGTGACGCGGATGCTGCCTTGAAAATCAAAGTACCGGATCCTGTGTTGCGAAAATTTCTCTTGCTGAACCTCAAACCGGATCAAAATGGAATGACCTGGCGTCTTGGACTCAAAGGAATCGATGCATCCCTTAATCGACTTTTGCAAGCCCCCGGAGAAACCGAAAAGATTTACGAAGGACCAGCACTTTTTGTTGGTGGAGAAAATTCAAACTACCTTCACCCTCGTCATCACCCTGAGGTGCGTCGTTTTTTCCCAAACAGCCGCATTGTGATGCTCAAACGTGCCGGTCACTGGCTTCATGCGGAACAACCGGATGCATTCCGGAAAACTGTTAGAAGCTTTCTCAATGCCGTTTGCAAACAGGAGGAACCCTCTTGACCGATCATTTTCCTGAAGAAATCAGTCTGGAAATTTCTTCAATCACACTTGCCGCAAAGGCCTGGGGACCCAGAGACGGAATGCCGGTACTGGCTTTTCATGGTTGGCTCGACAACGCAGCAAGTTTCGATCATCTGGCACCGTTTTTCCCGGATTGGAGGTTGGTTTCTCTGGACATGCCCGGACACGGTCTTTCCTGCCATCGCCCTCCTGGAACCAGCTACCATTTTGTCGACATGCTTTTTGAGGTGGTGGAGGTTTTAGATCAACTGGGCTGGAAGGAATGTGCCTTACTTGGACATTCCATGGGTGCAGGGATAGCAACCTGCGTCGCTGGCATGCTTGGAAACAGGGTTCGCCAGTTGATACTCATCGAAGGACTGGGGCCGTTAAGCCAGCCTGCAGAAAAAGTAACCGAACTGATGCTTGATTCACTTCAGCAATGGAACAGCCTGCCTGCCAAAAAACCTCCAGTTTATCAAACCAGGGAACTAGCAGTGCGGGCTCGTGAATTTGCAGGATCGATGAAGAAATCTTCCGTGGAAACCCTGGTCACCCGGGGTCTTGGGCAAATTCAAGAAGGCCTGGTTTGGAGAAGTGATCCAAGGCTTCGCATCAAATCACGATTGTATCTTAGTGAAGCACAGGTACTTCAGATGATTCAGGACATCAGTGCTGAAGTCTTGGTGATCGAAGCGAAGGATACGGATACCCGAAGATGGGTTGATTTGCTCCGTTCCAGACTTGCGTATGTGAAGAGCCTGGATCATCAAATCCTTCCAGGAGGACATCACCTGCATCTGGACGAACCTGAAACCGTTGCAGAAGCGATCAAAACTTTTCTCGAAAAGAAGCCGAAAGGATGAGCGAAGTCCCTCCCAAAGCAACTTCGGATTCTACAAAAACGGAAACCCAGAAGCCTCCTAAGCCAAGAGCTGCAGCCAAAGGAAAACGTCTGCTGGCACTTCTGCTGGATTTTATTTTGGCACTGTTGCTGATGAACACACTGGACCAGTTTTTCAGAACAGATGACTGGGATCTGACGATGCAGACTCCAGGTTGGGAAAAAGTTTTTGTTTTCTATGCAGGGATCATGTTTTTGATGCTCATTCGCGATTTGTTTGGAAGCAGTCCGGGTCGAATTCTGATGGGAATCAGTCTCAGGAATTTCAATGATCTCAACACGGCTCCAGGTATTTCGACGAGGTTGCTGCGTAATCTTTTGCTGTTGCTTTTGCCACTGGAAGGAATCGTTCTGCTGATGGATCCCTTTGCCTTCCGACTGGCAGACCGTTGGTTCAAGACCGCAGTGCTGGAACATCCGAAACCGATGCGGATAGCATTGAGACTGCTTTTCGGGAATCTGTTGTTTTTTTCGTTTTTCGGAGCCGCGATTTTATTACAGAAAACTGCACTGGAAAAAACAGCTGCCTTCAAAACTGCAGAACAAGAAATTCGCAGTCATCCGGAGTTGACGCTGTTGCTGAACCGTTTTCCAGAATTTGATGAAACCGAAATGAGTCTCGATTTAAGAAATCCTTCAGGCATGTCCGTGATGGAAACGACGGCAGGAAAAGGCGAACAGCGAAACAAAGTCAGGGTGGAAATGCAGTTGGTTGAGGAGCCTTTAAGATGGGAAGTGATGAAGATTCAAATCAAACCCTACCCATCTGATCCTGATTCATAACCTGCTGGTTTTCAGACTGAATCAGCCTGCGAGTTTAATGAGACCTTCTTCATGTTGGAGACGGTTCATGCAGGCGACGAATTCGGAACTGCTCTCACATTCCATCATACGAGCCCTCCATGCCTTCGCATGCAGGAATCCTTTGACATAATGCCCGAGGTATTTGCGGAACTCACGAACTGCTACCCGCTCTGGACGAAGTTCACACAGCAACCCATAATGATCCAGGGCGACTTGTATTCTCTCTCCTAAAACAGGAGAGGGGGATTTTTTGGAATCACGGAAACACCAGGGATTGCCGATCGCGTGACGGCCAATCATGAAGCCATCAAGGTTTTGCAGACGTTTCAAGCCGTCTTGATGATCCAGGACATCACCGTTTCCAAGAAGAGGAATCTGAAGATGTTTTTTAAGTTCATAAATCGGTTCCCAATCCGCTTCTCCTTTGAATGCTTGGCTGTAGGTTCTACCATGGATGGTGATCAACGATGCTCCTGCAGACTGGAGGGATTGGCAAAAGGAGATTAGCCCGTCCGCGTTTTTCCAGCCCAGTCTCGTTTTCACTGAAACCTGCAGTCCACAGCTATTGCGGATGGATTCGATGATCCGGCATGCATTATCCGGATCTTTCATCAGAGCACTGCCGTGCTGGGAATGGACGATTTTTTTGGAAGGGCAGCCCATGTTGATGTCGACCCCCATCATTCCGCGCTGCTCCACCATCTTCGTTGCTTCGGCAAATACCTCAGGATTGTTGCCGAAAAGCTGCATGAACAAGGGTTGTTCAGAAGGATGATAATCTAGACGCATCCGCACCCGTTCACTATGAACGAGCCCGTCGACACTGGTGAACTCACTGAAGAGAATCACTTCAGGATTCAACCGCCGGACAATCTGACGGTAGGCGGTATTGGTCACCCCGTCCATTGGGGCAAGGCAAACTATCGGCCGCTTGACTTCAGACCAGCGCATGAGATCATCATGGATGAATAATGGTTAAAGAATTATGTTCTACTGCCTGGCTCCACTTACACTGCATAAATTAATGAAATCATGTGAGTTTGTCCAGTTTCATGAATCGATCAAATCCCCAGAAATAAAGTATTTTTTATGACTTTCCGATGGGATCCTTCAGGCAGTGCGAGGCTTGCCTTTAATGCTGAGATGGAAGCTGTTAATTCTCGGTGGGAAAATCCTTTTCAACAAAATTTGAATCAGAATCTGATCCAACTTCAGCAATGGGCATTGGAGGAGGAATTAGGCAGCAGTTTGTTTTTCCGTGCTGTGGAATTGATCCAAACGATGAAACCAGAAGAACTGGAATTCGATGATACACCGGAACTTTACACATTGCTGGTCCTGGTTCTCTTGCTCGAAAAAGAGGAACAGGATGGCAGGATTTGTGTTTCCCAAAGTGAGATTCTGGATTCATTGAATGAAGCTTTGGAAGGTCTCAAACTGGAGCATGAAATATATTCCAGAGAAGCGTTGACAGGTCTTCTTTCATCAGATAAATCAGGATGGCTGATTGGAGGACCTGAAACCGAACTGCCTTTGATTCTGGAAGCGAACAAAGGACTGTTCTATTTCCGAAAATCATGGAAATTGGAAAATTCCAGCGCGTCCCTATTTCTGAAAAAAGCAGATTCGGTTTTTCAAATTCCGGATGAGAACCTTCTTTTCCAGGCTCTTGAAGATATCCTGCTCAGGCATCCGGTACGATACAAGGAGGACGTGCTGAAACTCAATTCAGAACAGTTCCTTGCCGTCTTCTCGGCTGCCCATTCATCTCTCATGTTCCTTTCTGGTGGACCCGGTACTGGAAAAACATCGATCACCGTGTGCCTACTGCGTCTGCTGAAACGCCTTGGGCTGGCAACCCATCCGATGCTGGCTGCTCCAACCGGGCGTGCAGCGAAAAGGATGTCCGAATCCATTGCCGCATCCCTGCGTTCGATCCAGGATCTTGAAAGCCTTGATTCCGACAGGGAACTGCTTGAAAGCACCGAAGCCTCTCAGACCCTGCATCGGCTTCTTGGATTTCATCCTGGCATGGGCCGCTTCCAGGCTCATGAATATGCCCCATTGGAGGGAGACCTGCTTCTGGTTGATGAAGCATCAATGATTGATCTTTCACTGATGCAGCGTTTGTTAAGAGCAATGGATTCCAAGCTTCCTTATCTTCCACCGGTACGGCAAATGATCTTGATTGGGGACTCTCGCCAACTTCCTCCAGTAAAATCGGGGTCACCTTTCAACGATATGGCCTTTGAGAAAAGCCAGATTCCCTCTGAGGTTGCCGACCGGCTTCTGCGGCTTCCAAAGGAATTGATGCCCCAAGGCAACTTTCCTGTTCATCGTTCTTCCTCCAGAGCAGGATTTTCCTCAGTCCACCTCAGACTTAGTTTTCGCCAGAACCAGTCCGACCCTTCAGGACGAAGCATCCAGGCGGTTGCTGACTTTCTGAGAAACCCTAAAAAAGATGAAACCTTTGGATCACTTTTTGATCCTTCCCAGCAATCGAAGGAAAGTTTTTTCTGCATCAGAGATCCGCAAGATTTTCGGCAAGATCGTGTCACTCTTCTGGAACAGCAAAATTCCGTTGAGGAAATGTCCCGCTTCTGCCGTTACTGGGCAAATCGGTATTTCTCAGATTCACAAATTTGTGAACTGTTGCAAAAAACATATTTCCAGGAGAACTTGGAAAGTCATCACGAAGAATTTAAACAAATTATTGAACACCTGAATGCTTTTCGAGTGCTCTGCCTCACCAAGGTTTCATCAACCGGGACGGATTGGATCAATCGTTCAATAGAACAGCATTCGCCTTTTCATATTGAGAAGGAAAGAAGCAACCAGCCCATTCCAGCTTCTCCAGTGATCTGCACCCGAAATCAATATGAATTTAATCTGATGAACGGAGATCAGGGCATCCGATTGAAATTTGCTTCGAAAAACCCCAACAAAATTGAAGTTAAAGCACTTTTTCAAGTTGAAGGGCAATTCAAGACCTTTTATGATCAACAATTAAACTCTTTGGAACTTGCTTACGCCATCACCGTTCATAAAAGTCAGGGGTCAGAGTATGAGCACGTGGCGGTGATTCTGCCCAACGAAGAATCAAATACGGAAGGAAGGGAATCAGACAAAGGTTTCAGGGAGCTTCAGAATCTTGAAATGCTTTACACGGCCATCACTCGCGCCCGTCGTTCGGCAATCGTTGTTGGACAACGCCAAGTATTGAAAAAAGCACTCCAACGCAGGGTAAAGCGACGTTCCGGTTTGATCCATTTATTTTCAGGACAAGATAACGACGCTGATAATTCCAGCCAAACTTTCCCACAGTGCATCTCTTAAAAGCCCTACGAAGCCTTTGCTTCTTTCTGATCCTGATTCTTGCTATCCCGGTTGTGATGGCTTCAGATGAAGATCTGGTTTTCAGTTTAGCCGCTGAAGGCAACAGTGAAGAACTGTTAGAAGCACTTCAGGATTTCCCCGACATCAACCGTGCCGACTCTTCTGGAATGACCCTTTTGCTGAATGCGGTTCTGTACGGGAACCTGAAAAATGCAGCCATCCTACTGGATGCCAATGCCGACCCGGAATTAGCAAACGGACTGGGTCTGAATCCTCTTTTTTTGTCCATACGCAACGGGGACACAGAACTTGTTCAAATATTACTTCAGAAAGGAGCGGATCCCGAATCGAAAATTGAAGATGGTTCCACTCCTCTAATCTTTGCCTCCATGCTTGGTGAACTGGCTGTGGTTCGCATGATGCTGGACCGTGGAGCCGATATTGAAGCCCAAACCGGAAACGGTGAAACAGCATTGATCGCTGCATCCTTCGAAGGGCATCTGGGTATTGTCCGGACCCTGCTGGATGCCGATGCAGATATCGAAAGTGTCAACCAGGAGGGATTCACTGCGGTGATTGCCGCTGCCAGCAATGGTTACATCGAGGTTGTGAATCTGCTGACCCGACGAGGTGCCAAAGCGGAAGCTCTTCCGATGAGCAGTCGAGAAACCCTGAGCCTGGAAGTTTTTGGAGAAAATAACCAGCAACTCAGCATTCAGGAATCGGAAATGCTGGAAACCGGATCAGTGGAACTTTATGAATTGATCAGTGCCTCGATTGAGGGACGCCTGAGTCGAGTGAGCCAAATGTTGAATCAAGGCGTAGATGTGAACCAAAGGGATGAGGCAGGCCGAACTGCCTTGATGGAAGCCAGTGCATTTGGACGTTTCGGTGTCGTGGTTCAACTGATCAATGCTGGATCCGATATCAACATGCGTGACAATCAAGGAATTACTTCATTGATGCTGGCAACACTTGAAGGTCGAGAACGAGTGGTCAAACTTCTGATTGAAAAAAACACTGATGTCAACGCTCAAGACGGTGAAGGAATAACCGCTTTGATGCTTGCAGGTGATGAAGGACGAACCGAAATCGCCCGAATTCTTCTTGAAAACAAGGCCGACGTAAACCGACAAAGCAACAGTGGCAGTAGTGCACTGATGGAAGCCGCTATCGAAGGCCGCACCGATACAGTCAGGCTCCTTCTAGAAAATGGGGCCGATCCAGAACTGACGGATACCTTTGGAAGAACAGCCTTGCTCGGTGCACGGCAAGAAGGCTACCAGGACATTGTCCAACTGCTTGAAGCATCAAACCAATGAAAAATTTGTCAACCCTTCTTCCACGATGAATCTTCTGATCCCCAATAATTCATGCTCTTAAATCCTGATTCCTCCGGTTACTACGGTGATTATGGCGGAAAATTCATACCCGAAATTCTGACCACCACCTTCGATGAACTGATTGAATCCTTTCAAAAAGCGAAGCAGGATCCTGAATTTTGGAAGGAGTATGTGAGGGTCATGCAAACCTACTCCTGTCGACCAACACCCGTTACCAAACTTGATAATTTTTCTGAAATGCTGGGGGGCCGTTTTCAGATCTATTGCAAACGTGAAGACCTCAATCACACAGGTGCTCATAAGGCCAACAATGTCATGGGACAGGGACTGCTCGTCAAAAGAATGGGCAAAAGGAGGGTCATCGCTGAAACAGGTGCAGGACAGCACGGTGTGGCAACAGCAACTATGGCTGCAAGATATGGGTTGGATTGTGTGGTTTACATGGGGGCCCTTGATGTCGAAAGACAGCGTCCGAATGTGTTTTGGATGGAACAGCTAGGTGCAGAAGTTATTCCGGTCACCGATGGTACAGCCACCTTAAAGGATGCGATCAATGCTGCGATGAGGGATTGGGCCGAAAGCATGGAGAATACGCACTACGTGCTTGGAACAACCTGTGGGCCGCACCCCTTTCCTGAAATGGTTTCCTATTTTCAATCTTTGATTGGAGAGGAATCACGAAGACAGATGAAGGAAATGACCGGTAGGCTTCCAGACAGGGTTTATGCTTGCGTCGGCGGAGGGTCTAACGCCAGTGGAATTTTCCTTCCTTTTCTTTCAGACCAGGGAGTTTCGCTGGTGGGAGTTGAAGCAGGAGGTCACGGCATCGAGTCAGGAGAACATGCGGCCCGGTTTGCAGGAGGTTCAGTCGGTATCGCCCAAGGCTACAAAACCTATTTTTTCCAGAATGATGAAGGGCAGATGAAGCATACTCATTCCATCGCAGCCGGTCTGGATTACATCGGGGTCAGTCCGATCTTGAGTCACCTCCATGATCAGGGACGAGTTCGTTTTTGCGCCTCAGATGATGACTCTGTGATTGAAGCGACAAGGCTGCTCATCCGAAAAGAAGGGATCATCCCGGCACTCGAAAGCAGTCATGCATTTGCCGGAGTGATCGGGGAGGCAGATCAAATTGAGGAGGGAGAAATCATACTGGTGAATCTTTCCGGCCGCGGTGATAAAGACATTTTCAACATTGCAGAAGCCATGCAGGATGAAAAATGGCAACAGTTCCTCCGTGAAAAGGCATCGTTGACCCTATAAAGTTGAGATTTTAAAGCATGAGTTTGAGCGAACACATTCGAGAGGGACTGGGAAAAAGAAAAATCCTGCTGATGACCCATGTGGTGGCAGGCTATCCATCCTTGGAAGCCAACTGGTCTATGCTTCAGGCGATGTCCGAAGCTGAAGTCGATCTAGTTGAATTGCAAATGCCTTTCAGTGAGCCGACTGCAGATGGCCCTTTATTCGTCCGTGCAAACCAGGAATCCCTGAGCCGGGGGACAAACCTCAAAGATTATTTTTCTTTGATGAAACGGGTCAGTACTGAGTGCCCAATGCAGGTTTTGATGATGGGGTACTGCAACACCGCTTTCAAAATCGGTTTTGAGAAATTTCCTGGTCTGCTGAACGAGAACGGTGCTTCCGGATTCATCATTCCCGACCTTCCGGTGGAGGAATACGGAATTCTACATGAAAAAAGTGCAGAACATGGAATCGATCCCGTGATGCTTTGTACTCCCACCAATACCCCTGCGAGACTGAAGCAGATCCTCTCAAAAGCAAGCGGCTTTGCCTATTGTGTTGCCCGCAAAGGAGTGACCGGGAAAAGTACGGAACTGACTGAGGAAACCAGCACTTTTTTGGCACAGTGCAGGAAACTGACCGACGTACCGCTAGCGTTGGGATTCGGCATCTCTCGTCCTGAAGATATCAAGATGTTGCATGACAAAGCTGATATAGCGATTGTTGGTTCCGCTTTGCTCCGATCCTGGGAAGAGGGAGGAGAAAATCAGTATCGGGAACATTTGTTCTCTCTCACATCAGCACGAAACTGAACCGAGTGTTTAGTCCACCAGTATAAATATTTGTCCGTTATTTTCGGGTAAAATCATCCCTTTAAAATGAAATTTCATGTATGGAAAAATAAGGTGCTTTTTCCCTCTAATGGTATTCAGTCTATTGAGTGGGTGCACAATTTCTATGGATGGACCTGAAAATCCGGTGAAATCTGTTGATCTCAAAAAGTTCATGGGACAATGGCGTGATCGCTTTCACTCTAACATTTGTGGACGAAGGGGCTGAAGATGGCGTAAAAACCTACCGTTTACGAGAGGATGGCAACATTGACATCGATTACACTTTCAGCATCAACGAAGAGCCTCGAAAGTCACCGACAAACAGGAATCGTTCAACCTGATCAGAGCAATGCCAAATGGAGGTTGAAATACAACTGGCTGCTCAGTTTTGATTATTATTTGATTGTCGAACTAGATCCTGAATACCACTACACAGTCATAGGAGTACCAAGCAGGAGCTTTGTCTGGATCATGTCGAGGAAGAAGAAGATGGATGAAGTCCTGTTGAAAGAAATCTTCACCCGCCTAAAAGAAAAAGGCTACGACCTGGAGAAATTTGAGAGAATGAAGTTTCGTTCTGTATAAAGATGTAAATTTTCAAAGTCTAAAGAACGGATTCTAACTCTGTTTTCCTCCTGTCACGGGATTAATGCTGAAGGTGCGGATTTCCGAGATGGTCTGCTGACCACTGGCTTTTCGGCCAATCACCCGCCAATAAAGTTTATTTTTTTCTAGAGATTTCATCAATCCCATCGCCATCCCCGGAAGTTCTCCCGAGAGCGGCACAATTTCCTTGTCTGCAATCCAACGGTCTCCCTGAGGCAGATCAAAGAATGCCCCTGCATCCTCAAATTTGTCATCCACACCAATCTGGATTTTAAATTCACTGAATACCAGACTGTCCCATTGAAACAGAAAAAGCCCGTTTTCCTCAAAAACGAAACCCTCGGTCGGTAAAAGGAGTTTGATGTCGCTGAGCTGAATGATGTTGGATTTGATCTCATTATTATCTTCTTTGTTTTCTTCAACTTCATCTTCTGGATCCACCATTGCTACAACCTGGTATTCTCCAAGCAACTGGTCTTCCGGCAGGATGTATTCAAGATCGAAGGTCACCACCTCCCCTGGTGCCATCACATAAGCCGTCGGGGTGCCAATGATTGTTTTCCTTCGCGGTTGCCGGGTGTTGAAATACTCGATACGCGCCCGGGTGCCTTGAACTATGTCTCCTCCAACATTCATCAGATTGAGCCGGATACGCAGTCTTTCACCCCGAAGTGCATGTTTTGGTATTACCTGGGCCGATTCCCAACGTAAATCAGGTGGATCAAATTGGAGTGACACAGGCCTGCGTGATCCCTTGTCCCCGCCTCCGGTCATCTGAAGCTGTGCCTCCTCGATTTCAGATCGGGATGCAATGAGAAACTGTCTTTCTTCACCAATCGGGGTTTGGGTGTAAAGACTTTTGAACTGAGGATCCCAAAGTTTGACAGTAATCCGGTAGAGTCCTGTTTCATCGAGCATCACTTGGTGCATCACACGCAAGGTATCGAGTGCGTTGATCTGAATCACTTTCCTTAAATTTTTACGGGTGGAGGTCTTGTTGTTGACTTTAATGTCAAACTCGAATCCAACCTGCTGTGGTTTATTGGAAAGGTTGGTGACCGCAGCCTGAACGAGTTGAAGATCCCCCTGTCGTGGACAACTGTGATCTTCGGCGGATTTCATGATCGATTCTGGAGAATTCATTTGAAGATCTGGACTGTCAGGAAGCGGACAGGTTTTGGACAAAACCACCGCCATGATTTCCAGTGGAGGTGCTTTCTGCGCATGGATGCTCGCTGAAAAAAAGATCAGACTGAAAAAAATGAGGGGAATGGTTCTAATCAAGGATGCTGATTTCATTTTAAATCAATTAGATAGATCTGGTCTAGGTCTCTTGAGATGAGTCCTACAAAAACACTATTTGTAGTAGTGATCTTGCCAATGCACGATCTGTACAAAGGTGGGAAAGGTAAAGCCTTAGTAAAAAAACCTGATGAGGGAGACACTGCTCAGCCAGTCTGATGCAAATCTCTTAGGAAGCCGGAACAAAAACCTATTCAATCCGGTTCGATTTTTTATACAAGGGGCTAAATCCTGTTCTTGCGAAAAATTTTATAGTCTCAACAAGGAATCGAATCTAATTCAAAGATACCACGAAATCCTAACTCCCCATCCGGGTTGTTTTCAAATTGCTTAACATAAATCTTGTGGTAGATTGGTTTTAATTTCGGCGATGCCTGGTAATTCGAATGCTTATGTGCAGAGGAAGCGGAATGTTGATTCGACAGATGGTCCTTGGTTTTATTGTTATTTGGGCGTGTGCTGGACTGCTTCACGCAGAGCCGGCGTTGGCTCCCCACCTGAGTACACCTTTTGGAGATACAGGTAAAAAGGGTTATCACGACCGTCTTCCATGGGCAGTGTCCTATCTTCCCAAGTTCGACTGGAGCGAAAAATTCGGGGAACTGGAAGATCACCGGAGAAAGAGTTTTCAGAAAGGTGTGGATGAGCTGGCCCAGTTCCGGCTTTTTCAGAAACAAAGAATCCAGAGGGTTCGCAATACCAACCAGCGTGTCGAAGCGCTGATCAGGACGGTCAACCGGAAGGTTCCGGAGTGGGCTTTTCAGGATTGATGGAATGCAAAGCAGATCAATCTTCCTGTATCTCGGCCCAGAAGGTTTGGACGAATCAGTTTGGTTCCAGATAACGCCCAATCAATAGTTCCAGATCTTTCCTTGTACCGTCGGTGATTTTGGAACGGTCGGTAATCAAAGCAAATTGAAGCGCGTTTTCCTGGGAATTTGGGAAGTCAGAAGGAAGGTTCCGCAGGGTTTCCACAAGGATCTTCCGAGCCGTCTCGACATTTTCATGCATGACCTTGATCACATCCTCCACACTGACTTCGTCTTCTGAATCATGCCAGCAGTCGTAATCCGTAGCCAAGGCGATCGAAGCAAAGGCCATTTCCGCCTCTCTTGCCAGTTTTGCCTCCTGAGCATGGGTCATGCCGATCACCGATGCGCCCCAGGAACGGTAAAGTTCTGATTCCGCTCTTGAGGAAAACGCCGGACCTTCCATACAGATATAGGTTCCTCCCGAATGAACAGTGGCGCCAACCTTTTTTGCGGCTTCCACCAATCTGGAACTCAACTTCTCGCAGACGGGATCTCCAAACTGCACATGCCCCACCATGCCATTGCCAAAAAATGTGGATGTGCGATGACGGGTCATATCGATGAACTGGTCAGGAAAGACCATGTGGCCTGGTGCAATTTCCTCTTTCAGGCTTCCCACTGCACCAACCGAAATCAAGTGAGTCACTCCCAGTTTTTTCAAGCCCCAGATGTTGGCACGGAACGGAATTTCGGTGGGCATCAGGACATGGCCAACACCATGCCGAGGAAGAAACGCCACTGGAATCCCACAGACTTCTCCAGTGACATAGGCTGAAGATGGACTGCCGAAGGGTGTTTCGAGGCGGGTTTCCTCTGCGCCTTCGAGTTCTTCCAGATGATAAAGACCACTGCCGCCGATGACTCCGATTCTCATGTTGTTCTTTGGATAGGTTGTCCTGGATGGGTGAAGGGGTTCAAGCTTCAGGAGAGGAAGGATCCCGAAAAAGAGGATGATATTCCTTATTGGGCTGCATGTCTACTCCAGAAGCCATGCGGTTGCTCATGTTGAAAAAAGCTGCCACCGCACTGATATCCCAGATCGCCTCATCGCTGAAACCCTGGTTCCGTAGCTTTTCCCGGTCGCCTTCCATGATTTCATGAGGCTTCTCCGTCAATTTCACCGCATAATCGAGCATCGCCCGCTGACGAGGTTCGAGAGCGGCAATCCGGTAATTCATCACCATCAATTCTCCCAGCGCCGGATCTTTGGAGATCCTGCGAACCGCAGAACCATGAGCGGCCAGGCAGTAGAAGCAATGATTGACTGAGGATACGGCGACCGCGATCATCTCGCGCTCCAGTTTGCTCAATTCAGATTCTCCGAGCATTAACTCATCATACATGGCCATGAAAGGCTTGAGCTTCTCTTCATTGAAGGAATAGGCCCGCAGGACATTAGGAACAAAACCGATCTTCTCATCACAGACATCAAAATATTTTTGAATTTCTGGGGATAGATCTGCACGGTCAGATTCTCTGAGGTTAAGGGCCGTGATGTAATTGGGCTGGGACATGGTTGAACTCCATCAAAATGAATAAAGCCACCAGCTTAAGGTCTCTCCTCAAAGCCGCAAGACTGAGTCTCAGAAGCTGAGGAAAAAAGTACGCTTTGAAGAGCAGATTGGATTTTCTCAAACTTCCTCACACGCATCACATTTTTTTCTTCTTGTCACCCCAGGATTCAGAAGGAAGGAAGAACTAAAATAACACACATTTCGGGGTTAATTGATTCAGCCATTAATCCCTATAACATACTGATAAAATTTGAATATATGTAGGATGATGGTTTTGTGTTCGGTAGTGATCCAATGCTACGATTCCAACACCAATCACCGGGCCAAAATGAAAAAACAACCATTCCGGCAGGTTTTGTTCTCTGTGTTGATCTGGCCTTTGCTGGAGGTTCCTTCGCTTCATTTTTTCTGCAGCAAGCTTCTTTCGACCTTCATCGATGGAGGTAAGGATGTTTTGTAGGACTTCCTGAAGAGGCAGGACATCACAACTGGCGTGGGTTCCGTTTTTATGTAGCCCTCCAACTGATCCGACAACACAACCTGGGAAGCGAAACAATCCGTGCGGCGGTCGTTGATGACACGATCAAACATCGAAGGGGGAAAAAGGTCT
>Ga0066837_10000230_pt1 | contig 24945 bp, 23 predicted proteins | sample ETNtaG_25_FD_66730 | JGI IMG/M metagenome (GOLD analysis project Ga0066837, IMG submission 66730) | Marine microbial and viral communities from oxygen minimum zone, Eastern Pacific Ocean - ETNP201302SV86 | ecosystem: Environmental > Aquatic > Marine > Oceanic | place: Pacific Ocean: Eastern... | reverse complement strand
AGCCCCAACCGGCTGAATGGCGATCATCTCGCGCTCGTCGGCCTGCCCCGGCAACACCGAGCCATGCAGGGTCTTGAGCCGCTCGGCATCGGCCACGCTCACCGAAAGCTGCCGCGCAATGTCGAGTGTCAGATGATGCCCGCCAATGGCGATGGCATCGGCATAGACCATGTGTCCGTCATTAAAGACCGAAACCGTGGTCGTCGCGCCGCCAAAGTCGACGCACGCCACGCCGAGTTGCGCCTCGTCATCGACCAGCGTCGCAAGGCCGGAGGCATAGGGCGTCGCCACCAGCGCCTCGATCTGCAAATGGCAGCGATGCAGCACCAGCTCGAGATTGCGCATGGCCAGCGTCTCAGCACTCACCACCGCAACATCCACGCCCAGCTTTTCGCCGACCATGCCCTTGGGATCGCGAATGCCTTTCTGCCCATCCAATGCGTAACCGATCGGCAACGCATGAACAATTGAGCGTTCCGGCCGCACCGAACGCGAATTGACTGCCTTGAGCACGCGGAAAATGTCCGCCTTCTCAACCTCCTGCCCATCCAGCGAGACGGCAGCCGAGAATGTCTCCGAGCCCAACCGCCCGGCCGTCACATTGACCAATACGCTTTCCAGCGTCAGGCCGGCGGCACGCTCGGCCATGCCCACGACATTGCGAATGGCCTGCTCGGCCTTGTCGATATCGGTCACGACACCGCTCTTGACCCCGGCGGCCGGGCCATAGCCGAAGCCGATGACTTCGGCCTGATGCGTGCGGCCCCTGAGCGCCTTGCCCTCGGCCCGCGGCACCAGCCGCGCGATCACGCAGCAGATCTTGGTGGAGCCAATGTCCAGCACCGCCACCAGGGTGGTCTTGCCCGGCTGAACCGGCCGCAGCCGGGAAGTCATCGCATCGCTCATCATGATTTGTCGGGATCTTCGTCAGTCTTGTTGGGGCGCACGGCAACCACGCTGTCGATGCGCAGATCGATCACCGACACGTCGCGGTCGAGCAGTTGATAGTCGTTCTGATACGACACGAGCCGCGCCATAGCCTGTGCCACGCCCTGCTCTGGCAGTTGCACCCGCAGGCCCGTGTCAAAGATCAAATCCCAGCGCCGGTCGGCTATGCGCGACAGCGCGACCAGACCATCCTGCAGCAGCGGAAAACCATTGAGCGCCCGGATCATCACCAGCGCATCGTCTGCCGCGCCATCGCCGATCACCAGCGGCAGCCCAGAATAATCGGGACCGGCCTCGGCAATCTGCTCACCCCGGCCATCGATCAGGAAGGTCACGCCATCGACAGCCCAGCGCGCTACCGGCGTCTTTTCGGTGATGACCACGTCGACATCGCCCGGATAGGTCTTGCGTACGATGACCGTTTCGACAGCCGGCAGTTCAGCCACGCGCTGGCGCGCCGCCTCCACGTCAAAACCCAGCGTCGATGTATGCGGCTGGATGCCCAGCGCATCGAAAATATCCTGCTCCCGAGTGAGCGACTGGCCCGAAATCGAGATTTCGCCGATGGCGAGCCCCGCCTGGGCGAAATTGCCCTGGGCAACACCACCCAGTGTATTGGCCAATTGGCCGATCGGCTCGCGCACCTGGTACAGGGCAAAACCTGCAGCGAGCACCAGCGCCACCATCGCACTGCGGCGGATCAGTCCACCATGCAGCACCAGGGCACGGTTGATATGGTTGGCAAGTTTCCAGCGCGGCTTGCGGATCGGAACAGGCAGCGCGCGGGGGTCCACCAGCCGCGCCCCGGCGAGAAAGGTCTCGCTCTTTACCTGTTGCAACTCGCGTCCTCCACCATCCAGGCGACCAGCTCTTCGTAGGAGTGCCCGGCGTGAGCCGCCTGCTCGGGCACCAGTGAGGTCGGCGTCATGCCCGGCTGGGTATTGATTTCCAGACAGACAAGTTCGCCGTCTTCGCCCACCGCATCGTTGTACCGGAAGTCGGTACGGGTCACGCCGCGGCAGCCGATAGCCGCATGGGCGGCCAGTGCCATCTTCTGCACTTTGTCGTAAATTTTCGGTTTCAGATCGGCCGGAATAACGTGAACTGACCCGCCTTGGGCGTATTTCGCTTCATAATTGTAGAAGGTCAGTTCGGTGACGATCTCGGTCACCCCCAGTGCCACGTCGCCCATCACCGCACAGGTCAGCTCGCGCCCCGGGATATAGCGCTCGACCATCACCTCTTCGCCCGAGTTCCAGTCTTCGCGCAGGATTTCCTGCGGCGGATGGCTAGTCTCGCCCTTGACGATGAACACCCCGAAGCTCGACCCATCGGCGATCGGCTTGATCACGTAGGGCGGCGGCATCACATGCGCCCTGCCCGCCTCGGCCCGGTTCACGATCACATGGTCGGTCACCGGCACGCCAGCGGACTTGAGCGTGATCTTGGCCTGGTGCTTGTCCATCGCCAGCGCCGAGGCCAGCACGCCCGAATGGGTATAGGGAATCTGCAGCAGCTCCAGCAGGCCCTGAATCATTCCGCTCTCGCCAAACGGCCCATGCAGGGCATTGAATGCCACTTCCGGCTTCAGCTCCGCCAGCACATTGGCAATGTCGCGCCCGACATCGACTTCGGTGACCCGGTAGCCCGCGCGCCGCAAGGCCGCCGCGCATTCTGTCCCCGAACTCAGCGAAACCGGCCGCTCATTGGACCACCCGCCCATCAGGACGGCGACATGCTTGCTCATTTGTCAGTCTCGCCCATCAGCGCCTCGAGCTCACCCGGCAGAGCCGCAGCCCATTGCGTGATATTGCCCGCGCCTAGGCACACGACATAATCCCCTTCCTCGACTCGCGAGGCCAGGAGCGGCGCCAGCGCTTCGGGCCGGTCGATCACCCGCGCATCGCGATGCCCGCGCGCCCTTATGCGATTGACCAGCTCCTCATGCGTCACGCCCGGCAACGGCTGTTCACCAGCCGCATAGATGGGCGCCACAATCACCGTATCGGCATCATTGAAACAGGCCGCGAAGTCATCGAACAAATCGTTGACGCGCGAATAGCGGTGCGGCTGCACCACCGCGATCACGTCGCGCCGCGCCGACTGCCGCGCAGCCCGGAGCACTGCCGATATTTCTACCGGATGGTGCCCATAATCATCGATTACCGTGACCCCGCCGACTTCGCCGGTCTTGGTGAAGCGCCGCTTCACGCCGGTGAACTCACGCAATCCCTTGCGGATCGCCTCAGCCGGTACATGCAGTTGGTCCGCAACAGCAATCGCAGCGATGGCATTGAGCGCATTGTGAATGCCCGGCATGGGCAGTTCCAGCCCATCTATGCGCAACTGCGTCTGCCGGATGCGGTCGCGGATTTCCACGGAGAAATGCTGCACGCCGTCGCGGTTTTCCAGATCGATCAGCCGCACATCGGCCTGCGGGTTCCGCCCATAAGTGATGACCCGGCGATCGCGGATTTCGCCCACCAGCGCCTGCACCTCGGGGTGATCCAGGCACATCACGGCAAAACCATAAAACGGCACATTCTCCACGAACTGGTGGAAAGCCTTCTTCACGCCCTCGAAGCTGCCATAGTGATCCAGATGCTCGGCATCGATATTGGTCACCACCGCCACGTCGGCCGGCAGTTTGACGAAGGTGCCGTCGCTCTCGTCGGCCTCCACAACCATCCACTCGCCGCCGCCCAGCCGCGCATTGGTGCCATAGGCATTGATGATGCCGCCATTGATCACCGTCGGATCGAGATTGCCCGCATCGAGCAGTGTTGCGACCAGCGTTGTCGTGGTGGTCTTGCCATGCGTGCCGCCAATGGCAATGGCGGTCTTGAAGCGCATGATTTCGGCCAGCATCTCGGCCCGGCGCACCACTGGCAGTGCGCGCGCCCGCGCCGCCATCAGCTCCGGATTATCCTTCTTGATAGCCGAGGAAACGACGACCACCTCGGCTTTGCCCAGATTATCGCCGCTCTGGCCGATCTCGACCTTGACCCCCATGTCGCGCAGCCGCTGCACATTGGGATTGAGCGCGGCGTCAGAGCCCTGCACCACATATCCCTGGTTGTGCAGGATTTCGGCGATACCGCTCATGCCGATGCCGCCTATGCCGATGAAATGAACCGGCCCGATATTGCGGGGCATCTTCATGGTGTGGATCTCCCTTCGATCTGGCTATTCTTGCCGGCCAGCGTCTCAGCAATATCGGCCAACCGCTCGACTGCGGCGGGCTTGCCCAGCGCGGCCGCGGCGCCTGCAGCGCGCTTGAGCTGGTCCGGATCGCTCAATAGCTCGTGAAGTCGAGTGGCAAGCGATTGCGGTGAAAGCGTGGCCTGCTCGGCCACCCAGCCACCGCCGCCCTCTTCCAGAAACAGGGCATTGTGCTTTTGGTCTGAATCCAGAGAGCCGGGCAGCGGAATGAGAATGGCCGGGCGCCCGATAACGCAAAGCTCGGTCACCGTGGAGGCCCCCGCCCGCCCGATAACCAGATGCGCATCGGCAATCCGCTCGGGCAGGTCCGCTATGAAGCTCGACAGTTCCACGCTGGTGCGCGATTGCCGATAGCTCTCAGCCACCCGCTCGATATCCTCGGCCCGCGCCTGCTGCAGGATATGCAGCCGGTTCCGCAGGGCTTCGGGCAGCAATGCAATCGCCGCCGGCACGATGTCAGACAGCGCCCGCGCGCCCTGGCTGCCACCGGTCACCACCAGCCGGATGGTCCCTTTCGGCCCCAGCGCGGGATAGGCCTTGCCGGCCAGCGGCCGCACGCGGTCGCGCACCGGATTGCCGGTCACCACCTTGTCCAGCCTCTGGTTCTCGGCAAAGCGCGTTTCCGGAAAGCTCATCGCCAGCACATCGGCAAAGCGCGCCAGCGCCCGGTTGGCCCGGCCCATCACCGCGTTCTGTTCATGGAGCACCCCCGGGATACCCAGAAGGTTCGCGGCAATGAATGGCGGAAACGTCGGATAGCCGCCAAAACCGACCACCGCATCGGGCCGCAGCTTGCGCAGCACGTTCCAGGCCGCACCGATGCCGCGCACAATGGTCATGCCCGCCCCGATCAGCTTGAGCGGATTGCTGCCCGAGGGCGTCGCCGCCGGCACGATATGGATGCGCCGGGCCGGAAAGTCGGCGCCATAACTCTCCACCCGATGGTCGGTCATCAATTCGACCGCGTGGCCGCGCCTGATCAACTCCTGCGCCAGCGCCATGGCCGGAAACAGATGGCCACCCGTGCCACCGGCAATAAGAACAAATGTTTTCATTCGGCGGGGGCTACCACGGCACTGCGGTAAGTGGGAAGGCCGGTCACCATGCGTTCCTCAGGCTTGGTACGCGTCAGCGCCAGCATCAGCCCCATGCCAAAGGCCACCGCGATCATCGAGGTGCCGCCATAGGACACGAACGGCAGCGTCATGCCCTTGGCCGGCATCAAATTGAGGTTCACCGCCAGATTGATGCCCGACTGCATGGCAAATTGCGCCGCCAGCGTCGAGGCGGCAAGCCGGGCAAACAGGCTCGACTGGCGCTGCGCGGCGATCATCGCCCGAATGGCGATAAAGCCGATCAACACCACCAGCCCCATGCAGAACACGATGCCGAATTCCCCGGCGGCGGCCGAAAACACGAAGTCGGCATGGGCGTCCGGAATAAGCCGGTTGGCAACGGATTCGCCCGGGCCCCGGCCGAACCAGCCGCCTTCCATCAGGGACTGCAGCGCACGGTCCACCTGATAGGTGTTGCCGTCTTCCGGATTGACGAAGGAGTCGATACGGCGCGCAAAATGCGGGAAGAACAAATAGCCGCCAACCAGCAGCCCGCCCGCTGCCCCACCAAGCCCGATAATCACCCACCAGGAAATGCCCGAGAAAAAAAGCAGCACGGCCCAGGTCGCCATCACCAGCGCCGTCTGACCGAGGTCCGGCTGCAGCAACAACGCACCGACCAGCAGCACCATGATCGCGGTTGCAATGGCGCGCCCCGGCACATTGCGATGGATCATGAATTCGGAGAACAGCCAGGCGCCGATTACGGCAAAGGCCGGTTTGACGAACTCCGTAGGCTGGATGGTCTGCCCGCCCAGCGATATCCAGCGCCGGGCACCCTTCACCTCGGTTCCAAAGTACAGCGTCGCCCAGAGCAATATGGTCATGACCACCAGCGTACCCAGCGCCACGAAACGGGCCTGCCGGTGACTAAGCAGCGATGTCGCCATCATTACCGGCACGGCGACGATGCAGAACATGGCGTGGCGGATCACGAAGTGCCACTCATCCAGCCCGATACGCTCGGCCACCGCCGGACTGGCCCCGAAACTGAGCACCATGCCAACCGCCAGCAGCATGACCAGTGCTCCGAGCAGTTCGCGGTCAATCGACCACCACCACTCGGCCAAGGGCGTTTTTTCGGCGCGAGAAAACATCATCGGGAGAAAACCGGGCTACGCAATACAAACTGTATCGAGTGTATCAACCACTTGGTTACCGATTTGCCAAAGCCTTCGCGTTTTGCGAATCCCGCTCAAAAAGAAAGGCCACGGCACTGCCGCGACCTTCCATTCTTCACCTGCAATACGCCCGAACCTTGAACGAGATCGGGCACAACGCGACCGGTGTCACTGCAGGATGGCGAGATCTGTGATCATGCCATCAACGCCTTCGATCGGACCCAAGGCCTCGGCGGCGCCGCTTTCGAGGTCGACCGTGTGCAGGACATTGTCGACGACCAGGAAGGCCGTGTTGGTTAAGTCCTCAGTCGTGGCAATGTCGAAGGCATAGGCAGAGCCTTCCACGCCGAGCTTGCCGATGGCCGCCAGCGTACCGTCATTGGGCGAAACCTGCTGGATAAGCCCGTGAATGGTCGCGTCGATGTCATACATCGCGGTCGAGTCAGGCTTGCCATAGGAGTTTATATAGGCGGCCTCGACAATGTTTGGCGCCTCTCCGGCATGCATGTCAGCGTCTTCGAAGGCCAGCGAGCCATCCACGGTCACCATGCCATCATCCACGTTGACGCGATGATTGATGCCGTCCGTACTCATCAGGCGCAGGCGGTCTGCCACGGGGTTGAAATCGACAATGGCGCCCTCATAGCTGGGCAGCATTTCCGACAGGGTCGACTTCACTGTTGCAGCGCCCGACGCGGTATCGATGATGACGACCTCGCCAGACAGCGTCACACCATAAAGCATCTTGTCTGCCGGGCGGACATCGATGCCGGCAAGGCCATCGATGCCGCTGATCTCCATCGTGCTAGACACCTCCCGGCTTTCGGTATCGAACATCACAAGGGTGCTGTCACCAACAAGCCCAACGGCGGGCATGGCAAGTGCGGCACCGGATAGAGCGGTAGAGGCGGCCAGAAATGCGGCGGTGAGCGAAAGGCGGGTCAAAATAATCACGTCAATATTCCTCGGATTGCCGCCGCGAAACGCAGCGGTCGCTGTCTCACGACAAACTGGTGTTGTCGCCTGCAGCTACGAAGAGGAAACGTTGAAAGTTTCAGATGCCGCCGGGATTTAGCGCAGTTTCAGACTCGACAGCCCGATCAGCGCCAGCACGAAGGAGATGATCCAGAACCGGATCACCACCTGGCTCTCGGTCCAGCCCAGATGCTCGAAATGGTGGTGGATCGGCGCCATGCGGAACACGCGCTTGCCGGTCAGCCGGAACGAAGTCACCTGCACGATCACCGACACGGTTTCGAGCACGAACAGTCCGCCGATGATCGCCAGCACGATCTCGTGCTTGGTGGCCACGGCAATGGTGCCAAGCGCACCGCCCAGGGCCAGCGATCCGGTATCGCCCATGAAGATCTGCGCCGGCGGCGCATTGAACCACAAAAAGCCCAAGCCCGCCCCGATCAGCGCCCCGCAGACCACCGCCAGTTCCGCCGTGCCCGGCACCGCGTTGAGCAGCAGATAATCGGCATAGTTTTGCGAACCGACGAGGTACGCGATCAGCCCGAAACACGCCGCCGCCACCATCACCGGAACAATCGCCAGGCCATCCAGCCCGTCCGTCAGATTAACGGAATTGCCCGCCGCAACCACCACGAAGCCGCCGAACAATATGTAAAAATACCCCAGGTTCAGCGCCAGGTCCTTGACGAAGGGAAACAGCAGCGAGGTGCCATAGGAGCCTGAAGCCAGCTGCGAAATAAAGAAGGCCGCAATGCCGCCGATCAGCGCTTCCAGAATGAGCCGCTGCTTCGAGCCGAAGCCGGTATGGCTCATCCGCTTGACCTTGAGATAGTCGTCGTAAAACCCGATAGCGCCAAACCCGATTGTGACGAAAAGCACCACCCAGACATAGCCATTGGTTAGGTTCGACCACAAAAGGGTCGAGATCACCGCGCCCGACAGAATCATCAGCCCGCCCATCGTTGGCGTGCCCTTCTTGGTCAGCAGGTGCCCCGCCGGTCCATCCTCGCGGATTGGCTGTCCCCGCCCCTGCTTGACGCGCAGGAGCGCTATCATCCCCGGCCCGAACAGGAACACGAAGAACAGCGCTGTCACCACCGCTCCGGCTGTGCGGAAGGTTATGTAGCGAAACACATTGAAGGCGGCGAGCTGCTCACCCAATTGGCCAAGGAAATAGAGCATTCTTGTCTACTACACTTTCGGGTGTGTCAGCTTTGTGCAAATCGCGATTTGATTTCTGTAACGACGCGCGACAGGCCCACACCGTTGGACCCTTTGACCATAATTGCGTCGCCATAGGCAAGGTCGCCCATGATGGCGTCCAGACCTTCTCCAATGGAGTTGTAGTGGCCAGCAAGCAGATCTTTGGGCAAGACGTCCGCCAGCGCCACCATGTTCTTGCCGACCAGATATACGCGTTCGGCGCCACCGTTCCTGACAGCATCGGCAAGCCCGGCATGCATCGCCGCGCCCGCCTCGCCCAGCTCCAGCATGTCCCCCAGCACCACGATCTTGCGTCCGCCCGGCGCCTCCAGCGTTGAAAACACCTCCAGCGCCGCCTCCATGGAGGCGCTGTTGGCATTGTAGCTTTCATCGATCAGCAATAGCGGCCGGTCTTCCGGACCCAGGCTCAGGCGCTGCCCACGCCCCGGCTGCGCCCCGAACCCCGCCAGCGCCCTCAGCGCCGTCTCGGGCTCAATCCCCGCCAGATGCCCCACTGCCAGCGCCGCCGTGGCATTGGAAAGCATATGCCGCCCCGCCACACCCAGCGTCAGCGCATGGGTCTCATCCCCGTGCACAATCGTCGCGAAGCTCCGGTCGGCCGCCATCTCAGGCGCGGTGATCTGCCAGTCGACACCCCGCGCGAAGCCATAGGTTACCACGCGCGCCACGCCGGCCGCCGCCGCCAGCTCCAGCAGCAGATTGATCTGCGGGTGATCGGCATTGAGTACCGCCGTGCCGCCCGGCTCCAGCCCCTCGAAGATCTCGGCCTTGGCCCGTGCAATATTGTCGAGGCTTCCCAGCTTCTCCAGATGTGCCGGCGCGATGGTGGTGATCACCGCAACATGCGGCCGCACCAGCCGGCTCAGCGGCCGGATTTCATCGGGCGCATTCATGCCCATTTCGAACACGCCGAACTGCGCCGTCTCCGGCATCCGCGCCAGCATCAGCGGCACGCCCCAATGATTGTTGAAGCTCTTGATCGAAGCATGAGTTTCGCCTGCCGCCTCGAACACCAGCCGCAGCGCTTCCTTGGTCGTGGTCTTGCCCACGCTACCCGTCACACCGGCGATAAACGCCCGGCTCCGCTCCCGCGCAGCCTCCGCAAGGTCGCGCAACCCGCCCAGCGCATCGGGCACGACAATCCGGCCTGGTCCCTCGTCCCGGCTGACCAGAGCCGCAACAGCCCCAGTCTCCAGCGCGGTATCGACAAAATCATGCCCATCGAACCGGTCGCCCTTGATGGCAACAAACAGCGCGTCGGGCCCCAGCTCACGACTATCGATGGAGATCGAATTGATCTCGGTCGCGGAGACACCGGACGCCTTGCCACCAGTAGCGGCCAGAATAGCGTCCAGAGTGAAGAGAGGAGGTGTCATCAGGGGTTTCCACGCACTGGATGTAACACCTCCCCCTTGATGGGGGAGGCTGGGATGGGGTGGCGGCCGAACACGGTTTCAGGAACATGAAAGCCCCTCTCCCCGGCCCTTCCCCCAACGGGGAGGGTGGGGAGCAGTGCAGGTGGCAGCGTCTGCTCCCTATCCCTTAACCGCCGCCAGGACCACTTCATGGTCCGAGAAGTGCGATTTGGTGGTGCCGATGATCTGATAGGTCTCATGGCCCTTGCCGGCGACCAGCAGCACATCACCCGGCTTGAGCGATTTGACCGCCTCCTCGATGGCCTGCTTGCGATCGGCAATTTCCTTCGCCCCCCTGGCACCGGCCAGCACCTCGGCGCGAATTGCGGCAGGGTGCTCGGTGCGCGGATTTTCGTCGGTGACAATCACCACATCGGCAAGCTCGCTGGCAATTTCGCCCATTTGAGGGCGCTTGCCCTTGTCGCGGTCACCGCCACAGCCGAACACCACCGACAGCTTGTTCTTGGCATAGGGCCTGAGCGTCTGCAGCGCCACGCGCAACGCCTCGGGCTTGTGCGAATAATCCACGAAGATCGCCGCCCCATTATGCTCGGCCACCAGCTCCAGCCGGCCGCGGGCGCCCACCAGCTCCGGCAACGCGGCAAAGGCGTCCGCCTTGTCCACACCCGCCGACATGGCCAGAGCCGCCGCGATCAGCGCATTGGACACCTGGAATTCGCCCGGTATCTTGAGATGGAAACTGACCTTCTCGCCGATATGGCGCACGACCACGCGCTGCCCATAGCCTTCGGGCTCGATCGAGAGAATTTCCATATATGCGCCTTCGCGCCCCACCGTCAGCAGTGTCGCACTGGCTGAAAGAGCGGCGAACATGAACTGCTCATGCTCTGGGTCATCGACATTGACGATCGCCGCGCCGCCATCAACCAGAAGGTCCGTGAACAGCCGCAACTTGGCATTGCGATATTCGTCCATGTCCTTGTGATAGTCGAGATGGTCGCGGCTGAGATTGGTGAAGGCCACCGCCTCAAAATGCACGCCATCGAGCCTGTGCTGATCCAGCCCGTGGCTGGAGGCTTCCAGCGCCACGTGGTCGATACCTTGCGCTTTGAGCGCGCGCATCGCCTGGTGCAGCGTCCGCGAGTCCGGCGTGGTCAGCGCGCCCTCGATGACACGCGTGGACGTCTCGATACCAAGCGTACCGATGCTCGCGCCGGGCACCCCGGCATGAGTCCAGATCTGGCGCACAAAAGACGCCACCGACGTCTTGCCATTGGTGCCGGTCACGGCCACCAGGATTTCGGGCTGCGGTTCGAACACCCGGCTTGCCGCACGGGCATAGGCAGCACGCACATCCTTGACGATGATCACCGGCACACCCGGATCACCCACCGGCGCCGTGTCCGTCACCACGGCCAGCGCCCCGCGCTCCACAGCGTCGCTGACGAACTGATTGCCATGCACCTTGGCGCCCGGCAGCGCAAAGAAGATATCGCCCGGTTCAATCCGGCGGCTATCCGAATTCAGCCCGAAGACCGCGCCGAGACCCTTCTTGGGGCGGGCGCCGGACCCTTCGAGCAACTGGGTTACACTGATAGACACGGATCAGAATCCTTCTGGATAGAGTTGTCTGACTTCCGCGGGCACGATTTGCTGATCGACCGCTTCGCTGAAGTCCGGGGCAATTCCAAGCATCGGGGCCACGCGCTGCACTACCCGGCCTGTCAGCGTGCCGGCATTCCAGCCCGCCGTCGTGCCCGATTGCGCATTTTCCGCCTTGGGTTCGTCCACCATGATCACCATGGCATAGCGCGGATTGTCGAGCGGGAAGGCCGAGGCGAAGAAGTTGGTGACCTTGCTGGACGAATAGCGCCCATCCACCACCTTTTCTGCCGTGCCGGTCTTGCCGCCCACGCGATAACCCTGCGCGGCCTTGTTCATCTGCGAGCCCGACCCGCCGGTCGATATCGCATTGAGCCGCATCAAATATCGCAGATAGCCGCTGGTCTCTGGCCGCAACACGCGCTCATAAAGCACCTCGGCCTCGGCCACATCGCGCTTGTAGAGCGTCGGTGCGATGTAGTTGCCGCCATTCACAAAGGCCGCATAGGCCGTCACCATGTGTAGCGGCGACACCGACAGACCATGGCCAAACGAGGCTGTCGCGGCCCCCACTTCCGAAAAGCTTTTCGGCACGGTCGGCACACGCATTTCAGGCAGCTCGAACTCCACGCGTTCATCGAATTTCATGCGGCTCAAAAAGGCACGGTAATTGTCCTTGCCCATCGCCTGCATGATGCGGATTGTGCCGATATTGGAGGAGTATTTATAGACCTCGGGCAGCGCCAGAATGCGATGCTTGCCATGGAAATCGTCAATCGTATAGCGCCCGAAACGGATGCCATAGCGCGCATCGAACTGATCAGTGATACGCACCGCGCCACTGTCCAGCGCCCCGGCCATGGTCACGGTCTTGAAGATCGAGCCAGGCTCGAAAATGCCCGAGGTAATGCGGTTGAATGTATCCTTGACCAGCGCTGTCGCTGGTTCGTTCGGATTGAAATCGGGCACCGATGCCAGGGCGATGATTTCACCGGTGTAGATGTCCATCATCACGCCCGCCGCCGCGATGGCCTGGTATCGCGTCATGGCGTCCATCAACTGCTCGTGCAGCACATGCTGCACGCGCATATCCACCGAGAGCTCCACCGGCGTCAGCGCATTGCCGCGCGCCAGCCCCAGTTCCTGCAGCAACGCCACGGACTCGGTGTCCATATGCCGCTCGATGCCGGCAATGCCCTGATTGTCCACATTGGTGGAACCCAGAATATGGGCGGCCTCGTTCATGCCGGGATAGAAGCGCTTGGATTCGGTGATGAAGTCGATGCCCGGAATGCCCAGCCGCATCACCGCGTCCTGGATCGCCGGGGTCAGCTCCCGCTTGACCCAGACAAAGCCCTTGTCGCCGGTCAGCCTGTTACGCAGCCAATCCTCATCGAGATCGGGCAGCACCGTGCGCAACTCGCGAACCGCCTCTTCCACGTCGATGATCCGCCTTGGCTCCGCATAGAGCGACGGCACACGGATATCGACCGCCATTTCCAGCCCGTTGCGATCCAGGATTGGCGGCCGCGTCGCGGTAATCGCGTCGCGGGTCTGCCCCTCGATCGTCTGGTCGGTTTCAGCCATGCCCAGCTGCACCAGCCGGCCACTGACCAGTCCCAGTCCCAGCACCACGGCCAGAACCATCCAGCGGATGCGCGCTTGGGTCAGGTTTCCGCGCCGCTTGCGCGCGCCGTCGATAGCGATGGGCGGGGTAAACCCTTCATTGATGGCGGCCATTATTCGATACCCTCCATCTCAAGAATGGCATCGATCGGATCAATGCCTTCGGAAATGGCGGCAAAAAGGGCGTCCATCGCCGCCGTATCGGGCTTGGCCGGGCGCATGGGCAGCGCGGCGAAAGAACCGAACTGTTCCTGCTGCACCGGTCCGATACCCAGCTCTTCCTGATGACGCCGAACAATCGGGTCGATATGACCGGGCTGGTTCAGCAGCGCCCAGTCAGCCTTGAGCAGGGACAATTGCCCTTCTTGGTCTTCGATCTTCGCCGCCAGCGCAGTGCGCTCAGAAGCCGTTCCTTCGATGGAAAATTTGAGCGCATAGACACCCGCCAGCATCGCCAGCGACAGGACCAGCAGGAAGATATTGAGGGTCCGGATCATGCGGCGCCCCTCACCTGCGGCACACCCAGACCGGTAAAATCCACTGGGCGAGCCACCTCACCCGTGCGCACTGCACTGCGCAAAACCGCGGAGCGCGCACGTGGATTGCGCGCCAGTTCCAACTTGCCCGACTTCACCGCCTTGGCAACAGGCTGCCAGCGCCGCGGGGCCGCCTCGACCTGAGGCAGATGGCGCGATGCCGTCGGCCCGCCCTTGTCGGGATCAAAGAACCGCTTCACGATGCGATCTTCAAGCGAGTGAAAGCTCACCACGGCCAGTCGCCCGCCTTCGGCGAGCAGCCGCTCGGCCGCAAACAGGCCCTCGACCAACTGGTCAAACTCGCCATTCACGGCAATACGCAAGGCTTGGAATGTGCGGGTCGCGGGGTGGGCGTCTCCCGGCTTTCTGCCGATGGCCTTTTCAACGATGCGCGCCAGCTCCAGCGTCGTCGTAATCGGTGCTTCCTGCCGGGCCGCAACGATGAACTGGGCAATCCGGCGCGACTTGCGCTCCTCGCCATAGGCGTAAATCAGATTGGCCAGCGGCTCGGCATCCAGTTCATTCACCAGATCGGCGGCGCTGCTCCCGTCCCGGCTCATGCGCATGTCGAGCGGCCCTTCGCGCATGAAGGAAAAGCCGCGCTCGGCCTGGTCGAGTTGCATCGAGGAGACACCGATATCGAGCACCACCGCATCGACCGTGCCGAGGTTTGCGACCAGATTGTCCAGCTCAGAGAATGTCCCAGCCACAAACGAGAAGCGATCGGGGAAATCGGCTTTGAGGGCGTCAACATGCGGCGCCACCGAGGGATCGCGGTCGATACCGATCACCTCGGCACCAGCCTCCAGCATGGCCCGCGAATAACCCCCTGCCCCGAAGGTGCCATCGACAACGCGACGACCGGCCATCGGCGCCAGGGCCGCCAGCACTTCTTCAAGCAGTACGGGCACATGCGGACCGCCCGGCTCATCGGTTTCGGGCAGGGAAGGCTTGCCCATATCCGCTAACACTCCACTCCGGCCCCAGGCGGACCGGTTACTTAATCTGACGACCGATCTTGCACAGCGACGCTTAAGATTCTGTTTCCCATTTTGCTTTGCCCAATAGCACCGAGGCCCATCATTTTTCCCGATGCACTTAATCTATGCATATTGCCCTGTCGCGCCGTTCGGGCGATGTAAGGGGATAGCGAACCAGGAACACCATGCCCATCACCAGCAAGACATTTGTGCGGTCCACCGCCTTGCTGCTGCTCGTCGGCCTGCTGGCCCTCATGGGTATCGTGGGCACCACGCTCTGGCTGGTCGAGCGGACCCAGGTCTATTTCAATGAAGTCGTAGAAGCCCGTGAAGCCCGCGGTGCAACCGTGGACCTGCGTGCCCTTCTACAGGACGCCGAGACCAGCCAGCGCGGCTATGTCATCACCAGCGACCCGATTTATCTCGATCCATACAACGACGCGCTGCCCCTCATCGCCGAAGCACTGGCGCGTCTCGACGCCGTTCTGGCACCTTATCCACAAGCTGCCGATCCACTGGCCCAGCTTCACGCTGATATCGACTTCAAACTGTCCGAAATGAACCGGACCATCGATTTGGTCGCGGCAGGCCAGCGCAACCAGGCTATCGAAATTGTCAGCACGGACGCCGGCAACGAAGCCATGGAACGAGCCCGATCTTTTTTCGAGGCCCTGATTAGTGCCGCGGACGTCAGGATCGATAGCGGTGTGCGGGACCAGCGCGATACGGCCAACCTGCTGCGCATCGTGTCCATTGTCGGCGCACTGGCCATATTCGCGGTGATCGCCGGCGCCATTTGGGCAGTCCTGAGCTACACCCAGGAACTGGCCAATGCCCGCAAGGCAGTCGAGCAAGCCAATGCCGGGCTCGAAGAACGCGTGCGCGAGCGCACCGCCGACCTGGGCAAGGCCAATGAGGAAATCCAGCGCTTCGCCTATATCGTGACGCACGATCTGCGCGCGCCCCTGGTCAATATCATGGGCTTTACCGCCGAACTCGAAACCAGCGTCGACGAGGTCAAGACCTATATGGAGGCCCAACCGGCCGCCGAGGACGACCCCCTCGCCGCCCAGGCCCGTCTCGCCGCCACCGAAGACCTGCCCGAGGCCATCAACTTCATCCGCGCCGCCACCCGCAAGATGGACGGGCTGATCAACGCCATCCTCAAAATTTCGCGCGAGGGCCGCCGCCAGCTCAATCCCGAGCCCGTCGAACTGTCCGAGATTGCTGAAACCAGCGCCGCCGCTGTGCACCATCAGATTGCCGAGAGCGATGGCAGCATCGAGACCGATATTCGCGTCGGCCAGCTCATTACCGACCGCCTCTCGCTTGAACAGATCCTGGGCAACATGCTGGACAACGCCGTCAAGTATCAGGAACCCGAGCGCCCCTTGCGGGTTATTATTCGCGCCCGGCATGTGCCCGGCAATCGCGTCCATATTGAAATCGAGGACAATGGCCGGGGCATCGCCGACACCGACCACGAACGCGTGTTCGAGCTGTTCCGCCGCTCCGGCTCGCAGACCAGCGCCGGCGAGGGCATCGGCCTGGCCCATGTCCGCACCATGGTGCGCAGCCTTGGCGGCGACGTCACATTGACCTCCAAACTCGGCGAAGGCACCACCTTCATCATCAATCTGCCGCGCGATTCCCGCGCTTTTATAGGGAGACTTGGCGCATGAACAATGCACGGCCCGTCACAATAATAATGGTCGAGGACGATGAGGGCCACGCCCGCCTGATCGAAAAGAACATCCGCCGTGCCGGCGTCGCCAATGAGATCGTCCCCTTCACCAATGGCACCGATGCTCTGGCCTATCTGCTCGGCCCCGACGGCACCGGCCTCGTCAACAAGGGCCGGCAATTGCTCGTCCTGCTCGACCTCAACCTGCCCGACATGACCGGCATCGACATCCTCGAAAAGGTCAAGAACAACGAGCACACCAAGCGTTCACCCGTCGTTGTGCTCACCACCACCGACGACCAGCGCGAAATCCAGCGCTGCTACGATCTTGGCGCCAATGTCTACATCACCAAGCCGGTGGACTATGAGGGGTTCGCCAACGCCATCAAGCAGCTTGGCCTGTTCTTCTCTGTGATGCAGGTCCCCGAAGCAGAATAGATGCCCAACCGAACACCGCACGTGCTCTACATCGATGACGATCCAGGCCTGATCCGTCTGGTCGGAAAGGCCATGCAGCGGCGCGGCTACAACTTTTCGCATGCTCAGTCAGGCGAAGAAGGGCTCGATCTGATCCGCCAGGGCGGCATCGACGTCGTCGCGCTCGATCACTACTTGCCCACCGGCACCGGGCTCGATGTGCTCGCTGGCATGGAAGGCCTGGAGGATCATCCGGCCACCGTCTATGTCACTGGCTCCTCGGAAATGTCGATTGCGGTCAACGCACTCAAGGCTGGCGCGACCGACTTCGTGCCCAAGTCCGGCTCCGAAGACTTCATGCCCCTGCTGCTCTCGGCGATCGACCATGCCATCGACCATGTGCGCCTGTCCCGCGCCAAGGCCAAGGCCGAGCGGGAAACCGAAGAGGCCCGCGACCGCGCCGAAATGCTGCTCGGCGAGGTCAATCACCGCGTCGGCAATTCCCTGGCCATGGTCGCAGCCCTCGTGGGCCTGCAAGCCAATGCCGTCGAGGATCCCGAGGCCAAGCGCGCACTGGCTGAAACCCAGATGCGCATTCAGGCCATCGCTGGCGTGCACCGCCACCTCTATACCTCCGACGACGTGCGCACCGTCCAGATGGGCGAGTACATCAACAGCCTGATCGGCGAGCTGGAAAATTCCCTCCAGGCCGAAGGCAGCACCGCCAGTATTCGCCTCGATATCGAAGGCTTCCCGCTCCCCACGGAAAAGGTCGCCTCGCTCGGCGTCATCGTAACCGAGCTGGTCACCAACGCCCTCAAATACGCCTATGCCGATCGCGAACCGGGCGAGGTCCGCATCAATATGCGCCGCGACGGCAGCCTGGTGCGCCTGGTGGTCGAGGACGACGGCATCGGCTGGACCGGCACCGGCAAGCCGCAAGGCACGGGCCTTGGCAGCCGCATCGTCAAGGCCATGGCCGTCAGCCTCAATGCCAGCGTCGCCTATGGCGATGGTCCTGGCACACAGGTCATGGTGACTTTCGAAGGCTAGGCGCCCACAGCGTCTGCCGTCACCGCCAGCAATAACCGCTGCCGCGCCACCGGCATGGTCACCGCCATTCCGCCCGTCTCGACCAGCACCTCGTCTGGCCCGGGCACCAGTTTGGGGCGCTCGACAATTTCGATCACGTCGGGAGCGCCGCAGCATTTTTTACAAGTCGACGCGATCCATCTGGCCGCCCAGGCGTTCATCTCACTCATCCCGGAGGAGACAGAACGTGTATACTTTCGACAAGCAACTGCCTGACACCACATTTGCCGAGGCCGTGGCGCGCACCAAACAGGTCCTGGCAGACAACGGCTTTGGCGTCCTGAGCGAGATAGACGTTCAGAAGACCATGAAGTCCAAGCTGGACGCCGACCTGCCCGGATACCTGATCCTTGGCGCCTGCAACCCCAAAATGGCCTACGAGGCATTGAAGCTCGAACCCCGGGTCGGCGCCATGCTGCCGTGCAATGTAATCGTCCGCGAACAGGAAAACGGCGTGGTCGAAGTCAGCGCCATTGATCCTGTCGCCTCCATGCAGGCCATCGGCAATGCGGAACTGCAAGCCGTGGCCGGCAAAGTTCAGGCCATGCTCTCCGATGTCGTAAAGGCGCTCTAGCGAGGGAGAACGAGTGCCTAGTGGCGGATATGGGGTGGTTTGAGGACTGTCTGCTACTGACTGCCAAAAGGCGAGTAGCGGACGCGTGAAATCGAAAACCTTTTACGCAACAGGCAGCGGATAGCAAATCCCACATCAGCTATGCTTGTCGAATTTCACCTGGAGCTCGCGCATGGCATCGAACGTGTTCATGCAGGTGACCGATCGTGCTCCGCAAAGATTTGGGATCGGCACGCGACGAAGGACCATCTCGTTCGCGACTTCGTGGGTAACAATGGCTGCACCTAGGGTCATCGCTTTTGCAATCAGCCAGGGGTCAGCGCCGGACAGGAACTTCTCGACGCCCGGCCGATGATATTGCGACCCGTCCAATTCGGTTGCGATACCCGCAAACGCTATCTGGGTAGCTTCGTCGTCGACCGGCAAGATCCAGTCAGCATCTTTCCGCGCTCGCATCCAGTCGCCGAGTGGGTCGTCCTTTACCAGTAGCTCGTCTCGGACCATTGTGATTGTTCGAACGTTCTTGGCGACGACGTAATCCATCCATGTCCAGAACGCAGGAACGATGTCGAAGGCGTAGTACCTGTTCTTCGCCTCTATGAACACGTTGGCATCCAGAAGGTAGAGCACTAAGACGCCAACCTCTGATGCATTTTCCGGATCTTTCCAGGCTGAATACCCAGCAGGGAGCTCGCCTGACGCAGCAATAGCGTCCCGCGCATCGCTTCCGAAATCACGGATTTGGTGAAACGTCTGCCATTGCGTACCGGCAGCGTATTGAAGAAATCGCCGCCGCTGTCGCGGTTCAGATCGCGCCAGCGCTTCTCTTCGGCGGCATAGAAGTCACCATATTCGTCACGGCCGACGAATCCCAGATCGAAAGCGCGCCGCGCGATCACGACGCGGCTGACCTTAAAGTGTCTGGAGAGGTTGTCGACTTGGTCCCTCAATCCTAGTCCATCGCGCCAGCAGCGAGTGAACTCCTCCCGTGGGGTGAGGAACTCTGCAGCGATCTTGTTGCAGTGTTGCTCCACTCGCCGGTGGGCGCCGTAGTTATCCTCGCCGAGCTGTACATTGGACACTCCAGACTCGCCCAGCCAGACATGCGCGAGCTCATGTGCGAGCGTGAATATCTGCGCCGCCTTGCTGTCCTGCCCATTAATCATGACAAGTGGGACCAACGGATCAGCAATCGCCAGACCTCGGAAGCTAGACACGGACAACGGCCGATGTGTGTTGTTGCCGACAATGCCGGTGCGCATTACCCAGATGCCGGCGTCCTCAGCTGCAAGCATCAGTCTCTGCAAATAGTCCTCGAAAGCACCTGCGCGCGGCCTACCTGCTTCCCCTAAGATGACGGAATGCATGTCGGCCGCAACGTCCTCAGCGGCGGCGTTAAGCGGGAATTTGCCCACGAAGGCAAGAGGCTCCCCGCCGCCCTGCCGCCGGTAGTCCCGGTACCACTCGTGCTTGAACAGGATATCGGTCATCAGGCTGCGCAGGTTGACGTCCCACCGCCCCTTTTCGCCGCCGACCGTGCGCAGATCGGGAATGGGTTCGTCTTCTGCCGGGGGACGTTGCAGGTAGAGGTATCCAAAGGGCACCGCGAGTGCGGTGGCCGCCTTGCGGGCTTGTGCAAAGGTCGGACGATCGTCACCAGTCAGCCAGCGCTCGATCTGACTGGGCTCCACGTGCACCCGGCCAGCCAACGCGTCAACCGGCATATCGGCGCGAGCCATTGCCCACTCCAGCATACCGTTGTTGATCAACGCCCGTGCCATAACGTCTATCCTAGCCCCTCGCTCCGCTTAGATCATATGCCCGTATATTAAGGAAGTTCCAAACGGGTGCGACAAAAGCGGGTTCCAATAATGCCATTTGTCGAAAGGACGAGCGAATCCTAAAATGGTCGTTCTTTGGGCAACAATGACACCACGCCGAACGGCCGAAATGAGGTCGACATCTACCCCTGAGCAAAAAGTTATCCCCGCCCCAGAATCCTCCCGTATCCTCCTGCCATCCCCGTCACACACGCGGCCCCGACGCAGGGTCGGGCGGGGAGGCCGGGAAGAGGGGCGCCTCTTTACGCGGGTAGAAGCTCGGCAGCCGGACCTGCGATAACGGTACCGCCTGAATCCGGACCCGTGGAAAATCCGTGTTTCCGTGACGAACGGCCAGTGGCTCTTGCCCTTGAACGTTCATCTTTCTGGGCCGCTAGCCGTTCGTTACCGTGTATCCGCAAGCCGAGAGGCCGGGCGGCTTCGAACCATGCCCGAAGGGCAAAATCTCCCCGGTGGGGAGATTTTAGGTGAGAAGGCCATAAGAGCTATGCTCGAATGGCGTGTGCCACGCCCGCAAGAATGCGCTGGACCTCAAGCCGGAAATAGATATAAAGATATCTTTATATCTGAGGGCGCGATGAGCGGATTGAACAAACTGGTCGGGGTGTTGAAGGCAGCGGGGGAAAGCACCCGGCTGCGCCTGCTCGCGCTTCTGGCCGATGGCGACCATTCGGTCAAGGATCTCACCGAAATCCTCGACCAGAGCCAGCCGCGCGTTTCCCGCCATCTCAAGCTCCTGGCCGATGCCGGTCTCGTCCAGCGCCACGCCGAAGGGGCCTGGGCCTATTATCGGCTCGCGCCCGAGGGGCAAGGCGCTGATCTCGCGCGCTGGTTGACCGCGCGGGTCGACCCCCATGCACCCGAGCGCCAGCGCGACAAGGCCCGCCAGGCCGAGGCGCGCGCCGCCCAGCAGGCCCAGGCCGCCGATTATTTCGCCAAGGTCGCGGAAAGCTGGGACTTGCTGAAAACCCTGCATGTGCCCGAGGCCGCCGTGGAAGCGGCGGTATTGGCCGAGCTGGGCGGGCGCAAGGTCGACCTGCTGGTCGATCTGGGCACCGGCACCGGTCGCATGCTCGAAGTGCTGGCCCCCGCCTATGCGCGCGGCATTGGCGTCGATTCCAGCCGCGAAATGCTGGCCGTGGCGCGTTCGCGCCTGGCCGCCGCCGGCATCACCCATGCCCAGGTGCGCCTGGGCGACATTGGCGGGCTGGACCCGGCCATTGGCCTGGCCGATGTCATCGTCATCCACCAGGTGCTGCACTATTTCGACGATCCGGGCCGCATGCTGGCCCAGGCCCGTCGCCTGCTCAAGCCGGGCGGGGAAATCCTCATCGTGGATTTTGCCCCCCATGACCTCGAATTCCTGCGCACCGAGCACGCCCATCGGCGGCTTGGCCTGTCGCGGGAGCAAATGAACGACTGGGCAGCCCTGGCCGGGCTCGATGTGCGCGCCATGCGCGAATTTCCCAGTGACAGCAAGGATCGCGGGCTGACGGTGTGCCTCTGGCACCTGGGCGACCGCAGCAAGACGGAATAGACCATGATCGACGACAATCTTCGCGCCAGCCGCAAGACCGCTGACCAGCGCCCGGACCTGCAGCTTTCCTTTGAGTTCTTCCCGCCCAAGACTGACGCCATGGAAGAGCGTTTCTGGGACAGCATTGGTAAGCTCGCCCCGCTCAGCCCCCGTTTTGTCTCGGTGACCTATGGCGCCGGTGGCTCGACCCGCGAACGCACCCTGCGCATGGTGCGCCGCATCACCACCGATACCGGCGTGCCCGCCGCAGCGCATCTGACCTGCGTCGGCGCGACCCGCGATGAGGTTGACGAAGTGGTGCGCGGCTATGCCGAAGCCGGCGTCAACAAGATCGTGGCCCTGCGCGGCGATCCGCCAGAAGGCGTCGGCCAGCCCTTCACGCCCCATCCCGATGGCTATCAGAACGCGGCCGATCTGGTCGCCGGCATTCGCCGCCTGGGCAATTTCGACATTTCGGTTGCCGCCTATCCCGAAAAGCACCCGCAAAGCGCCGATTGGGACGCCGATATCGACAATCTCAAGCGCAAGATCGATGCCGGTGCCGACCGCGCCATCACCCAGATGTTCTTTTCCAACACCGATTTTCTGCGCTATCTCGACCGCGCCCGCAAAGCCGGCATCACCGCCCCCATCGTGCCGGGCATTCAGCCCATGCACTCCTTTAAGCAGATTTCCGGCTTTGCCGCCCGCTGCGGCGCTTCCATCCCCGATTGGCTGGCCGAGCGCTTCGAGGGACTGGAGGACGATCCGGAAACCCACGCGCTCGTGGCCGCCGCCGTCGCCGCCGAACAGGTCACCGAGCTGCTCGATGAGGGTGTCACCGAGTTCCATTTCTACACCCTCAACCGCTCCAACCTGGTCCTCGCCCTGGCGCGGCTATTGGGGCGGCGGACCTGAGGGGAGCGTCGTTCAGCCTGCGTTCAGGCAACAAGGTTCAGGCTCGTGGCAAAGTGGCTTTTCATATTATGGCCATGAAAAGGGGCGATGTCCCCGCGCTCGGGCGGAGCATGTTGGAAGACGTATTCGATGCAGATTGATCGCCGTATCACCAATGGCCTGGCCTGGGCCGGCGCCGTGCTGGTTGTTGCCATCCCCGCGGCCGACGCCGCGCTGCGCCATTTCAGCACCACGGACACCCCGCAGATCGCCGTGGTCGAGGAGCAGAGCGCGCCTGCGCCCACGCCCCCAGTAGAGGCCCCCGAGCCTGCCCTGGCGGCCGAACCCGACCCCATTGAAACCGCCACAACCACCATCAACCCGCCGGTCGCCAAAAGCGATGCCGTGGACAGCTACCTTCAATCTGGAAAGAAGTTGCCCAGCTATATCAGCGACGGCAGCCTGACCGAGCGCACCCAGACCGCAGCCCTCGCGCCAGCCGAGGAAGAGGTGACCAGGCCTGCGCCCACGCCCGAACCGGCGCCAGAGCCGGTTGCCACACCCGAGCCCGAGCCAGAACCTGTTGCGGCTGCGCCAGCCAAGGCGGTGACCTTACCGACACCTGTTTCCCAGCGCCCCGCCTCTGTCCCCCGCAGCGCGGCCATCACACCTCCGCCTCCATTGGTGATCGACCAGCCAAACATCGTTGTAACGGCCGAAGAGCTGGAAGAGTGGGAAAGCGGCCCGCTTTCCGAATTCCTTGCCCGTCGCCAGGCGGCGCCGGCGCCCGTCCTGCGAGACTATGACCCGGATGGCTTCTTCCTCGATGAAGGTCCCAGTTCAAGCGCACGGGTCTCGCGCTTCCCGCGCGCCTACGGCTATGACGACTATGCGTTTGAATAACCCGCTGGGCGGATTTGTTCGGGCGCCCATAGACCATAGCGCCGGGACGGGGTAGTTCTGATGCCCAATCGGGAAGGGGAAGCCCCGAAAATGCTGTGTTGCGTCCGCAAGGCTGAAGACAATCGTGATATCTGGCAGAAACTTGCCGGGTTCTTGGGATCGTTTTCCCAACGCACCGGCGTGGCCGGCCATGTTGCCAATATTCTGGATCCCGACACCTGGCTCCCGGGCGGCCGCGACGCCGCGTTTACCCTGGCGCTGATCGCCCTTTCCGCCAAGATGGCGGTGGCCGATGGTGCCGTTACAGCGTCCGAGGTCCGGGCCTTCAACGCGACCGTGGAGGTCACCAAGGGCAGCGAGCCGCAGGTGGAAAAGCTGTTCAACCTCGCCAAGCAGGATGTGGCCGGCTACGACGCGTACGCCCGCAAGGTAGCGCGGTTTTTCGCCGATTCGCCTGATACGCTCGAGCATGTGCTCGACAGCCTGTTCTTCATCGCCACAGCCGACGGTCTGGTGCACGAGGCGGAACTTGAATACCTGCGCGATGTCAGCGGTATTTTCGGCTTTGACGATGCGCGATTCGAGCAGATTGCGGCCCAGCATGTGATGCTTGGGGATGACGTCGATCCCTATACGGTGCTTGGCCTCAGCCACGATGCCCCTCCCGAAGAGGTGCGTCGGGTCTATCGGCTGCTGGTGGCCGAACATCATCCGGATCGGCTGATTGCCAAGGGCGTGCCCGAGGAACTGATCGACGTCGCCACCGCCCGTATGTCCGCCATCAACCTGGCCTATCAGGCGATCACCAAGCCAAAGCCTCAACCCTTGCTGGCTTGACGACGGCGCGCCGCTCCCGCACATAGGCGGCGCCAGTTGACCGGGTGGCCGCTGGCGGATGGGTAACTGTCCGCTGGAGGAAAGTCCGGGCTCCATCGAAACACGGTGACGGCTAGCAGCCGCCGGGGGCGACCCCAGGGAAAGTGCCACAGAAAGCAAACCGCCCCGGCATGCTGGGGTAAGGATGAAAGGGTGCGGTAAGAGCGCACCGGGTGCCTGGCGACAGGGACCGCACGGTAAACCCCACCGGGAGCAAGACCAAATAGGGACGACGCGGGCTTCGGCCCAGCCTGTTTCGAGGCTATGTCGTCCGGGTTGGTTGCACGAGCGCGCTGGCAACAGCGGCCTCAGATGAATGGTCACCACGTCGTGGAAACACGGCCCTACAGAACCCGGCTTACAGGTCAACTGGCGTTGCCTTCCCCTGCTTTCCGTTCGATGGGCGTATTTTAATGCGGC
>Ga0066837_10000221_pt1 | contig 25143 bp, 28 predicted proteins | sample ETNtaG_25_FD_66730 | JGI IMG/M metagenome (GOLD analysis project Ga0066837, IMG submission 66730) | Marine microbial and viral communities from oxygen minimum zone, Eastern Pacific Ocean - ETNP201302SV86 | ecosystem: Environmental > Aquatic > Marine > Oceanic | place: Pacific Ocean: Eastern... | reverse complement strand
GCGAAACTGGTCGCCGACCTCATAATTGGGTCGGGAAATGGTGGGCCCGATGGCGGCATGGATGCGCGCCGGGTCAGCGCCGAGCGCCACCATGGCGGCGATCGTATTGGTGGCGATGCCTTCGGCGGCTCCGCGCCAGCCGGCATGGGCGGCGCCGATGACGCCGGCCTCCGGATCGGCGAACAGGATCGGCGTGCAATCGGCGGTGAGAATGCCGAGGGCGATGCCAGGGATGGCGGCGACCTGAGCGTCGGCGTCGATAGTGCCGGGGGTGATGGGTCCTGTAAGGGTCCGGACGCGGGTGGAATGCGTCTGTTTCAGAATATTGAGCGGGCCCAGACCAATAGTGTCGGCCACGATCTGGCGGTTGGCTTCGGCACGGGTGGGATCATCGCCGACGCTCAATGAGACGTTGAGTCCGGCAAATTCGCCCTTGGACACTCCGCCGGAGCGGCCGAAAAAGCCGTGGCGGATCGTCGGGATGGCGGCGAGGGCCGGGGCTCGTTCGAATGGCGCGGTCATGCGGTGAAACCGGGTGGTTGCAGGCCGGGGCTGTGGGCGCAGAACACCTTGAACAGGTTGCCCATCTGGTCGGGTCCGACCAGCCGGTCATGGGCGGTGCGGATATCGTTGGCTGAGCCTGGGTTGGCGCCGGAAAGCGCGGCAGCACGTTCGCCGATGCCGAGGCGGGTGAGGAAGTCACCCTGAGTGGCCAAGGGTTGAGTGGCGAGGCCGGCGGCGCGGGCGACATTGCCCAGGGCGCCGAAATCGACATGGGCAGAAATATCGGTTTCGCCGGGCGCTTCGAGCACATCGGCATAAGCGTGGCGGCGGACGCCCTGGAGGGTGTCGCCGGTCTGGGTCACGCCATAGCCATAGTCAATTGCGAGCAGGGCGCCGCCCTGCTGGGCGATCACCTTGCCCAGGCGGGTAAGCACTTCGGCAGCGGCGAAGCAGACCTCGAGCATGGTGTCGGGTTCGGCATTGGCCACCGCATCGGGCATGGAGGCGGGCGATATGGGTGTGGGCGAGAGGCCAAAGGCGCGCTTGCCATCCTTGAGGCCGATCTGGCGCTCGTGCCAGCCATCTGCCTTGCGGACAAACTGGCGGATGGGCAGGGCGTCGAAGAACTCATTGGCAATGATGAGCACTGGGCCGTCGTCGAAGCTCTCGAAATCCTGCAGCCATTTGGGGTCATAGACTTCGAGCTTTGCCTTCTGCTCGGCCATCAGCACGGGACTGGTCTCGAACAGGCGGAGTTGCAAGGCATCGCGGAAGCCGGGCGCGCGGCAGGCGACGCGCAGAATGTCTGCCATCAACGTGCCGCGGCCGGGGCCGAGTTCGAGCAGGGTGAAGGCCTTGGGTTCGTCCATCTGTTGCCAGAGGTTGACCAGCCAGAAGCCGATCAACTCGCCGAACATCTGGGAAATTTCCGGCGCGGTGACGAAATCACCCTTGGCGCCGAGCGGTTCGGCAGCGCGGTAATAGCCTTTGGACGGATGGGTGAGGCAGAGGCCCATATAGGTGGCGACCGAGATCGGACCGGATGTCGCGATCTGCAGATCGATCTGCTGTTCCAGCGTCAGGCTGTCGAGCTTGGGGGCGGTGGGCTTTTCAATCATGGACGCAACGGGTTTTCGCGGCGGGTGGCCGCATAGATGACAAGGATCAGGCCGCCAAGGAGTATGGGGAGGCTGAGCACCTGGCCCATGGTGAGCCAGCCGCCATAGAGATAGCCAAGCTGCGCATCGGGCAGGCGGACGAATTCGACGGCCATGCGCGAGATCGCGTAGCCGATGCCGAAGATGCCGGCGACCAGGCCGGGCTTCCTGAGCGCGTAGAACACATGGGTGGCGACGCGGATGATGAAGAAGAGCAGCAGGCCCTCAAGCGCGGCTTCATAGAGCTGGCTGGGATGGCGGGCGACCTGCAGCGGATCGGTGGGGAAGACGACGCCCCATGGCGCATCGGTGGGCGCCCCATAAAGCTCGGAATTGATGAAATTGGCGATGCGGACAAGGAAGATGCCGATGGTGGATACCGCTGCAATGAGATCCAGGCCGCTCAACCAGTTGCCCTTGTGACGCCGGGTGAACAGAACCACGGTCAGCATCAGCCCGAGCATGCCGCCATGATAGGACATGCCGCCATCAGGCGTGTTGATGATCTCGGTGGGGTTCTCGAGATAATAGGGCAGGTTGTAGAACAGCACATAGCCCAGGCGCCCGCCGATCACGATGGCGAGCATGGTCCAGAATGCGAAATCCCAGATATCCTTGGCGGGGAAGGGCGGCGCGCCGCGATGCCAGAGGCGCTCATTGCGCAAGAGCAAATAGCCATAGGCGGCGCCCAGCAAAACTCCAAACAGATAACCCAGGGCATACCAGCGGATGGCAATGGGGCCGATGGCAAAGGCGATTGGGTCAATATTGGGGAAGGGCAAGATGTGCTCCGGGTGTCGACCGCAGGATAGCGCGCCAAGTGGCAGGATTGTGTATGCCGTAGCCCGATGGTGCTGTTGGTTCAAGCTGTTCGACGCGCGGACGTGCCCAAGGGCCGGTCGGTCCGGGGCTGGCGGTTCCTGCGGACGTGTCCGAAGGCGGTGCGTCCTCAGTAGTGAAGATGTCGCTGCGTCTCGCCATTCGCGCCCTTCTCCATTCAAATCTCCCACTGGAGAGATGTGCCCCGTCCAGACAGATCAAGCGGGTATCTCCTGTTGGCCGTGTCCGCAGGCGGCTGCTGGGGTGGGGAGAACTGTTTGGTCCGGGGTTTCAACTCCACTTAACCGATTTTTTCTATGTTCGACGGGAGATGCCGCGCGGCGCGGGGAGATGCAATGAATAGAACGGCTTGGAACCTGACCCAGATATTGGTGGTCTGGGTGCTGCTGGCCGCTGCACTCAGCCTGCCTACCTTGGTGAGCGGTACGGTTCCCAAGGTCACGGGCGACGACGCCATGAGACTGGTTCAGGCGATCGACCTGTTCAATGGCCAGGATTGGTTCGATACGACCCAGCACCGGGACAATGCGCCATTTGGTGCGCCAATGCATTGGTCCCGGTTGATCGATGCGCCGCTGGCCCTGCTTACGGCAATGGTCTGGCCCTTTGCACAGGATGCGGCACCCTATTGGGCTGCCTTTGCCTGGCCGCTCCTGGTTCTGCTGGTGGTTGTCGCACTGGTAGCCGAGTTGTCGGAGCGCATTGGCGGCAGGGCCTCGCGTCTGCCCGCACTCGGGCTGCTGGCTCTGACCCTGTCGGTCTATACCGAGTTCGTGCCGGGGCGCGTGGATCACCACAATGTGCAGACTGCTTTGACGCTGGGCATGATCCTGGCGACCCTGCTGGGCAGGCATCAAACTGGCTGGGCCGTGGCGGCCGGTGCGCTCGCTGCGACGGGTCTGGCGATCGGCACGGAAGTGTTGCCGTCTGTTGCTGTGGTGCTTGTCTGTTTCGGGCTCTATTGGGTAGTCGATCCGGACCAGGGCAGGCGTCCGCTGCTTGCCGTTGCCGCGAGCTTTCCGGCGGCGCTGCTTGTTCATCTATTGATCAGCACGCCGATGTCGTCAGTCCTGCTGGCTGCCTGCGACGCTCTGTCGATAAGCTATGTGGTGGCCGGGACCTTGTTCGGCGTGGCAATTCTCACGGCTGTGGCCGTTGCCCCCTTCCTTGGCGGGCCCTGGCAGCGGTTTGTGGCGCTGGGCACCCTGGCCATTGTGGCCGTGGGTCTATGCCTATGGATATTTCCCGAGTGCATGGGCGGGCCCTATGGCAATCTCGACGCTGATGTGGCCAGCATCCTCATGCCGGAGATTGGCGAGGCCCAACCGGTCTGGATCTGGGCCAGATCCTGGAGGCCGCAAATTTCCCTTTTGGTCGCGCCCGTAATTGGCACGCTGGCCATTGTGCTTGTCACCCTGCTGGGGCCACGGCAGACGCGTTGGCGCTGGGCTGTATTGGGCGGGTTCTGCTTTGCCCTGTTCGTCGTGTTCTGCCTGCAGGTGCGCGGCTTCCGCCTGCTCAGCATCGCCCTGCTGCCGGGGCCGGCGTTTCTGGCAGCGCTCTCCTGGGCACACCTTCGCCGGCACAAGTCCTGGGTATCCGTCGGCCGGGTCGTGCTGACTTTTGTCACATTTGCGGGCGCGGGCCACTTCGCGTTGAGCCATACCGCCTTTGGTTGGTCGCCCCCGATCGATATGTCGAGGGCCGCCGCTTGGTCGGGGTGCCAAGAACGGTCGGCCTATGAGCAACTGCACGCATTGCCGCCCGGCAACATGATGTCGTTTCTGTTGATCGGACCCCAATTGCTGCTGGAATCTCCGCATTCCATTGTCTCGGCGGGCTATCACCGCAATGAGGATGGGCTTCGCGATATGGTCAGGTTCTTCGAGGGCGGAGAGGCCGAAGCACTTGCGGTGGTGCAGGAGCGCAAGCTTGACTATCTCGTGTTCTGCCGGGGCATCGACCCGACGACTGCGCTGGCGGGTCTGAACGATTTTGCGGGGTTGGGGTGGAGCTGGCTCAAGCCTCTGAGCGATCCTGAGGCGGCGCTGCAGATCTATGAGATCGAAACGACGCCATAGTGGAAGAGGGCGCTTCAGCCGCACTGGTCATTGCTCCGCCCATCGCCTACATATCGGGCAGAGAACTCTTTCCACGATAGGGAGCCGTGCCATGAACCAGAACAACAGAATTTTCGATGGGCTGGGCCGGGTGATGAACGAGGCCGCTGGCGTGGCTGATGGCGTGCGGCGGGAAGTGGAAACCGTCGTCAAGTCGCAGGCCACGCGGATCGTCAACGACATGGACCTGGTCAAGCGCGAGGACTTCGATGCGCTGCGCGAATTGGTGCAGGTGCAGGGCGAGGAAATCGAGGCGCTGCGCAAGGAAATTGCCGCGCTGCGCGGCGACAAGGCCGCTTCCTAGAGCAGGCGGACCGGATCATGCGGGTCGCGGTCCTTTCCGATATTCACGGCAATGTGCCGGCACTCGATGCCGTACTGGCCGATATCGAGCGGCATGGTGTCGAGGCCATTGTGTGCCTGGGCGACCATGTGAGCGGTCCGATCGACCCGGCGGGAGCGACGGAGCGCATCATGGCGCTTGACGCCATCTGCATTCGCGGCAACCACGACCGGTGGGTGGTGGACCCTTCGCTGCGGCATGATCCGTCGTCTGTGGATGAATTCGCTCGTGCCCGGCTCAGCGCACACCAGATGGGGTGGCTGGCAGGCCTGCCGGCGACGACCAAGCTGGGCGACGCGGTGTTTCTCTGCCACGGAACGCCGAAGAGCGACGAGGCGCCGTGGCTGGATAACTTCTATGACGGGCGCACAACCATTCTGCCTTCCGAGGAGGAGGTGGCGCGCGAGGCGCTGGGTCTGGACCTGCCAGTGATCCTATGCGGACACACGCATATTGCGCGGACATTACGGCTCAGCGATGGGCGGCTGATCGTCAATCCAGGTTCGGTGGGGATGCAGTTGGTACGCGGTTCGCCCGATGCGCATTACGCCGTGATCGAGCGGCGGCAGGGGCTATGGCAGACAGCGCTGATCTCCGTGCCCTATGACACAGATGCGGCAGCTCGCCTGGCCGAGGAGAATGGCTTCCCGGGCTGGCGTGATGCGATCCGGTTCGGCTGGGCCGGACCGGAAAGCCTGGGGTAGGGGGGGCATCGTGATTTCGCTTGAACGCGAAGCGCCCGGGTGGCGCCGCCATTCGAGCGTAGCTCTCATGGCCTTCTTCTCTAAAATCTCCCCACAGGGGACATTTTGCCTGCGGCACGAGTCGAAGTGTGCAAAAGCACCGTTTCGAGACAGGCTGGTCGGGCGTCTTAATGGCTCGTTAACCATTTCGGTCCGATCATCATCCACAAGAGAATGGTGTTCTCCGATCCCGTCGCGTCCCCTGAATCAAAGACGCAGTGTAGGGTTCAGACATGGAGGACGATTCTTGAGGCCGTCGCGTTGGCGGTGTTGTTCTCCAAGCGTACCCCAAGAGTGGTGGCCCAAAGGCTGCGTGGACGAAAACGCCTTCCAAGGACGGACGATCTATATGTCCCTGATTGAATATGAGCCCGACCGCGTCTCCCATCCGGTGGACCTTGTCGAGCACATCGCCTCGATCAACGACTGGAATTTCGAGCGGCAGGATGCCGACGAGATTTCCATTTCCGTGCGCGGGGGGTGGAGCGATTATCACGTCTCGTTCAACTGGATGGAAGATCTGGAAAGCCTGCATATCGCGTGCGCTTTCGATCTCAAGGCGCCAGAGGGGCGGCGGGCCGAAATCAAGCAGTTGATCAGCCTGATCAATGAGCAGCTCTGGATTGGACACTTCGATATCTGGAACAAGGAGGGCGTTGTCCTGTTCCGCAATTCGCACCTGCTGACCGGCGGGGCGGATGTTTCGCCGCAACAATGCGAGGCTTTGCTGCGTTCTGCTACCGATAGTTGCGATCTCTACTATCAGGCATTCCAGTTCGTCGTGTGGGCCGGCAAGTCGGCCGCCGATGCTCTGAGCCATGTGATGTTCGAGACAGTAGGCGAAGCATAATGAGCGCAAATCTGCGGACTTTGGGTCCCGTCATGCTGGTTGGCGCCGGCAAGATGGGCATGGCAATGGCGCGCGGCTGGCTCGAAGCCGGGTTGCCGGGGAGCAATCTGGTGCTGGTCGATCCGGCGCCGAGCGATGCAGCCAAGGCGTTGGCGGCGGATTATGAGCTGACCATTCACGCCGAAGCGATTGGGCTGGAGCCCAATGTGCTGGTGCTGGCGGTCAAGCCGCAGATCATTGGCGAGGTGATGGAGGGCCTGAAGCAGGCCGTCGGACCGCAGACCCTGGTGCTTTCGATTGCCGCCGGGATTTCCATTGCGACGCTTTCGGCCGGACTGGAAACCGGGCGGGTGGTGCGCACCATGCCCAATACGCCAGCACAGATCGGCAAAGGCGTGACCGGCGCGGTGGCCGGCCCGGAGGTCGGCACGGACGATCGTGCGGCGGCCGATGCGCTGCTCTCGGCGGCGGGGCAGGTGGCCTGGTTCGATGCCGAAAACGATCTCGACGCGGTCACGGCGGTGTCGGGCTCGGGTCCTGCCTATGTGTTCAACCTGGTCGAGGCGCTGGCGGCGGCTGGCGTCAAGCAGGGACTGCCCGAACATGTCGCGATGCAATTGGCGCGGCAGACGGTGATCGGCGCAGCGGCGCTTATGGAGGCCGATCCGGCCCCGGCGGGCGTGCTGCGGCAGAACGTGACCTCGCCCAATGGCACAACGGCGGCGGCGCTGAATGTGCTGATGGCCGATGACGGGCTGACGCCGCTGATGGAAAGGGCCGTGGATGCGGCCCGCAAGCGCAGCGAAGAATTGGGGCGCGGCTGACGCCTGATTTCAGAGTTTGCTGGTGAGGTTGAGCCGGTCGAGCACGGCGCGGTCGGTGGGATCGACCATGCCGACGAGAAAGCGACGGACCATGTTGGCGGCTTCGGGGGGCAGGGCATCGATCGAGGCATCGATGCGGCTGGCTTGGGTTTCGGACAGTTTGGCGAAGAATTCGCGGCCCTTGTCGGTCGCGTAGAGCAGGCGCTGGCGCCGGTCAGCATGGCCGGTGCGCTGTTCGACATAGCCATTGTCGATCAGTTGGCGCAGCACCCGGGCCAGGCTCTGCTTGGTGATCTTCAGGATATCGAGCAGGTCGGCGACCGGCATGCCGGGTCGCAGATTGACGAAATAAAGCACGCGGTGGTGGGCGCGGCCAAAACCCTGACGTTCGAGCAGGGCATCGGCGTCGCCGGTGAAGTCGCGATAGGCAAAGAAAAACAGCCCCATGATGTCGAGCGGCAGGTGTGCCTGATCGGCCAGAGAATTTATGTCAGCCTTGTTGACATTTTTTCGATCCGCTGGCATTGTTCCTCCATCGGCACCACAGCTTTGACTTATCCCAGAGCCGTTCCGGTTTGCCAAGGGTTTGACCCTGATGCATGATTGAGCAAAAGGCGCGTTCGGGAAGAACGGCGCGAGACATATTTTGGAGAGGAACAATGGCAGGCCTGCCTATGGACCAGCGTGATGGCTGGCTCTGGTTTGATGGCGAACTCAAGCCCTGGAAGGATGCGAAGGTGCACGTGCTGACGCATGGCCTGCACTATGCCAGCTCCGTATTCGAGGGCGAGCGCGCCTATGGCGGGGAAATCTTCAAGTCGCGCGAGCATACCGAGCGGCTGATCCGCTCCGCCGCGACGCTGGACATGAAGCCGTTCCCCTATTCAGTCGACGAGATCGAAGCGGCCAAGGCCCTGGTGCTGGAAAAGAACAATCTGGTCGACGCCTATGTGCGGCCCGTGGTGTGGCGCGGTTCGGAAGAACTCAGCGTGCCGGCGCGCAACAACAAGATCCATGTGGCGATCGCGGCCTGGGTGTGGCCGAGCTATTTCTCGGTGGAAGAAAAGCTCAAGGGCATTCGCCTGGAATGGAGCAAGTGGAAGCGCCCGAGCCCGGAGACCATTCCGTCTTCGGCCAAGGCGGCGGGTCTCTACATGATCTGCACGCTGTCCAAGGACGCGGCCATGGCCAATGGCTACGCCGATGCACTGATGCTGGACTATCGCGGCTATGTGGCCGAGGCCACTGGCGCCAATGTGTTCTTCATCAAGGGCAAGGAGATCACGACGCCGACGCCGGACTGTTTCCTGAACGGCATCACCCGGCAGACGCTGATTTCCCTGGCCAAGGAAAACGGGTTCACGGTGACCGAGCGGCACATCATGCCCGAGGAATTGAGCCAGTTCGACGAGTGTTTCCTGACCGGGACGGCCGCGGAAGTGACGCCGGTTTCGGAAATCGGAGAGTTCAAGTTTACGCCGGGCGAGGCGTGCCGCACGCTGATCGATGCCTATGCGCGGGCCGTGCAGCCGAAGAAGGCCGCGGCGGAGTAGGCCTGGCTCCCCACAAGATGAACAAGCAGACGCCCGCCATTCAGGCGGGCGTTTTGCTTTCTTGTTGAATAGATGGCACGCCGAACACGGTTTCGCGCACGAGGCCGGTGGTGTAGCCGCGCGTGTTATGGGCGCGGGCGGCGTAGTCGGGGTTGGCCATCAGGGCCGCGTGCAATTGGGGCAGGTTGTAGAAGGGCACGCTCGGATAAAGGTGGTGTTCCAGGTGATAGTTGACATTGTGCGGAGCAAAGAAGGCCCGCTCCCAGAAATAGGGCAGGACTGAGCGGGTGCCGCCCAATTCGTGGCTATAGTCCATCGAGCCGAAATGCTCGGCCACGCTGCGCACATGCATGAGCAGGAAAAAGGCCGTGAAGTAGGGCACGAACCAATAGAGTAGCACGTCGGTCCAGATGCCTAGCCAGGTGAACAGAATGGCGCACGCGATGTAGAAACCGAGCCGCGCCAGCCGGTAGGCGAGGGGCGGTTTCTCGGCGGCTTTCAGGCGATGCAGCATGCCAAAGATGTCGATGATCGAACCGACCACCACCAGATAGCTCAGGAGGTCCAGCGCGCCTTCCTGCCAGGCCTTGGGGAAGGTGAAGCGGCGGTTGCCCAGCTTGAACACCCAGTCGGGGTCCTTGTCGGTATTGGTGTAGCGGTGGTGGGCGAGGTGGTTACTGCGATAGCTGGCAACGGTGGTGAGGACTGGCCAGGCCAGCAGCAGGTCGCAAATCCAGTCGCTCAGCGCCTTGTTGCCGGACATGAAGCGATAATGGGCGAAATCGTGCAGCAGGACGCCAAAGCCATGCATGCGGCCGCCAATGATGGCCACGGCGAGGAGATAGACCAGCGGGTTTTGTGCCCATTGCGAGAGGGCGATGGCAGCGGCAATGACGCCCCAATCGAAGAGGACTGCAACTGCGGTGCGCCAGGTCTGCAGCACGGACAGGCGCTTGACCGTGGCGGCGTCAATATAGGCTTGCGACGACATGATTGGCCTCCTTCATGCCCTACGTCCCTGTTTGGCCGTGCTTCCGAACCGCAAAACCGTTTCCACTATTGCTCGAAACGCTCCATGGTTAATGCGAGATTAACATGCTCCGGAACGATGTGCCGACTCGCTTTGGAAACTGGGTTAACGGGCCCAGCGGGCGCGGGCGTCGTCGTCTTCGGGCCTGGCATCGACCCAACGCAGGCCCGCGGCAGTTTCCTCCTGCTTCCAGAAGGGCGCGCCGGTCTTGAGATAATCCATGAGGAATTGGGCGCCATCGAAGGCGGCCTGACGATGGGGGGCCAAGGTCAGCACCATCATGATGGTTTGGCCGGGGATCAGGCGGCCATGGCGGTGGATGATGGCGGCATCGATGAGTGAAAAGCGGGTGATGGCCTGGTCCCGGATGGCGGATAGTTCGTTTTCGGCCAGTTCGGGATAGCATTCCAGGATCAGCGCCGAGATCGGGTCGTCGGGCCTGGAGCGGACAATGCCGGTAAAGCTGACCATGGCGCCGGCCTCGGTGTGAACGGCCTGGAAAGCTTTGGCTTCGGCGCCGGGGTCGAAGCTGTCCGTGGTGACGCGGATCACTTTAGCCGCCCGTCATGGGCGGGAGGATGGCGATCTCGCGGGCGCCGTCGATGGGCGTGTCCCAGGGCACGATGCGGGCGTCGCGGGAGAGCTTGAAAATGGCCGGGTTTTCCATGGCGTGGTCGAGAACTTCGTCCCGCGTGCGCAGCCAGGTGACAAGATCGGCAAGGGTGACCACTTCGGGCGGCAGAGACACCTCGTCGCTGGGGCGGTTGAGGCGCTCGCGCAGCCAGGCAAAATAGAGCACCTTCATTTGCCGATGCCCGAAAGATGCGGCCAGGAGGCGCGCAGATACTGCCAGCCGGTCCAGATGGTGATGATGCCTGCGATCCAGAGGACGATGTCGGAGACCAGGGCGAAACCGGGGATCAGGGGTTCGGCCAGGACGACAGCCAGGGCGATGAGCTGGATAGTGGTCTTCCATTTGGCGAGCTGGGTGACCGGCAGGACCACGGTCTTGTTGCCGAGAAATTCGCGCAGGCCAGGAATAAAGGTCTCGCGGAATAGAATGGCAATGGCCGGAACCATGTCGAGGCCGGAGAGGCTGCGGTCCCAGGCGAGCACGGCGATGAGGATGGCGACCAGCATCTTGTCGGCAATGGGATCGAGCATTCGGCCGAGATCGGAATATTGATCCCAGGCGCGGGCCAGATAGCCGTCCACCCAGTCACTCACGGCAGCGGCGATGTAGATAAACAGCGCGATCGAGCGCGCTGTTGTATCGCCCGACATCACCAAGGCGGCAATGGGGATGATCGCCGCAATGCGGGCGATGGTGATGATATTGGGGACGAGGAAAAGCGGGTTCCGGTTCATGCCGGGAGAGAACAGGATGGCGGGGGAAGGGTCAAGGCGGATATGTCTCTTGATTGGATACCCCCACCTAACCTCCCCCTGATAGGGGGGGGATCGATCGAGATTGCCGAGATGATTGCGCGCGAACACTGACATGCACCTCCCCGTCAAGGGGGAGGTGTCGCACCGGGGGATTGGAGGGATCAGGCCACCGCCTTCTTGGTTGCAGCGCGGCGTTTCTCGACGGCTTCGGCAAGCGCTTCGAGGGCTGTGACGGTGGTGTTCCAGTCGATGCAGCCATCGGTGATGGACTGGCCGTAGGTGAGGGGCCGGCCAGGGACGAGGTCCTGGCGGCCGGCGACCAGGTTGGATTCGACCATGACGCCGATGATGCGCTCGTCGCCAGCGGCCAGCTGATTGCCGATATCAGCGAGAACCACAGGCTGGTTTTCCGGGTTCTTGGACGAATTGGCGTGGCTGGCATCGATCATGATTGCCGGGTTGAGTCCTGCCTTCTGCGCGGCCTTGGCAGCGGCGTCGATGCTGTCGGCATCGTAATTGGTGGTTTTTCCGCCACGCAGGATGATGTGGCAGTCCTCATTGCCCGCGGTGGCAGCGATGGCGGAACGACCATCCTTGGTAACGGCCATGAAGTGATGCGGCTGGGAGGCCGAAAGGACAGCGTCGAGCGCGATCTTGATATTGCCATCGGTACCGTTCTTGAAGCCGACCGGGCAGGAAAGGCCAGAGGCCAGCTCGCGGTGTATCTGGCTTTCGGTGGTGCGAGCGCCAATAGCGGCCCAGGCGACGAGATCGACAAGGTACTGAGGCGTGGTCATATCGAGGAATTCGCAGGCGGCGGGCAGGCCAAGATTGGCAATATCGAGCAGCAGGGCGCGCGCGGTGTGCAGGCCGTGATCGATGTTGAAGCTGCCATCAAGATCGGGGTCGTTGATCAGGCCCTTCCAGCCCACCGTCGTGCGCGGCTTTTCGAAATAGACGCGCATGATGATCTCGAGACGGTCGCCCAGTTTCTCGCGGAGCGGGGCAAGGCGGTTGGCGTATTCCACGGCCGCCTCGGGATCGTGGATGGAGCAGGGGCCCACGATGACGGCCAGGCGATCGTCTTTGCCGGCGAGGATGTTGTGGAAGGCGTGGCGGGCGGCAATCACGGTGCGGGTGGCCGCATCGGTGCGCGGATGGGTGTGCATGACCTCGATTGGGGTGGTCAGCGGTTTGATTTCGGTGATGCGCAGGTCGTCGGTGGATTTGAGCATTTTAGTGGTCCTCTGGGAGATGTTCCGGAGGGGCCAACAAAAAAGCCGCCTCGGAAGTCGGGCGGCTGGCTTGCGATTTGGTGGTCTTGTCTGGGGTCAGATCACACGCGCGCAATAGCCTCCGCCGGGAGCGGATAGCTAAAATACCAAAAGAAGGTCGCGGTGTTGATCATGGGCGCGAAGGTAGCGGCGAGTCGGAGGGTTGTCGAGTCCCGACTTTGGTAGGGGCCGGCAACCTTGCCGCCCCTCCCTCGCTTCCCTCCGTCCAAGTAAGACGGGCCGGGCCACCCCCCTCCAAAGAGGAGGGGCTCGTCGAATGCCGTTACAAGCGCGCCTTGCCGGTCTCGCCCAGGTCGGGCTTGGAACCGGTGGCAGCAGCCGCAAGCATCTTGGCACCGGTCACCACCATATTGGGACTGTCCCAGACCTCGCCATCTTCGGGCGTGACCTTGAGCAGACGGATTTGCGGGTCATTGGCGTCGTCCCACCACGCCTTGTCGAACTTGGTCCAAAGCTCCTCGATCTTGGCACGGTCGTTCAAGACCTCAGCCTCACCTGCGATGACCACATATTTGTGGCCGCCATTGTCCGCCCAGGCGAGCGAGACGTGGGGAAATTTTTCGATCTCTGTGAGTTTGTGTCCCTCGATATCGGTGAGGAAATAGATGGCGCTTTCTTCACGGCGAACGCGCGAAGCCATAGGGCGGCTGCGCTGCTGCTTGCCGTCCCAGGTGGTCAACATGCAGATATCGATCTTGTCAGCCAACTCCCAGATGCGGTCGATGGCCTCTTCGGAAGAAAGTGTATCGCTGTGCTGGTCGGTCATGTCTGGTGCTCCGTTGTTGCAGAAGCAACGAGCCAGAGGAGCAAGGGTTGCCGACGACCAGACGGTGAACTGAACCGCATCAATCGGACCAGCCCTGGCGCATGAGGGTATAGGCGAAGGAGGCTGTCCAGCCGATGAGGGCGAAGCCGTTCAGGGCTTCGATGCCGGAGACGATGCGCAGGGCACCCAAGGGGAAGATGTCGCCGACGCCAAGGGTGGTGTAGCTCATCAGCGAGAAGTAGAGCGGGTCGAGAAAGCCGCCTTCAATTTCTCCGTTCAAGGAGCCGAAGAAGGGGCGCAGAGTCATCACGTAGTAGATCACCGCGTAGATGAGTACGCTGAGGATTTGCGCGACAGTGACGCTGGCCATGCCGACAATCACGCCGGCTCGCCGCGACATTCCGCTGCCCTGAAGAATGTTCCGCGCGATCAACATGGACTGGTAGTGCATAAGCACGGACACGGCCATTGCTGCCAGGCTGATCAGGGTGGCCAGAACGATGTCCATGCAGAATTCTCCATTGCCTATCCGTGGCTAATGGCAAATCTGCGGAACCGTTCCTTCAAGCGGCGGGAGATTAGGTTCGGTTGAAATAGTCGTAGATCAATTGCGCCATGGCCTTCGAGATCGTCGGAACGGCTTCTAGGTCGGCGAGGGAGGCGCGGGAGACGGCTTTGGCGGAACCGAAATGGTTGAGCAAAGCGCGCTTGCGGGCGGGGCCGATGCCCTCGATTTCGTCCAGCGGGTTCTTCACCACATCCTTCTTGCGGCGGGCGCGGTGGGTGCCGATGGCAAAACGGTGGGCTTCGTCGCGCAGGCGCTGGACGTAGTAGAGCACCGGATCGCGGTGGGGTAGCATGAAGGCGTCGCGGCCTTCTATAAAGAATTTCTCCCGACCGGCATCGCGCTCTTCGCCCTTGGCGATGCCGATGAAGATAACCTCCTTGGGGAGGTTGAGTTCGGCGATGACTTCGCGCACGGCGTTGAGCTGTCCGGCGCCACCGTCGATGAAGACGACGTCAGGCCAGTCGGGCATGCCGGTATTCTCGTCCTCGGCATCGGTTTCGCTTTCGGCGGCGAGGCGCGAGAAGCGGCGGGTGAGGACTTCGCGCATCATGCCGAAATCGTCGCCGGGGGTAATGTCGGTCGATTTGATGTTGAAGGTCCGGTAGTGCTTTTTGGAAAAGCCTTCCTCGCCCGCCACGATCATGGCGCCCACGGCATTGGTGCCGGAAATGTGGGAGTTGTCGTAAACCTCGATGCGGCGCGGGGTCTCTTCGAGACCGAAGGTCTCGGCGACGCCTTCGAGCAGGGTGCGGTTGGAAGCGCCTTCGGCCAATTGGCGGCCCAGGGCCTCGCGGGCATTGTTAAGGGCGTGATTGACCAGGTCGCGCTTTTCCCCGCGCTGCGGCGTCTCGATGCGCACCTTGCGGCCGGCGCGTGAGGACAGCGCTTCCTCGATCAGTGCGGGTTCGGCCATGTCGTGGCTGAGCAGGACCAGCTTCGGGGGCGTGCGATCCTCGTAGAATTGTACCAGGAATGCTTCGAGCACTTCGGCATCGGTCAGGCTGTCATCGGCCTTGGGGCGGAAAGCGTGATTGCCCCAGTTCTGGAAGGCGCGGAAGAAGAAGACCTGCACGCAGAACTGCCCGCCTTCATGATGGATGGCGAAGACGTCGGCTTCCTCCACCGAGCGGGCCGTTGCATCACCCTGGGACTGGATCAGCGCCAGGGCCGAAAGGCGGTCGCGGATAAGGGCGGCGCGTTCGAAGTCCAGATCCTCTGCAGCCTTGTTCATATCGGCCTGCAGGTGGCTGCGCACGGCATCGGATTTGCCGGAGAGGAACTGGCGGGCATCCTCGACCAGCTCGGCATAGCCTTCAAGACTGATTTCGCGGGTGCAAGGACCAGCACAGCGCTTGATCTGGTATTGCAGGCAGGGCCGGGTGCGGGCGGCGTAAAAACTGTCCGAGCAATTGCGCAGCAGAAAGGCCTTTTGCAGGCTCGCAATGGTGCGGCTGACGGCAACGGCGGAGGCGAAGGGGCCGAAATAGTGGCCCTTGCGGCGGCGCGTGCCGCGATGCTTGGTGAGTTCAGGCGCCTCGTGGTCGCCGGTGATCAGGATATAGGGAAAGCTCTTGTCGTCGCGCAGCAGCACGTTGAAGCGCGGCCGCAGGCGCTTGATGAGATTGGCCTCAAGCAGCAGCGCTTCGGACTCGGTCTCTGTGCGCACGAACTCCATCGACACCGTGGCGGCAATCATGCGCTGGATGCGGACCGGCAGGCCTTCGGGACGGGTATAGTTGGTGACGCGGGATTTGAGTGAGCGTGCCTTGCCGACATAGATAACGGCCCCATCGGCATCGAGCATGCGATAGACACCTGGGGCCGCGGGCAGGGTGCGGACAAAGGCGCGGATGACCTCCGGACCAGAGCGGGGCGGGGCGGGGGGCGCAGGTGTTTCCGTCATGAGCGCGGCGTTGGCGCCCGGCGATCCGGATAGCTCAGATGCTGGCCGCCATCGAGCGCCAGCATCTGGCCGGTAAATGCGGGCATGGCCAGGATCGCCAGCACCCCCTGGGCGATGGCCTCTGGATCGGCATGGCGTTTGAGGGGCAGGCCGGCAATTGACTGCTCGAACTCGGCCTTGGTCTGATGGGCATTGGGCAGCACGGGGCCCGGGCCGATGGCGTTGACGCGAATGGCCGGAGCCAGCGACTGGGCCAAGGTCTGGGTGGCGGTCCAGAGCACGGATTTGGACAGGAAATAGCTGAAAAAGGCCGGGCTGGCCCGCAGCACGCGCTCATCGACCATGTTGATGATGTTGCCCTCGACCCCATCGGGCAGTTGCCCGGCAAAGTCGCGGGCAAGGAAGACCGGGGCTTCGGCGTGAACCGCGAAATGGGTGTCCCACAGGGTCTCGTCGAGGTCCAAGGCACTGTCTGGCTCGAAAGCGGAGGCGTTGTTGACGAGAAGCGTCAGCGGGCCGAACAGGCTGGCGGCCTGTTTTACCAACCCGGCGCGTTCGTCTCGCTTGGCGAGATCGGCCTGCACGATTTCGGCGCGTCCACCGGCATGGCGGATGCGGTCCCGCACCGTTTCGGCGCCGGACCTGTCGGACCGGAAGTGAATGGCCACCGCATGGCCTGCACTGGCCAATGCCATGGCAATGGCTGCGCCAATGCGGTCGCCGGCGCCGGTCACCAAGGCAACAGCCTGATCCTGATTCGGGAATGGAAAGCGTGGACTGGACATTGGGCGGAACATAGGTCGGAAGGGCTGCCGCATCAATCGGTTGCGCGGGATTTGCTGCTCTTTAGATCGGGCTGCGGACAGACTTTGGCAGCAGGGGTTTATGCTTTGCCCTAGCCGGAAACAGGCGTAGCCTGAACATGTTGCGGGGCGGGAGGCCCTGCACAATCACAGAGGGGGACTAGCATGGAAGTGATTTTGCCTATTCTAGTGCAACTGATTGCCGGTGGCGCCGGCGGCAATGTCATCGGGCAATTGGCAAAGCAACTCAACCTCGGCACCGCCGGCAACTCGATCGTTGGTGCAATCGGCGGTCTGGCAGGTACATGGCTGGCCGGTATGATACCTGGGCTCGACACGCTGGTGGGTGCAACTGCCGGCGATGCGGGAACGACAGGCGGCCTTGATCTGAGCGCCCTAGCAGGACAGGGCGCAACTGCCCTGGTTGGTGGGGGGCTGCTGACCGCGATCGCCGGTATCATCAAGTCAGCGATGGCCAAGGCCTGATCTTGACTGACGATGAGAGCCGCCTCGCGGCCTGGCGCTGCGGGGCGTTTGGTGCGGCCGCACTTGCACTGGGCGGATTGAGAGGGCATGTCTTCGGCCAAGGAGACTTGCAATGATCTGGCTTATCGAAATTGCCCTGGTGCTTTTGCTGCTTGGCGGTGGCTGGACAATGCTGACGCGCGGCCGGCAAAGCGACAAGCGCGATGCGCTGACGATGCGGCGGGTTGACGCCTATATCGAAACCATTCGTCGGGAACGCCGGTCGCCTGAACTGGCGGCGATGACCGATATGGAATTGCGCGATCTGCTGCATTCGGGCGCCCGCAACCTGAAGGTCGCCGAGCAGCGCAAGCAATGGATCGTGTTCGGCATGGGGATCGCGACGCTGCTGGGCGCTTCGGTGCTGGGCAGCGAGGAGGGATGGCTGGCTTTTGGCGCGGCCGCAGCCATTGGCGCTATCGCGACCTATGGCACCAATGAATTCCTGACGCGGCGGATGCGGGCGCCACTGGAAAAACGCGGCATCGAGATCGACCGGCTGATGGTCGAGTAGCGGTCAACGCAGAACGCCGCCCCCAAAGGGGCGGCGCGAACGTTCGTTGATCCGCGATCAGGTGCCGATGCAGAAATAGCCATTGGGGCCATTGAAGCACATGCTGGCGCCCGGATTGCTCGGGTAGATGGGCTGGGGACGCGGCGGACGCGGGTTCCAATGCGGCGGGCGCGGATGGTGGGGGCGATCCCAATGGGGCGGGCGCGGGGGACGCGGGCGTTCCCAATGGTCATCATACCAGTCATTGCCCCAGCCGGGACGGCCGCTGCTGAGGTAGTTGGCCGAAACCCAACCGTCCGGGCCACGCTTTTCGACATAGCACCAGCTGCCACGGCAATACTGGATATCGACCCGCTCGCCTCGGCGCAGCGTATCCACAACACGGAAACCGGTGCCGGGACCGGAGCGCACATTGACATTGCCCGTTGTAACGGCCGGCGCGGCCGATGCGGCGATGGTGGTGGCCAGCACGGCCATTGTGGCGATGCCGGCGGCGATCAGTTTGGTCTTGAAGGTCATGCAGGGACTCCTTCCGAATGGGGTGGCGATCAAGCCTTGGCGCCAACTAAACCCAACGCGCCTGAACCCAAGCTGAACGAATTGTTGACCCAACGGCCGCTCAGAGCCGCAGCAAATCCACGAAACGCCCCAGAACCTCGGAAAATCTCTTGCGGTGCTTGGGCTTAAGCTCACCCATCAACGCTTCCTCGAGCTGGGCCCAGTGATCGGCCAGCGCATTGCGGATGCGCAGCCCCCGCTCGGTGAGGGCCAGGCCCGGCTCAAGTTCGGGACCGACGGCCTGGCGCGTGATGAAATCGCGGCTGGCGAGACGCTCAAGTCTGGTGGCAAGCAGATCAGTGGTCAGACCCAGATCTCGCGCAAGATCGGCCTCAGTTGTCCCCGCGCGGCCCAACACGAACAATATGGCATCGTCGCCGGGCTCGAGACCTTTCTCGACCAGCGGCAAGAGCAGCGCCTTGTGCGCGAGCTGGCCGGCTTCGATGAGCCGGTAGAGCGCTGAACGGGAAGAGGGTCTGGCCATAGGCGGGAAAATAGTCCGATCTCCTTGTCGCCGTCGATTGGGCATCTATCCTATCGTTAATCGCTCAACGACCAAGGGGCGTTATTGTTCACCCAGCGCAGATGAGTTATGCGTCCATTGACCATCCCTGAGTGAACGGACCTTCCATGTCGCAGGACCTTTCCCGCATCCGGGCCTTTGTGCAGGTGTTTGATGCTGGCGGGTTTTCCGCCGCAGCGCGGCAGCATGGGCGATCCAAGGCCCTGCTCAGCAAGTATGTGACCGACCTCGAAGACTATCTGGGCGTGAGGCTGATGAATCGGACCACACGCAAGCTGAGCCTCACCGAGGCAGGAGAGGCTTATTATCGGGAGGCCTCGGGACTGCTGCAGCAGCTCGATGACCTGGACGCCAATATTACCGACCAGACGGCCGAGCCGCGCGGGCTGCTGCGCGTTTCAGCGCCGCGAAATTTCGGTGAAAGCACGCTGGCGCCGGCGATTTTTGCCTATCTCACCAAATTCCCAAAGGTGACGCTCGATCTCAGGCTGGAAGATCGCTACGTCGATCTGGTCGATGAAGGGATCGACGTGGCGCTGCGGATTTCCACGCTGGCCGACTCTTCCCTGATCGCCCGCAAGATCGCCGATATGCATGTGGTGGTGGGAGCGGCGCCCGAGCTCATCGCTCGGGTCGGACACCCGCAGCATCCCGAGGACCTGCGGCATCTGCCCTGCATCATTGACGTCAATCTTCAGGGGCAGTCGAACTGGCGCTTTTCCGAGGAGGGCAAGACGCTTTCGGTGCCGGTCAACGGACCGCTGCGCGTCAACTCGCCCCTAGCGGCGCGAACGGCGGCGGTGATGGGCCTCGGTTTTGTCGTATTGCCCTCCTATCTGGCAGAACCAAGTGTGCAGAAGGGCGATCTGGTGCCGGTGCTGGATGCCTTCCTGCCAACCGGTCAGACCTTGCAGGCGGTGTATCCGCACCGCAGGCATCTGGCGGGCAAGGTGCGGGCGCTGATTGATCATCTGGTGGAGTGGTTCGCCACCCATCCCATCCATTAGGGGTTTGCTTTGACGGGTCGTTGGGGGCAGGCGGTTCTGGCCGCGCTGGTAGCAGTTTTTCTTGCGCAACCGGTGGTCGCCCATCCCCACATCATGATCGATGCCAAGGCCACGATCCGGTTTGACGATCAGGGGCGCGTCGCCGGGCTGCATCATAGCTGGACCTTTGACACCGCGTTTTCGGTGTGGATGGTGCAGGGGCTCGATACTGATGGGGATGGCAGCGTCAGTTCGGCGGAAATGCAGGAACTGGCAGACGAGAATATGCTCGGGCTGGCCGATTTCGGTTTCTACACCTATGCCGGCGATGAGATGGACTTTGTGGCCGTCGGCGACCAGCGCATGGTTTACGAGAACAATCGCGTCACGCTGGACTACTCCATTTCGGCCGTTGAGCCGCAGCCGGTTGGCGAGCGGTTTGAACTGGGGATCTATGATCCCGAATATTACGTGGCCATTACGGTGAACGACGCGGCCGATGTGACGCTGGAGAATGCGCCGGGCGATTGCGCCGTGCGCCTTGAGCCGCCAAAGCCGATGCCGCCTGAGGTGGAGGAGCGGCTCTATTCGCTGGGGCCCGAAGTGCTGGAACTGCCGCCTGACCTGGCTGCTGCCATGCGCGGAACCCAGGGGCAGGTCGTGGTGTCGTGCGGTGCGGCCGCGGTGGCGACAACGGCGCTGGAGGCGACCGAGGATGTGGCCCGAGCCCAGCCGGCTGCTCCTTTTGGCGGGCCGCCGCCGGAGGTGGGGATCAACCTGCCGCGCAGCGGGTTTTTCGGCTGGCTACAGAACCAGCAGCGGGACTTCTATGCGGCGCTGACCGCTTCACTCGATGCGCTGCGCACGGACTGGACCGCGTTCTGGGTGCTGGGCGGGCTGAGCTTCCTCTACGGCATTTTCCATGCGGCGGGGCCCGGGCATGGCAAGGTGGTGATTTCGTCCTATGTGGTGGCCAATGAGAGCCAGTTGCGGCGCGGCGTGGTGCTGAGCGGGCTGTCGGCCCTGATGCAGTCGCTGGTGGCGATCGGCTTTGTGCTGATCCTGGCCGGCGCGCTGAACCTGACCAGCACGGCGCTGGGCGATGCGGCGCATTGGGTAGGCGTGGTTTCCTATGCAATGGTGGCCTTGCTGGGCGCCTGGCTGGTGCTGCGCAAGATTTTTGGTTGGGGGCATTCTCACGACCACGACGGCCATCAGCACCATGACCATCACAATCATGACCACCATGAGCATGGGCACAGTATGCATCATGCGATTGCACCAGGGGATATCCGCGGCAATTGGCGGGAGCAATTGGGCGTCGTGCTGGCAGTGGGGCTGCGGCCCTGTTCGGGGGCGCTGGTGGTGCTGGTGTTTGCATTGTCGCAGGGCGTGCTGGCGGCGGGCATTGCGGCGGTGCTGCTGATGGGGCTGGGCACGGCGATTACCGTAGCGGTGCTGGCGACGCTGGCGGTGACGGCCAAGGGACTGGCGGCGCGCATTGGCGGGGCGGACAGCGCCCTGGCCGGCGCAATCGTCTGGTGGGCGGAACTGTTGGGTGCGCTGAGCGTGCTCGGCTTTGGCGTGCTGTTGCTGCTGGCTAGCGTCTAAGCTGGATCACTGCGCTGAGCGCGACCCATAGCCGCTTTGCGCCGGGGAGCGAAATGCGTATGGTGCGGCCAATTCTGGAACATTTCCAAACTGGCCCCCGATGTCCTCGCATCTTCCACCGAACCACCCGCCCGTGCCCAAGCAGAAAATTGGGGTGCTGCTGCTCAACCTCGGGACGCCTGATGGCACCGATTACTGGAGCGTGCGGCGGTATCTGAAGGAGTTTCTCTCCGATCCGCGGGTGATCGAAACGCCCAAATGGCTGTGGTGGCCGATCCTCAATTTCATCATCCTCTCCTTCCGGCCGCAAAAGAGTGGGCATGCCTATGCCCAGATCTGGGACAAGGAGAAGGATGAAAGCCCGCTGCGGGTGATCACCAGAGAGCAGACGGAAAGTCTAGCACAGCGGCTCCAGGGCGAGGATATCGTGGTGGATTTTGCCATGCGCTATGGCAATCCCTCGACGCGCTCGGTGCTGGAAAAGCTGCAGGCGGCCGGGTGCCAGAAGATCCTGCTGGTGCCGCTTTATCCGCAATATTCGGCGACCACCACGGCGACGGCCAATGACAAGGCGTTCGAGGCGCTCAAGCATATGCGCTGGCAGCCGGCAGTGCGCACGGCGCCGGCTTATTTCGAGGACCCGGACTATATCGCGGCGCTGGGCAATTCGATCCGCGACGGGGTGGCCAAGCTCGATTTCGAGCCGGACCTGGTGATCACCTCCTATCACGGCATGCCGGTGGAGTATCTCAAGCGCGGCGACCCGTATCATTGCCAGTGCTTCAAGACCACGCGGCTGGTGCGCGAGTATCTCGGCTGGGACGCGGACAAGCTGATGGTCACCTTCCAGAGCCGGTTCGGGCCGACCGAATGGTTGCAGCCCTATACCGACAAGACGCTCGAAGCGCTGCCGGGGAAGGGGATCAAGAAAGTGGCCATCCTGGCCCCGGCCTTCCATGCCGATTGCATCGAGACGCTCGAAGAGATCGCCATGGGCGGCAAGGATACATTCCTTGAGGCGGGCGGGGAGAAGTTCGCCTATATCCCGTGCCTCAATGCCTCGCCGGGCAGCATGGACCAGATCGAAGCCATGGTGCGGCGCGAGCTGGGCGGGTGGCTGTAGGCTTTGGCGCTTGCTGCGGCCACCCCCTCACCGACTCGGCTTCGCCGAGCCACCTCTCCCCAGAGGGGCGAGGAATAAGAGTTACCACCCCGGCCCGACGAAATCGGGCGGGGTGACGTTGACGAGGCCCCGGCCGGTGAGATAGCCGCGCTGGACCCAGCCATAGTCGGGAATGCGGCACCAGGTGGCGGCGCCCTTGGGCCAGAGCGTGTGGCCGGCATCGCCGATCCATGAGCCGCGGTTGCTGTCGCTGTCGGTCTGGGTGCAATAATCGACGGGGATTTCCTGGCCGTCGCGCAGCTGGCCGATAATGGCAAAGCGCGCATCGGGCCCGTCATGCACGGCGATATTGCCGCCGGTGACGCGGGCGGTGATGGTCAGCGCCTGGGCCGGGCCGGCAAGGGCGGCACTGGCGAGCGCGGCGAGGATGAATGCGGTGCGGGCGCGCATGGGGCCTCCGGAAAGTGGTTTTTTGGCGCAGATGCGCCTCTCATGTGGCAATTGCAAGACCCTTCAGGCGTGACCAGACCCCGGCCAGCCCTGCGGCCTCCGGTTGTGTATGTGGACGTGTCCCGAGGCGCGTGCGTCTCAGTAAACTAGAATAAATAGAGACGTCGCCGCCCCGGGACGCTGGGTTTCTCCTGCCGTCGTGGCCCCTATTGATCGCTCGTCGCAAGGTGACCCGACCAGCAGGCGAGCCCTGGAGCGAATCCAGTCTCACCAGCTCCCCCCGCAAATGTTCGCTGCAGTCCGTCCGCCGCGGGAGTGATGGGGGGATTATGGGGCAGGTTTTGCGTGCGGGGATAAGTCTCTACACATTGCTCCCACACATTCAGATTTTCATCCTCGGCTTCCTGCGGCGACGCGCGGTGGGTCAAATCAGTAGCGCCCATGCTCCCGGATTGCGGTCTCTATTTCTGTCTCCAGCACCGGGTGAACCGCAACGGCGCGCGCCAGAAGGGCGGTGTTCACCTGATCGATGGCAACCGCCACATCATGGGCGGCAGCCTTATAGTCTGCTTCGGGCAGCTCGGTCTTGAGCCTGGGCAAGATGGCTTGAAGGGAACGATTGGCGTCAAAGGCGGTGCGCGCCATCGCGCGGGCAAGTTCAATATCCATGCAGTGTCCTCATGCACTGATCGTCACCCTCGGGCCTATCCATACGTGCCGAGTTCGCAGAAGGGTCAGCCATTCGCGCGGAGCGCTCATGGCCTTCTGGTCATGAAAAGCTTCACCGGAGCTTTTCATCCGGCTATGCCGGACCGCCTGCGAAGCCCCAGGGCGGGGTGTAGTTGATGTCGTCGACGAGCGCTGGGCCGCCGTTGGACAGATGCGCGGTGGTCATGCGGAGAGTGTGGGGTTGGGCGGGTATTGCGTCCAACGATTTTTATCGGGGGCATTGGGCGAAGCAATCGTCGCTCCTTCTCGCATATCGCGCGCTGGCATTGCTTCTCTAGCTCGACCGTAGCCGCCAATGTCTGACTTCCTCTCCCAGAGGCCCCATGTGTACCGGAGCCTAGGTCTGTGTATAAGTATCGAAAATGACTTCGCGAAGGCATGCGGTGAACATAGCTTAGTAGCTGCTGTCGCCACTTACATGGCCAAACCTGTGTCAAAGTATTTATTCGCTGCAGAAGAGGTACTTAAGCGCATCGGGAGGCCGATGAGCTCCCGGGAGCTTGTATCGAAAGCCTTTGAATTGGGCCTTCTAAAGTCAACTGGCCGAACACCCCACAAGACTATGAATGCCCGAATTTCGGAAGACATACTCTCGAACATATCTAGTGTGTTTACGAGAACGCGCGTAGGTGTCTTTGCTTTGCGCGACTGGGAAGATAACGACATCTTCTATTCTAAACGCCGAAGAATCAACCCAATCGATGAAGATATTCTGGTAATACCACTAAATGATTTTAAGTATATATTGAAGAATTTTTCACTTCAAGGAGGTAGCTTTTACAATATTCCTCCCGAAGAGCTTCTAAAATTGACACTTCCAATCAAAAGGTTGGAAGTGGAGGAAGACAATAATTTCGTTCAGATTGTTAGTCTGTTCAACGTCATGCTTGGGTCCAGGCTTCTAACATACACGAGAACATCTCGCCTTCCCGAAAAGCGGCTCCATCATGCGCGGTCTATTAATTTCGGGGGGCACATGGTGAGCGCTGATCGTGCGCCCCTGTTCGAAACTTTCTTTCCCGAGGAAATGCCGGTCGTCTTTTCTCGTGAGTTATTCGAGGAACTGCGTTTTGTTCGGCCCCCAAATGAAATCCGCTATATCGGTAGCCTATATTCTACCGTGGATGATTTTTCTCGCCGACATGTGGGTGTTGCCTTTCAAGTCACCGCTGCGGACGATGACATAGAGAGTGCTGAGCCTGGCTTCCACACCAACGTCAAATTTGAAAATATTGAGCAAATTGCCAGTAGTGAGGAAGAGTTTGATGAGTGGACTGGTCTGGTCCTAGGGAGGCTGGGGCTCAGATGAGTTGGAGTCAGATACTCGACAATCCTATTTACGCCAATCTCCTCAGTAACTCCATTTGGGTTGTTCTGGGTTTGTTATGGTGGTTCTTGAATGGCCGCCTTCGACGGGTCGCTCGCTTCACCACACT
>Ga0066837_10000207_pt1 | contig 26190 bp, 22 predicted proteins | sample ETNtaG_25_FD_66730 | JGI IMG/M metagenome (GOLD analysis project Ga0066837, IMG submission 66730) | Marine microbial and viral communities from oxygen minimum zone, Eastern Pacific Ocean - ETNP201302SV86 | ecosystem: Environmental > Aquatic > Marine > Oceanic | place: Pacific Ocean: Eastern... | reverse complement strand
CTCTGCGTTGGCCAAGTCAATGCTTATCAAACAAAGCGCGGCAAATCCAACAAGCGCACCGACAGTAATTGTTTTTCCAAAATTCATTAAAACTTTCCTTTCTCAATTAGTACTGTTAGCTCAACGAGGCTTTTCTCAATTTTTGCGATGCGCAAAAGAAATCAGCCTACGCATTACTCCCATTGATGGCTTCCAGTTCGTACAGTTCTTTAACCGTAGCCATATGTTGCTTTAGCATTTTGAAATATTTTTCTTTCCAAAATTTTTCTTCAGTCAAATCACAATAAAAACATTCTGCTGTAATATTTCTATGTTGATCGCAAACAGCCATATCACTCACAAGCATGGTCGTTCCTCCTTTAATTTTTATGTAAAAGCAAGCGTAGCCGCACGCAAACTACAAACGCAGACGTAACCGCACACACGGCCTACTTCAAAATGTAAAACTATTGGGATTTAATTAGATAAAACGAGGGGGCGGATCTAAAGAATCAGCGAACTGAAAACTATACGAAGGGAATATTCCTGCTATATTTTGAGAGAAGTATAAAACAGGCATTTCGTTAAACACAGACAAGGTAAAAAGGTTTTTACCTGTTGAGGTACTGGTTGGAACGGTTCCTGATGATTTGCCACCACAATCGGAAGCTATCTTGAATCCTTTTGCAGAAGGACTCAATAAGTCATGCGGACAATAACTATAATGGGCGTGATTTTTGAGGGCACAGTGCTTTGATTGAACATCCTGTTTTTTATCAAATGGAGAAACGACCTGCTCTAATTTCCCATGCTGACCATGATGGTGCTCATGCATCCCAGCAACGGCACTGGACGACCAGAAACCCATCACACATAAAAACAGAAATGTAGCAACTATTCTCGAAAACATTAGATCTTCCGCATAGAACTTTATTAGATAACTGGGAATATATAGAAAACAGCTCTTTTGTCAAGTATCTTCAATGAACCATACCCTACATAGTGTCTTAAGAGTAGAAATGCACTCATTTTATTCCCTAAAATATTGAAAATAACCCGCCGATCACTTTGCTCTATCGCAGAACCTTTTCCTCAATTCGCTCCCTGTCGATTTCTGTACCATGGTCGGAGCAATGAATAAGAAATTCGCGGTTGCCTTTTTGGCCTGTGATCGGGGAAGTGGTGAGGTTGACCATGGGCCATTTTTTCTCCGCCAAAAATGCGAAAAGTTCCCGGAGTACTTTGAGGTGTTTTTGCGGGTCTTTGATGATGCCTTTGTTTTCCACTTCAGCTTTTCCCACTTCAAACTGCGGCTTTACCAGTGCTATAAGATCACCTCCGGGTTTCAGGACACTTAGTGCCGGGGGAATCACCAGCTTTAGTGAAATAAAGGAAACATCTATCACCACTAGGTCGACCTGTTCTCCAATTTCCTCTGGCTTGAGGTCGCGTGCGTTTTTGCGGTCTAGGGAAATGACTCTTGCATCGCTTTGAAGTTTCCAGTCGAGCTGACCATAACCCACATCAACTGCGAACACTTTTTCAATGCCATGTTGGATCATGCAGTCGGTAAATCCTCCTGTTGAGGCTCCAAGGTCCACTGCCGTTTTTCCGGGAAGTGAAATTTCAAATTCTTTGAGGGCGTGTTCTAGTTTTAGTCCGCCACGACTGGCGTAAGGATGGATGTCTTCAATAACTCTAACTGGACACTCTTCATCACACATGCGTCCGGGCTTGTCTGCCACTTCATCACCTATCCGGACTTTACCCGCCAGGATCAGGCTTTTCGCGCGTTCTCGCGAGGAAACGAGTTTTTTTTTAGGAGTAACTGATCCAATCGAAGTTTTTTACTTTTGTTCGTCATCTTTTTCATTTACCGGAAAGAGCTCGGTGACTAGCTCTCCCTTCTTTCCTTTAGTGAGTTTTTCAATTTTTGCTTCGGCTTCCGTGAGTTTCTTTGAGCACACACGAGACATCTTGATCCCCTCTTCAAAAATTTCAAGGGACTTATCAATATCCAAATCGCCACGCTCCAGCTCTTCTACGATCTTTTCCAACCGTGTCATTGCCTTTTCAAATTTTATTTCCGACATAGTAGCCTCTATATATTCTGCTTTTTCTTTTTAATATTCTCCTTCGCCCTCTGGGGGAGAAGGAGTATTAATCCCAAACCCATTTATTACTTTATCTACCTTGCATTCCAATTGGCCTTCTGCCAGACGGATATCAACAGAATCTCCTGGCTTCACTCGATCGCTGTGAGTTAGAGCTTTTCCTTTAAAGTTTGTGATGCTGTACCCTCGATCCAGAATGGCGAGCGGACTGAGTGCGTGCAGATTTTTTGCCGCACCGTCGAATCGTTTACTCTCCAACCTTATTGTCGAATTTATATTCTGGACCAAGCGGTGATTCAGTATTTTCAAATTTTCTTCTAATTGACGAATATTTTTCTCTGGAGAGAGATGAACTAATTGCTGAACTTTTCCTGACAGTTTTTGCCGTTGCAGTACTACCCATTGGTCTAATCCGCGAAGCAAACGATTATTAAGGTCATCCAGTCGCTGAGCATATGGCTGAATAATATTCATTGGATCTCTGAAAAACCGTCTTTCGATGAGACGTTCCAGCAAATCTTTATAACTTTCAACTCGCGTCTGGACATTTTCAAAAAGCTGCTCGGCCATTCTATTTAATTCGCGAATTGTTTCGTTCAGAACAGGAACCACCATTTCCGCCGCCGCCGAAGGGGTCGGTGCACGCAAGTCGGCCACAAAATCGGCTATGGTGAAATCGATTTCATGTCCTACAGCCGACACAACAGGTAATGTCGATTTTGAAATAGCGCGTGCGACCTTTTCTTCGTTGAACGCCCATAGATCTTCGATTGATCCACCGCCTCGCCCAACTATAAGGACATCCAGATCTTTCATCTTATTCATTTGCTGGATCGCCTCGGCAATTTCTTCGGCCGCTCCTTCTCCCTGAACTTTTACCGGGTGGACCAGGACAGATACCTTGGGGTTACGCCTTTGTATAATATTTAATATATCACGGACCGCCGCACCGGTACCTGATGTTATGACCCCCACTTTCCATGGAAACGATGGTATCTTTTTTTTCTTTTCTTCAGCGAACAGCCCTTCTTCCTGAAGCCTTGCCTTCATTTTTTCGAAAGCTTTTTGCAACGCTCCCAGGCCCCTTGGCTCAAGATGCTCCACTATCAACTGGTATTCGCCTCTGGCTTCATAAACGGTGACTCGCCCGAATAAAAGAACTTGATCTCCGTCTTCTGGCTCAAATTTCAGGCCGGCCCGATATCCTTTGAACAGCACACAGCGTATCTGCGAACGGTCATCTTTAAGAACGAAATAAGCGTGTTGTGAGCCGGGAATACGAAGGTTGGAAATTTCTCCTTCCACCCACACCGAATCAAATGCCGCTTCCAGGATCGCCTTAACATCTCCCGTTACCTCTGCAACGGAATAGATTTTAGGAGTGGGTTCTTCCTGTTTTACTCTTATGGTTTTGGAATGGATCATGATCAGTTTGGCAGGAGCCTAGTTAGCTTCAATACTGACTTATCATAGGCCAAAAAGGGTGGCGGACAAAATCAAATAGCTAATATTTTTTGCAGGCGGCTGGATTTTTAGTCAGGACAAAGAATCTTTGAATGCCCGCAGGGTATTTACCATGAGCATGGCTATGGTCATGGGTCCCACCCCGCCAGGAACGGGGGTGATAAGAGAGGCTGATTTTGACACGGATTCGTAATCGACATCCCCCACCAGTTTGCCGTCTACCCGGTTGATACCTACATCAATAACGACCGCTCCGTCCTTAACCATATCTGATGTAACAAATTTTGGCTTTCCAATTGCCGCGATGAGGATATCCGCTGACCGGGCAACTACCGGTAAATCTTTTGTGCGTGAATGACAAACGGTGACCGTGGCGTTTCTATCGAGTAAAAGAAATGCTATTGGTTTTCCTACGATATTACTCCGACCCAGTACAACCGCATTTTTGCCTTCAATCTCTACCTTATATTGATCAAGAAGTTCTATGATTCCTGCAGGAGTACATGGTTTAAATGCGGCGTTCCCTGTTACCAGTCGACCTACGTTTTCGAGGTGGAATCCGTCCACATCCTTTGCTGGATTGATTGCTTCAAGAACTTTTTGTGAGTCTATGTGATTGGGCAGGGGAAGCTGAACAAGAATCCCGTTAACTTTTTCGTCTTTGTTTAACTCATCAATCAGATCAAGTAATTTCTTTTCACTGGTGTCTGCTGGCAAAATATTTTCAAAGGATTGAAATCCGACATTTTTACAGGTTTTATTTTTGTTGCGCACATACACAGCGGACGCGGGGTCTTCACCCACCAACACTACGGCGAGTCCTGGAGTTTTTCCTGTTTTTTGTTTTAGTGCCTCCACTTCGACGGTGATACTTTCCTTCACCTTGGAAGAAATCATTTTCCCATCAATAATGCCCATGCTTTTTATTCCAATATGTAATGTTAATTATTTTTATTTATAAGTTACAAAAACTAGCGGGGAAATATCTTAGTAGATTCTTATCATGAGTGCGACGACATGAAATTTTAAAATCAATCGATTTCCAATTCTTTGATCAAACGGGAAAAGTAGGAGCGTTGGACTTCAAGAATTTTGGCGGCTTTGGTACGATTCCCCGTGGTGGACTTCAAAGTGCTCATTATAAAGGCCCGCCGGAAGGAATCGCTGGCGTCCTTAAGTGTTGACCCTACGTTTATCTCGATAGGCTTTTGAGTTGTTTCCAAAGGAAACAAGTCCACATCCAACTCCTCGTTATCAGCCAAGACCAAGGCTATCTCAACAGAGTTTTCCAGTCCCCGTATATTTCCCGGCCAAGAATATCCCGTCAGATGATTAGTATATATTTCTACAATGTTAAACTATTTTTATCATGTGTCGACTATTAAATTTCATTTTCCTCTAAAATATGAAAACAATTATGCCGAAGGGTTTAACTGAGGAATTTTTAATAGTGATATTATATGAACTTACGATGCCTTGGACCTGATGAAGTCCAAACTATTTTATCGCTTATGGATATACGGAGGCAGGTTGCATGGCCTTCCCAGATAGTGATATAACTTTTTGTTACTTAAGGGAACTCTGGTTTCTTAGATTTGCTAAGATTCTCCTAACAGATACTGCCCGATTCAACAATCTTATGTCTGAAAAGTTGAACAGGCTGAGGCACTCTATGAAAAAGTCCTGGGCCTGGAGCCTGATCAACAGGTCGCTCTGGTTAATCTGGCTAAAATTAACTACCGTCTCGGAAAAAATGAAATCTCGCGCTCTTATCTTGAACGGGCCTTGACGCTTGATCTGCCTCAAGGCTAGGCCGCTGAAATGACGCAATTATTAAAAAACTTTCGACTCTTTGATTATATTTAAACTATGAACCACGTTGTTTATAAATTTGTATTATCTGACAGGATCAAAGTTCTGGCATTGCTTTGCTTTCCCGGGATTGCTGGTTTTTTTGCCACAATGCACTCACCATTTTTATATGATGATGCTCACGCGATTCAAGATAATCCCTATATAAAAAATCTTTCTGAGTTTCAACAGACCGTTGGAATTCAAAATATTTTTAATCGGTCGGTTCTCCTTTTAACATTTTCGATCAATTACGCTCTGGGTCAATCAGAGGTATTTGGCTATCACTTATTTAATATTTTCCTTCATGTCTGTGTCGGAATTGTACTTTACTTCCTTATAGCTGAACTTTTAACCCTGGAGCAACCTTCTCTCAAACCTCAGCTAAAAAAACTTCCACTGGTCGCTTCCCTGGTTCACTTGTTTAATCCGGTAACCGTAGAATCTGTCACCTATATTTCCAGCCGATCTTCAGTACTGGCAACATTATTTTATGTATTATCTTTTTACTTCCTTGTTCGGTTTAGCAAAGCAAAAGAAAAACGCGGCGACGGACTCAGTCTTATTCACTACCCCGTGTTGGCCTTTTTATTATTTCTTTTTGGATTAGGCGCAAAAGAAATAATTATTACCCTTCCAATAATTGCAGTTCTATATTTATGGGTACAGTCCCCGACTAAAAGTTTTCGTAAGTTTTTTCCAGATCTGGCCGCTATTCTTATTCCTCTTCTGGGCTATCTTCTTTACCGTTATGTGGAAATGGGTAGCTTACTGGTCATAAAAACCGACCCGTACTCTCACCTGGTGGATCGCGGACTTTATTTTCTAACCCAGATCAAGGTCGTAATTTCTTATTATTTCTTAAAATTATTATTTCCCATCAATCTAAACTTTGAACCTGACATAAGGCTGGTATCCGGACTAACCGATTGGGAATGGATTGCGGCTCTTATGGCGATGACCTGCATAGCCTGTGCCGTATTTTATCAGAAATCTGTTCTCCTTAAGGGTGCCTTTTTTTGGGCTTTGCTTACGGTTTTACCAACCTCAAGTATTATTCCTCTAAAACAATTCGCAATAGAACACCGAACCTACCTCCCAGGCATTGGCATAAGCGTGGGCATGGGTATCCTGTTGTTACGAGCAGTGCCTTTAGTGAGTCAAGCCCGTCATGCTCTTTTGATTCTAATGGTTCTATATGGATTTCTAACTATGCAACGTAGTCTTGATTACAGAACCGAAGTTATTCTCTGGGAGGATACCGTTAATAAATCTCCCTATAAATCCATGGCACACAATAATCTTGGTACTGCTTATTTATTCGAAGATCGACTTGATGAAGCTCGCAAGTCATTTGAAATTTCTTTAGCTCTTTCGCCGTCTAGCACCGATCCATATATTAACCTTGGGCATATTCACCTCCGTAATAAGGAATGGGATAAAGCCCGGATTAAGTTTGACCTTGCGCTGAAACTTGGTGCCAGCCGGTCACAGGTATTTTTTAATTCCGGACTCATGAGACTGAGGCTCAATCAACCGGAAGAAGCCTTGCCTTTTCTTTTAAAAGCTATCGAAATTAAATCACATCGCGCTTTATATCATTACGAACTCGGCAACGCCTTCCGTAAGTTGAAACAACATGATTCAGCTTTGAAAGCCTATCGAAGGGCTCTTGAGTTGGAGCCCAGCCATGTCGAAGCGCAAAACAATATTGGAGTTATTTTCTGGAATCTCAAAGTGTTGGATAAAGCCGAAATCGAATTTAAAAAAGCTCTGCAAATGAGTGATGGAAAAGTCACTATTCATAGCAACCTGGCGAATCTATACATCGCTCAAAAGCGTTTCAGCCAAGCAATACCTCACCTTAAATCTGTTACCTCCCAGCGACCTGATGATTTGCGTGCCAAAAATTTACTCCACATAGCAGAAGTATTACAGCAAACAAAAGCGCAATAAAGTATAACGACCACCCTACATGTTCCAACACATTGCCAATAGCAAGATAATCCTTTAAATGAAATGAGTTTCAAGGAATGGCAACATGTTGCCGAAACGGATTGAAATTTCCAACAGTTTGCCAAAAACCTTTTATGCAACTGCAAAAAATTCGGGTATAATGACGTTCTGTTTGATTAACTGACTTAGACAAAAACTTAGACAAGTGGATTTGTGTAAATCCATAACCCCTTGAAAAATAAGACGCCGAAGTGGTGGAATTGGTAGACGCGCTGGATTCAAAATCCAGTGGGGGCAACCCCGTGACGGTTCGAGTCCGTCCTTCGGCACCATTTATTTCAAGTGGGAAGTCAATCCCCCCCCCCGCCAATAAAGTCCTTTTGATAGCTGATACAAGAGCTCGTGATATTCTACCTTGGCACTGGTACCCTATCTCAAAGGGGTATATTCAGGCTGGCGTTATATTCTTCCTTAATTTTCGTGCCCCGCAGTGGAAGTGTTTTGTCCATTGCCTATGATCTGGCCTTCTAACCGGGAACCAATCCGATTATTTTCACTGGACAAGACTTATCCTTTCCCAAAAAGAAAACTCACAGCCGGGATAGTGAATATGAAAGTGTGGGGCTTGGTGCGACCCTGGAAAAACGGCGGGAGAATATTGTTTACGAAACGGGTGTCAATGGCCGGAATTTACCTACCTTAAAATCCATGTCTGTTTCAAAAAAATGGTTCGACTGGGCCCTCACAACCTGGAAACGTCCCGGTCCAACTGAAATCATAAATTGCAGTGAGGCGGAAATTTTAACAGACCATTGTTCACTGATGCCCTTAAGCGAAGCAATTTTTAAATACTGTAACAAAAAAATCAACGTGGATTGGACAATAAAAAAAATCCTAAAATAACCACCACTAGCTCCTTCGACAAGCTCAGGACAGGCGTGGGGGCAATGATTGTACGTTGACTTGCTATCTACGATGACCTGCTATACCGAATAGCCTTTAGCTGGCCCTGTGCCCAGCAGCGCAACGAAAGCCTTGCCAGATTTTAAATACTTCCGGCCTTTCATTAAATCGATATGTGGTTCGCATGTAGTAGGCTTTGTAGTACCAATTTCCACCGCGTAATACTTTGCTTATTCCTGAATCCGGTCCTTCTGGGTTTGCGAAAGGTGTCTCTTCGTAATAACCGTCTTCATACCAATCGGCAACCCATTCCCATACATTCCCTGCCATGTGATGCGCTCCGTAGGGCGAACGCCCCTCTGGCATTGAATGCACAGGTTCCATAGCCTTAAACCCTAACTTGACAAATTTACGTCGAAATGTCACTCGCTCATTTGTTGGAAAGTCGTCACCCCAGGGAAACACTCTGCTGTCAGTCCCGCGAGCGGCCTTTTCCCACTCCGCTTCGGTGGGTAAACGTTTATTAATCGAGCGACAATACTCATCCGCCCCATACCATGAAACTCGATTGGCGGGATAATCTTCCAAGCCTGGTCGGGGATGAAATACATTATCCACTTTTTCGATAGTAACCCCTGAACCCGTTTGAAAATAACGTGACGCCTTGTCTGGATATTTATTTAAAAAGTCTGAGAAGTCAGAAGCATTCACTTCATAGCGATCGATATAATACGGTTTTAAAAATACTTCGTGAACCGGCTCTTCGTCAGTGTCACCCCATTCCGCATCATTTTCAATATTGTAGCCCATTACAAAAGAACCTTCGGGAACGAGAACCATCTCGTCCTCAGTACCTGTGATCCAGGGAAGACATCCATTTAAAATAAGGATTAATCCAAATGAAACTAAGTATCGAGATAAATTTTTCCACACGATCCCGGAATCGATTTTCATGATAATGTTTTTGACCGATTTATTAGTGAGTTTACAGGGCAAGGTTTTCTATTTTTCTTAAGAACCGTCGCAGAAGGGCTTATTCTTACTTTTGAAACATCTACATAACATATAAGTTTTGTTTTCATCCAAGTCTATAATATCCGGTCCGCCTCCACCCATTAAATGGTGTGTAGCATCTCAATGGGGCCAGTGAAATGATTGCATACAGTTACAGTATGCTATCTGTTTTGCTCCTGTTATTTTTTCAGGTCCTAAGTTTTCAGGCATGAGTAAATTTGCTTCTATATTTTTTACAAACCAAAAAAAATTTAAATTGGTCTGTAAACAACTATCAAATTAAAAAACACAGTTTATCAGGATTCTTCATTCTGAACTACAACAACCTCTTTTGAGTCTGTTTGATCCAGGGAATCATGAGAAGAAGTTTCCTCTAGAAATAACACAAAAAATGATGTCCCCTCGCCTATCTGGCTTTGTACCTCAAGTTTGGCATCGTTTTTCTGGATAATCTGATACACCGTAGCCAAACCTAAACCTACGCCACCTTCAAATATCTTTAGCCATTAACATGGCGTTGATTAAGATCTGATTACCCATATTACTGAAGGTTAATACCTTCGGTATTATCGGCCACCACCTCCTTTTCAATTTTAGTCAATATTTATAAAATAGCCTTTGAACAAATATGATGGCTTTTCCGTTTCAGTTAAATGCAACACCTTGCGAACCAACAAATTTGAGGTCAACGCAAAAAGACGCAAGAAGCCCCATCAACCATATCTATCGGTTGATAAAGCAAAAATCTTAGAAAAAAAATTAAAGATTTTTAATATTTTTGAAAAAAATGAGCTGTTCACCTTAAACCCTTAATATTGTAGCTTGTTATTCGATTTGGTATAATTCTCAGCACTGAGAGAAAAGCTAACTAATTAAAACTTAATACCCTTCAAGAGTACCTGAATTTGATTCGGCCCATGAACTAACCATGATAGAAAATTTTGGTTCCTATTTGAAAAACGAGCGCAAGCTCCGAGGAGTTTCGCTGGAAGAAATTTCGGCAACCACAAAAATCAATATCCGATTTTTGCAGGCACTGGAAAACAACCAACTTGATGAACTACCCGGAGAGGTATTTGTTAAAGGGTATATCCGTTCCTATGCCAAAACCATCGGTTCCGATGAAGATGAAATGCTCAATGCGTATGATGATACATTGGAAAAACTGTCATCTACAAATGGCGAAAATAAAAACGGTCAAGCTGATAACAAGCCTTCGACAGCCAAAAAATTCATTATCGGGTCAGTCCTTGCAATATTATTGATAGCTGGAGTGGGATGGGGAGCCAATATTCTCATCCATAAATTCAGCGGTAGTTCAAAAAAATCCATACCAGTCGTATCGAAACCAGATCCGAAGGAAATAGAAAAGTTACCAGTGAAAGAATTGTCAGCGTCGGCCACGGTAATCGAAGATGAATCGACTTCTTTAAAAGAAGTAGATGAACTTTCCAACAAATCAACAACGACAGGTGAGTCAGAAAACTCCACAGAAAAACCTTCTCATACCCAATCCGGAGAGCCCCTCCCACCAGTTGAAAATCCCCCAGAAAGTGAAAATAAAGACAGCGGCTCCGCTTCGGTTGTAGGGAATGACCTGCCGTTGAAGTTAACCATCAAGGTTAAAGACAATGTCTGGTTCAACATGACAGTAGATGAGTCACGGGTGGAGGATTTTATTCTTCCGAAAGGAACCGCGAAAACATTTTACGGGAAAGATAATTTTAGAATGACAATAGGTGATCGAAACCTGGTTGAATTGAATCTGAACGATCAGACCCTGACCCTGCCGGAAGGGAATGAAAATGACGTGGTGCGAGAATTTATTATTAACTCTCAACTCATAGAGTGAACCATGGCCAAGATTGACGCATTTTTCAAGCTGATGAATGATCAAGGGGCATCCGACCCGCATTTGGTTGCGGGTTCTCAACCGATACTCCGGGTTCATGGAGACATGGAGCGGGTCAAGTCAACCCTGTACTAATTGAAGCTTACTATCAAATAGCGCAAACTCAGATGGTGCAGAAAGACCGGGGTTCGGCTCTCAAGTCTATAGAAACCGCTCTTAAATCTTCCCCGGGAAACACAAAATATCAGGAATTTCGTAGTAAAATCCTCGCTTCATAAATCTATAATTATCCAAACAAAACGGATGAACGGAATCTATTGATTTGGTTCATCCGTTTTTATTTTTTCTATCATGTTTTGCCACAATTTTATTTTTCGATTATGCTTGTAAATATATAAGCATTTTCTGTATTTTTATAAGCCGAGAATAAAAAAATACGCGATGGAAAGTGAATCAATGAAAAACGAAACTGCTTTACATGAAATTTCCAAGGATGATTTAAAACAAATCCTGACCGACCATTCTCTATGGTTGAGTTCTGGAGAAACTGAGGGGCAACCGGCTAACTTTGAAGGATACAATTTACGTGGGGCCGTTCTTTTGGGAGCCAATCTAAAAGGGGCCAATTTAAAAGGGGCTTACCTGTACGGAGCCTATTTAAAAAATGCTAACCTCGAAAAAGCCAACCTTGCGGGTGCCAACTTGCGTAGAGCTAATCTAAGATGGGCCAATCTAAAAGGAGCCGACTTGTCGGAGGCAAACCTGGTAAGGGCTGATCTTCATGAATCCCATTTGGAAGGAACCAACCTCGCTGGAGCCAATCTGCATATGTCTGATGGCCTGACTCAGCAACAGGTAGACCTAGCATTGGCAAATGAAACGACCAAACTACCCGATTCTCTCTAAATTGTTTTTTAGATTTCAGAGCATCGCCGCACGCGCGGAGACAATCATATTCTTCAGGCTGGAGGTAGCATCTTCCACCGCTGTCGCTTCATAGCCACAGTGGGCGGTGCAATCGGCGCATTTGGGATTGTTCTTATGCCCATAATCTTCCCAATGGGTTGTATCCATCAATTCGTTGAATGACTCTGCGTAACCGTCATCAAGCAAATAACAAGGTTTCTGCCAACCGAGAACGGAGTAGTTGGGGTTGCCCCAAGGCGTGCATTCATAATCCCGCCGACCTTGTAGAAATTCAAGATACAATGGGGAATGCGATATGTCCCACCGGCCTTTTTTATTTTTCCCCAACAGTTCCTTAAAAAATTCCTGTGTGCGTTTCCGACCAAAAAAATGCTCCTGATCCGGAGCGTCCGCATACCTGAAGGCCGAAGCAACTGTTGACCCGTCTACACCCAGGGAATTAAGGTAGTCGAGAAATTTTTCTGCTTGCTCAACGGTAGTGCCTTCGAAAAATGTTGTGTTGCCTGATACTCGATAGCCCATTTCTTTTGCCTGCCGAATGGCTTCTACCGCTACCTTGAAAACTCCTTGCCGATTCACGATGCGGTCATGATCTTCTTCAAGACCGTCCAGATGAATCGAAAGGGTCAGGAACGGGGATACGGGTAACTTGCCAAGAAAGTTTTTCAGCATTATCGCATTCGTGCAAAGGTAGATATACCGTTTCTGCTTTATAAGGCCTTCGACGATTTCAACTATCTGAGGATGCATCAAAGGCTCCCCTCCGGCAATTGAAACTACGGGTGCTCCGCATTCTCTGGCTGCTTGAAAACATTCATCAGGCGTGAGGTTTTTGTTTAGAATTTCGTTGGGTTTTTGAATTTTTCCACAACCAATGCATTCAAGGTTACAACGAAACAATGGCTCCAGCATCAATACCAAAGGATATCGTTTCCGGCCTTTGACTTTCTGCCGCATTACATATGTGCCTACTTTTATCGCCTGCATTAACGGAATTGGCATGAAACCTCTATATATTTGGATTGCGCTGGTTGTATTTATTGATAAAATCTAATAGAAACCGTTCATTATATTGGAGTTTGCGCAAGTTGCAAACCCTATATCGCATGAGTGGAAACCTTTATACAATTTGGTATATTTTTTACTTGGTCCCCATTTACGTTCGACCCAATTAGAAAACCCGTTTCAGAGAACAGGTTGTGAAAAAAATCTTTCTACTTCTTATTATAGCCACCTTCGCCATCTTTATTGATGGGACATTGACTCATGATATTTTCGATTACCGCCTCGATTCCTTCTCAAAATGGGCGACCCTGATTCTTGTTTTTGGTATTTTCACAGTTATTGCATGGCCGGAAACTACCAGAAACAACGAAAATAAAAACAACCCAAAGTGATGTGAATGAAGGACCTGGTTTTTTCTATGAGGTGGGGGAAATTATCAGGAATGAAAGAAAAACACGAGGTTCTCTCAGGACACTGACGAAGGAACGGGCGAATCGACGACTCGGCTCAATAGAGCAAACGGATCAACGGGACCTTCCATTTTCATCCACACGCTTCCGTTACCACCGTGTGCCACTTTCAGCGCCATCCCACTGTCGCTTTCCATTGAAGTTATACGAAAACGATAATTATTCTGCGGCGAGATGTATTCCATTTCGCACCCAATTTCAATCCGGTTTTTGACATCCACTTCGATCCAGTTTCCCGCACGTTCATTAATAATCTGTCCGGCATAAATCTGTGGAAGATTTTCTTCTTGCGGTGAATCGAAACGCTCGGTAGCTCGTGAAGCTCCGGAAAGTAAAAACGCTGTGGTAAACCCTCGGTTGGCTGTTTTTTCAGTCTCTCTCAGCAACTCGGGATCAAAGGGTTTGCTTGCAACCATGCTGTCTATTGCTTTGCGGTAGGTCTTTGTTATCAGTGACAGGTAATATATCGATTTCGTACGACCTTCGATCTTGAACGATTCCACTCCTGCATTCCACAATTCATCAATATGCTCAATCGCTCGAAGGTCTTTTGAGTTCATGATATAGGTCCCATGTTCGTCTTCATCAATGGGCATAAGGTCTCCGCCGCGACCTTTTTCCTCTATAAAAAAATTTCCCTCGGGGCTTTTTGTTTTCTGTTCTCCTTCGGGTACTTCCTGTTGCACATTGTATTCCCACCGGCAACTATTGGTGCATGTTCCCTGATTGGCATCGCGATGATTGAAATAATTCGACAGAAGGCATCGCCCCGAATAGGCAATACAAATCGAGCCGTGGACAAACGACTCCAGCTCCATGTCTGGAACTTGCGTATGAATTTCCTGTAATTCTTGAATGGATAATTCCCGTGAAAGGATGATGCGTTTAATACCATGATCTCTCCAGAACGCCACCGACATCCAGTTGATCGTATTGGTTTGCACGGAAAGATGAACGGCTAAGCTTGGAAATTCTTTTCTTACATATTGGATCATTCCGGGATCTGACATGATGACCCCATCGGGCTCTGCCTCGGCAATAGTCGCTATGGATTTTTTGAAGGATTCAAGTTTACGGTTGGGGGGTAAAATATTTGCCGTAACATACATCTTTTTATCCATACTATGACAATATTCGATATCCTCTTTTAATGAATTATTGTTGTACGGGTTCTCCTTAGCTCGTAAAGAAAATCGCGGTATTCCCGCATATACAGCATCAGCTCCATAAGCCAGAGCATATCTTAATTTTTCCGGACTGCCTGCCGGACACAATAATTCTGGAATCTTAACCACAATACTTCCTTTAATTTATTGAATATTATCTCTTGGATTCTATACCACAAACAGAGAGAGCCACAACGGAATTAGCATTTACTGCATAAATTTGATTTTCTTCAGGAAAAAAACGTAAGGTAGGAACTCTGCAAAATATCTGAGCTTTAACCTATGTCTCTGTTGGGAACATCGTTGATAGCTGGATCCTTTGTATTTTGTTGCAAATTTTCTACCAGAGAAATGCATCTGTTCAAGTAGCGGCATAATGTGGGGCTGGGCGTGGGGCTAGAAATAGCCCAAAAGAAAACCCCCTGATAAGTCAAGGGGGTTCTCGTAAAAACTGGCTCCGGTGATAGGACTCGAACCTATAACAACTCGATTAACAGTCGAGTGCGCTACCATTGCGCCACACCGGAATGGGAGTATCTGAATTCGTTAGTATCTTTTGAAACCTGAAAACTAAGAACCAATGTGCTTGAAAGCCCTGTAGTTTAACCATTTTAGCCTTCTTGTCAAGCCCCATCGGCATTCATTTCATTTCTGTGCGGCCTTCGAGCGATTTCAACAGGGTTACCTCATCGGCATACTCGATATCTCCGCCTACGGGGAGCCCTCTTGCGATTCGAGTGATTTTGATATTGGCGGGTTTTAGTATTTTGGCGATATATACTGCCGTGGATTCTCCTTCCATGTCTGGATTGGTCGCCAATACCACTTCCTGAATTTTATCTTTAAAAACTCTCTCTTTAAGGGCCTCTATGGTCAGTTCTGAGGGTCCAATACCGTCAAGGGGGGAGATCACTCCCATTAGAACATGGTATACGCCTCTGAAATGCCCCATATTTTCCATTGCGTAAACGTCATGAGGTTCTTCCACAACGCAGACAAAAGAGGGGTCTCGTTTGGGGTCACGGCAAATTTCGCAGGGGTTGATCTCGGTTATGCCATGGCACTGGGAACAGAGAATTATTTTTTCTTTAATGTTACGGACGGCATCTGCCAGTTTGTTAGCCCGTTCAGTGGTTCCTCGCATTACAAAGAAGGACAACCGCTCGGCAGTTTTCTGCCCGATTCCGGGCATACGTTTCAGCTCGTCTATTAATTCAGTGACTGCGGGTGGACGTTTCATTAACGAAGGGGGTTTCCGGTTTTAAGAAAATAGACCGGGGATTTTGACACCGCCGGTGAACCGGGTCATTTCTTCCTGAGCCAGGTCTTTCACTTTTCGATGCACTTCATTTACCGCCCCCATTATCAGGTCTTCAAGCACTTCCCGGTCGTTCATGTTGATGAGTTCATCATCTATGTGAATTGAAAGAATTTCATTGACACCATTGGCCGTAATTTTAACCATACCGCCACCGGTGGAAACTTCTACTCTCTTTTCCGCCAGGTCGCGCTGAACTTCGGCCATTTTCGACTGCATTTCCTGAGCCTGTTTAAAAAGGCCCCCTAAATCTTTTAGTGACATATTTTTTCAATAGGTGAAGGTTGTGATCTACAATCATGCTTCATAATTGAGTTTACTGCCTATCTGAGAACAATTCCGCCAAAGACATCCAAGGCATCTTGAATAATTTCGGCTTCGGTTTTCTGGCGATTCTCATTATACGATTTTATCTTTTTTTTTTCCTCGTTATTCGCAGGGTTACCGCTGTAAGCACTTGCTGTGCCAGCGCCCGCCTTTTCATTCAATAACAATTTTACTGTCACTTCCCGGTTACAAACTGATTTAACGGCATCTTTAACCAGTTGTAAGTTTTCTGGGTCTTGCACCAGACCCAGTGTATTTGCATCTTGAAAACTAAGGCTTAAATTCGATTCATCAAAAGCGATGACCCTGCATTGTGAAAGATACATGTTAAAAATTGATTTACGTGCGCAAATTTCCTGCTGGATCCGCCCCCAATCCGTGCCGGGACTTGATGATTGTTTCGATGGTGCTGCCGCTGGCTCTGCGGTCACCGTGGCGGCCTCTGGTATGTTAGAGGACTTCACTGGAGAAACCATTGGCCCGGCTTCTCCTGCTAAAGGGAACGTTCCCGCTTCCAGGGTATTAATGGTTTTGATCATATCGTCTATATGCTGAAAGGGACGGATATCCGCCAGACGCAATATAGACATTTCAAATATTATCTGCGCCAGTGAACTGCGCTTCATTTCTGACTCTGTTCGGGCCAGTACGGTGAACATTTGTTGCAGTTCATCGACATGAAATGCTTCGGCCTGATCTTGTAAAACTTCCAGGTTACAGACTTGGGTGTCCAAAAGTGTTTCGGGTTTATCGGATAGTTTGACCATCAAAATATTACGCAGGTACTCTGCCAAGTCGCAGCAGAAAAAATTCAAATCTTTGCCATCTGCGGCTATTTCCTGAACACTTGCCATGAGGCTGGCGGAATCTCTTTTTCTCAAGTGTTCCACAAATTCTGCCAGAGTTTGCTTGCCGACGATTCCCAGAACTTCTTCGACGGAACCGCTTTCCATTTTTTTCCCGCAGTAGGCGATGACCTGGTCGAGCAGGCTTTGGGCATCCCGCATACTCCCGGCACCTGTTTTGGCAATTTCTTCCAGGCTGAGGCCATCGGCCTGAATGCCTTCTTGTCCACAGATGAGTTCCAACTGCTTTACGATTTGCTTATGCGACAGGGGTTTGAATTCGAAACACTGGCAGCGGGAAAGAATGGTTTCTGGAATTTTGGTAAGCTCGGTGGTTGCAAACAGGAACACGACTTTGGGTGGCGGTTCCTCCAGCGTTTTAAGCAACGCGTTGAAGGCACTTTTTGACAGCATGTGCACTTCATCAATAATGTACACTTTATACCGGCTGGCTGATGCGGCGTACTGGATGGTTTCTATCAACTCGCGTGCTTCAGCAACGCTGTTGTTGGATGCTCCATCTATTTCCCGGACATCGATACAGTTTCCTGATTTAATCTCTTCACAGAAATCACATTGGTCGCAAGGCTCGGGGCTGGGTCCTTTTTCGCAGTTGATTGCCTTGGCGAGAATCCGCGCAGTGGTCGTTTTTCCTACGCCGCGGGTACCGGAAAATAAATAAGCGTGGGATACCCTATCCAGCTCGATGGCATTGGTCAGGGTGCGGACGATGTGTTCTTGTCCGATCAGCTCACTGAACTTTTGGGGGCGCCATTTGCGTGCTGATACTTGAAAGTCCATTGGATGTACCGCCACTTTAAGTAAAAGGAACCGGGCCGGGAAAGGAAACCAAATATTAAAGGTAGTTTACTGGGTGATCTCACAGCACACAAGGAATGTTGCTACCGCTGCTTCCTTCCGGACCTGACGGGTTTCGCAAAACCATGTTGCGTGAGGCCCAGCAAACTACCAAATTTTTTTAATTTAAACGGAGAGGGAGGGATTCGAACCCTCGGTAGGGTATAAGCCTACACACGCTTTCCAAGCGTGCGCCTTAAACCGCTCGGCCACCTCTCCCATACTTTATTCTCTATGCGGGGAAAATTCTATTATTATCCGTCTCTTCTGGCACAAACAGAGAGGGAGGGATTCGAACCCCCGGTACCCTCACGGGCACAATTGATTTCGAATCAATCGCCTTCGACCACTCGGCCACCTCTCCATGCCTGCAAAGCATTTTAGCGTCTGTACAGCCTGGGTCTCTTTCTGAAACCCTGGGCAGGGAAGAGTGGAACGGATTTAAAAAGTGCGCCCGAGAGGACTTGAACCTCCGACCTATGGTTCCGCAAACCATCGCTCTATCCAGCTGAGCTACGGGCGCATTATGCGTATAAATATAAAAAACGGCTTGCTTTCTCAAGCCGTTTTGTCTGCTTTTCTTGCTCAATCTTTTTCCATCTCCGCCGACGTCCTCGGTCTTCTCTATGAGACAACAGCAGGAACAGCCCCCATTAACTCAAGGGAATAGTTGTCGTGCTCAAATGCGTACATCGTGGGGAATTTTTTGAAAGCCCACCCCTTATAAATAATTTTTCCGTTTTCTTCAACTATGAGTTGCACCGCCGGATTAAGTTCATCGTTTCCTTTGGAGGTGTAGGACGTCTTATTCATCACAAAGTTTGGCAGAAATGGCCCTACAGTCACTTTAAGCCCTGAATCTTGTGGGATAAAGCTGGTGCCTAGATCTGCGATTTGCATTTTCCCGCTTTCTGGATCTTTTTTATTCCGGAACAGGATCCTTACGGCCTTCCAGCGGCCTTTTACGTCCGATGGAACAATGATTTCTCTTGGAACCACCTGATCGTTGACCTGTGGATGGCCATCTGCCTCGGCCCCTTGAGATCTTTCGGCCAGGACCGCCTCTGCTGACGGAACTCTATTTTCTGATTTGAACGATGATCCTTCTGAACTGAGTTTTAGCTCACTTAAGGGTTTTTCAGGCAGAGGGGTACTCTTATCGGTGCCCACCGAGCAACTCACTGCTCCGCCCAGAATAAGTATCAGAGAAAAGTTTAAAATCTTTTTCCCCGGGTTCAACGGGTTCAATTTGTCAGGACTCTGTTTCATCGTTTAATCAATTTAGTGTGGCGGAGAGGGAGGGATTCGAACCCTCGGTAGGGGTTAAGCCTACACACACTTAGCAGGCGTGCGCCTTAAGCCAACTCGGCCACCTCTCCTTATTCGTTAGCTGTCAATTTATGTTATAAAACAAAGGGTTACAGACCCAGGCGCCACAAATCGACAAGTATTTAAAAAGTGGCGGAGGGAGTAGGATTCGAACCCACGGTACTTTCGTACAACGGTTTTCAAGACCGCCGCCTTAAACCACTCGGCCATCCCTCCTTTGTGTTTTTTAATAATTATCCAGTTCCACCAAAATGTCAAGAACCGGTTATCACTTTGAAAACAAATTATTTTTGGGAATTCGTTATCTTTTCTTTTTTATCCTTTTTTCGATGCCCTCGATTTTCATCTTAAGCAGGGCTGGATAAGTATAGTTATTTTTCAGGGACTGAAACATGTCGAAAGCTTCTTGCAACATTCCTTCTTCCTCAAGACAGGAGGCGACGATAAATTTCATTTCATTCTGGTATTTGCTTCCTAGATAGCTATCAAGGAATTTATCGTAATGGCTTTGGACATCCGGACAGCGGTTCAGAGTATACTGGATCTCCAGGATTTTAAACTGGGTTTCTTCGGCCCATTTGCTTTTAGGATATTCTCCCAGAAGGACTTCGAATTCTGCCAGTGCCTGCTCATAATTTTGTTTTTTAAAATATATTTGTGCGATTCGATACTGATGATTGCCATTCGTTTGCGGTCGGTCGAATTCGTTTATTAAATTCTGGTACTCAATAATCGCCTGATCAAGGTCTTTAAAGGTAAACTCCATTATCTCAGCAATATACTTTTGGGCATCGAAACTAAATGGACTTTTTTTGTTCAGCTCCATGATTTCCTGAAAGTAGCTGATTGCCTGAGCGCTGTTGTTTAAACTGAAATGATAAATCTCTCCAAGGCGAAATAAGGCTTCTTCGGCGGACCTGCCTGATGGATATTTTTTTAGAACGGATTTAAGTATTTCAATAGCGCCGTGGTTACGGCCTTTAATCCACTCATCGTTGGCTTTAAGTACAAGTTTATCTCCCCCGCTTTTTCCACACGCTGATAAGGTAGAAATCAGGAGGATTAATAAAATCAACCTAAGTAAAGTTTTCATGAACTCGCCAACCGGAAATTTAAATGCAAAAAATGGGAATTAGGTTAGGGTTATCAGGGGGTGCCGTCTGGCTTTATTGTGTCTGACTCTTCCATTAGCTTTTCTATGCAAACCACTCGGTTGTCGTCTTTTAATCCTACCACGCGGACACCCTGAGTGTTTCTGCCTATGATAGAGATTTCGTCTACACGCATGCGGACGATGTTTCCATCGGACGTGATAACAAGGACCTGATCATTTGTTGTCACTTGTTCAACGCCTATCACGGATCCTATTTTCTCATTGCACTTGATAGTTATGACACCCATACCACCACGACCTTGCACCGGGTATTCGCTCAATTCCGTTCTCTTGCCATAACCTTTATCAGTCACTGTTAGAATTGCGGTTCCCGGCTCAACAACGCAAGCTCCCACAACGTGATCGTCTTCTTTCAAGCGTATTCCCCGCACGCCACGACCGGTTCGCCCGATGGGCCGGACTTCATCTTCTGAAAATCGAATAGAATGTCCATTTTGCGTCACCATCAGGACATCCTGATTGCCACCTGTTATCCCTACCGCTATAACCCGGTCATCTTCATCAATGGTCAAACCGATGATTCCTCCCTGGCGGGGTTTGCTGTAGGCCATCAGAGACGTTTTTTTAACCACTCCTCTTTCTGTAATAACCAGAACATTTTTCCCCTCTTCAAATTTTTTGACCGATAGAATTCCAGCTATACTTTCATCGGGTTTAAGGGGAAGCAGGTTGGCAATAGATTTTCCTTTAGATGTACGAAGCACATCAGGAATTGTGTAGACTTTAAGCTGGTGAACTTTACCAAGGTTGGTAAAAACCATAAGGCTGTCAAGGGTCGATGCAATAAATATATTTTCCACAACGTCTTCTTCGTTCACCTTCATTCCCTTGATTCCTTTACCGCCTCGACGTTGTGCTCGATAGTTGTCTGTACTCTGGCGTTTGATATACCCGCCGCGTGAATAACTGACAACAACATCTTCATCGGCGATCATGTCTTCAATATCGATATCGTCGGCTTCGCTGGGAATAATTTCGGTACGGCGCTCGTCTCCGTATTTACCTCTTATGCTGATCAGTTCATCGCGAATGATCTGCAATTTTACGTCATCATTGGCCAGAATGTTTTTCAGCTCTTTAATCAGTTCTATGATTGCTTTTAATTCATCAACTATTTTTTGCCGCTCGAGCCCTGTTAAACGCTGGAGTCTCATTTCAAGTATGGCTTTGCTTTGGATCTCTGAAAGCGCAAATTTTTCCATCAGGCCGGTAAGCGCTTCTGCCGGGTCTGCCGCCGCGCGGATCAAAGCAACGACCGCGTCCATATTATCGATGGCAATTTTAAGACCAAGGTATATATGTTCTTTTTCCTGCGCTTTTTTTAAATCATATTCGGTTCGCTGGGTCACCACTTCTTTACGAAACATAACGAAGTGATGAAGCATTTCTTTCAGGTTAAGGACTTTGGGTTGCTGATTCACCAATGCCAGCATGATGATCCCAAAAGTATCTTGAAGCTGAGTATTTTTATACAGGTTGTTTATTACGATCTGGGCGATGGTTCCCTTTTTTAATTCCATCACCACACGAATTCCATCACGATCTGATTCGTCCCGCAGGTCTGAAATTCCTTCCAGTCTTTTTTCACGAACGAGCTCGGCAATTTTTTCAACCAGACGAGATTTATTCACCTGATAAGGCAATTCCTGAACCACGATACGTTCGCGGTCTCCTTTTTCCATGGGCTCAACATTCACCCGACCCCGTACTTTGATGATTCCTCTACCCTTCAGGTAGGCGGATCGAATGCCTGAGGTTCCGTTAATGATTCCGCTAGTAGGGAAATCTGGACCAGGCACAATATCCATAAGTTCTTGAATTGTGCAATCCGGGTTTCCAGTCAGGTGAATAGCGGCATCAACTATTTCTCTAAGGTTGTGGGGTGGAATATTGGTAGCCATTCCAACTGCGATCCCCGAGGCGCCATTAGCTAACAGTTGTGGAAATGCTGACGGCAATACTGATGGCTCGGTGAGGGACTCGTCATAGTTTGGGGTGAACCGGACGGTGTCTTTCTCCAGGTCTCGCAATAGCTCCTGTGCGATCTCGGCCATGCGAACCTCTGTATACCTCATCGCGGCCGCGGAGTCGCCGTCTATGGATCCAAAGTTTCCCTGACCATCGACTACCGGATACCTTAGTGAAAATTCCTGCGCCAGCCTGACCATGGTGTCATAAATGGCGTTATCTCCGTGGGGATGATACTTACCCATCACGTCACCAACTATGCGGGCGGATTTTTTATAAGGTTTATTGTGGGCGTTGTTTACCGTTTGCATCGCATACAGGATGCGGCGGTGAACGGGTTTTAATCCGTCCCTTACATCGGGTAACGCCCGTCCGATTATTACGCTCATTGCGTAATCGAGATAAGATGTTTTCATCTCCTCGTTTATATTTATCGGCTCAATCGTCCCTGGCATCTCTCTTCCTTTTGAAAATTTTCTTTTGTTTTATTTAACCTTGAATTGTCAGATACAAATCGTGGGTGAGGGGCGCAAATAGTTCGCATTTCCCACGGAGAGGCTTTGGTTAAATATCTATATTTCTGGCTTCTAAAGCGTTTTCCTGGATAAATTTCCTTCTCGGTTCCACGGAATCTCCCATGAGAGTGGTGAACAATGTTTCCGACGCAACTATGTCCTCCGCCCGCACCTGCAATAAAACCCTTTCTTCCGGGTCCATCGTAGTTTCCCAAAGCTGGGTTGGATTCATTTCTCCCAAGCCTTTATAGCGTTGAATTACTATTCCCTTTTTGGCGACTTCCAATATTGCTTCTAAGAGGCCATGCTTGGTATCCGCCGACACTGTCTCCGATCCATTAACCAATTTAAAAGGCGGATGGTCCATTTTTCTCAAGGGTTCATATACTTCGAGGATTTTTTGAATAATTACTGAATCTAAAAAATCGGCATCCAGCTTAATTTTGAATTCTCGGCCTTGGTTTTGGCCCTGGATAATGAATTTAAATAGATCGTTTTCGGAGTCATAATCCACCTGTAAAGAGACGTCTTTAACTTTGGAATTTAAATCGATTTTGGTTTTGCCGTGTGTTGTTTTGGCAACAATATTATCTTCGTCAGAATGATCCAGCTCTAACTTGAAGCGCTTTAATTTGTTCTCTACGTCCCATTTGATTTTATCGGCTTTAAGGAATTGGATAGGCAGGTTCAGCGAGGCTCCGTTGTAATCTATCTTCTTTTTATTTTCCTCATTGATTACTTCATCGAAAAGTTTAGTAATGGTCTCTATCATACTTTCAAGGGACCTGAAACATTCGCTTTCCATTCGGAGTTTTACCAAGCCATTAAGAATTCTTTTTGGAATATTATTTTTAACCACTTGAATAAAACGATCTTCATAGCGGAATAAGTCATTAACTAAATTTACAAGCTCTGTGCCGGTGTATGATTTTTGCCCATTTCCTCCAACATGAACTTCCATTTTCTCGGTGCCATGTTCCACTAAATACCGGAGTAATCCTTTTTCGTTTTTCAGGTAGGTTTCTTTTTTTCCTTTTTTAACTTTAAAAAGAGGGGGCTGAGCAATGTATAGGTTACCTCTCTCTATCAGTTCGTTCATCTGACGAAAAAAGAATGTCAGGAGCAGTGTCCGGATATGGGCTCCATCGACATCTGCGTCTGTCATTATTATTATTTTATGATACCGGAGCTTTTCAGGACTAAAATCTGATTTTCCTATACCTGTTCCCAGAGCCGTGATAAGGGTTCTAATTTCATCGCTGGCTAGCATTTTGTCATAACGAGCTTTTTCGACATTAAGAATCTTACCCTTTATCGGTAAAATCGCCTGATACTTTCTATCTCTACCTTGCTTTGCAGAACCACCAGCCGAATCCCCCTCTACGATATAGACTTCGCAGAGGGCTGGGTCTCGCTCCGAACAGTCGGCCAGCTTCCCTGGTAGAGCGCTGATTTCTAACGCGTTCTTACGGCGGACTAAGTCTTTCGCTTTTTTCGCCGCTTCTCGTGCTAAAGCAGCACTTATGGCCTTGGAGACTATTGATTTAGCAATACCGGGTTGTTCTTCAAATAGTTTTCCGAGCTGATCATTAACTATTTGCTCTACCATCCCCTTTACTTCCGTATTTCCCAGCTTACCCTTCGTTTGGCCTTCAAATTGCGGTTCCGGGATTTTTATACTCAAAACAGCTATCAAACCCTCGCGGACATCGTCTCCCGTCAGGTTAACATTAATATTTTTAAGCATTCCGTTTTGTACTGCATAACTATTGATTGTGCGGGTAAGCGCTGAGCGAAAACCACTTAAATGGGTTCCTCCATCACGCGTATTGACATTATTTACATATGTAAAAACTTCTTCGCTGTATCCATCATTATAAATCAATGCTAATTCCAAAAGACCGTCTTCTTTTTCTCTGTGAATATATATAGGCTCGGGATGTAATACTTTTTTATTTTCACTTAGATGTTTTAAAAAGGAAACGATCCCTCCTTCGTAATAAAAATCATTGTCGCTGCCGCTTCGCTCATCATGAATATGTATTCTTAATCCTTTATTAAGAAATGAAAGCTCTCTCAATCGATTGGAAAGCACATCATAACCAAAATTCAATTCACTGAAGATAGTTGGATCGGGTATGAATGTTATCTTTGTCCCTGTAGTTTCACATTTTCCTGTTATTTCCAATGAGGTCAGTGGTTTTCCTTTGGAATATTTTTGAGTATGTGTCTGACCATCCCGTTTTATTTCTAGGGACAATTGCTCTGACAGCGCGTTCACTACGGAAACGCCCACTCCATGCAACCCTGCTGATACCTGATAAGTATCTTTATCAAACTTACCTCCTGCATGTAGCACGGTCATCACCACTTCTGCGGCAGAAATTTTCCTATCAGGATGAATATCAACAGGTATGCCGCGACCGTTATCTGATACGGTTACACTATTGTCTATATGTATGATCACTTCCACTTCTGAACAATGACCCGCTATTGCTTCATCAACACTATTATCTACCAATTCAAAAACTAAATGGTTAAGTCCATCAACACCGGTTCCGCCGATGTACATAGCAGGACGTTTTCTAACCGCTTCCAGCCCCTCTAAAATTTTTATATTAGTAGAGTCGTAAGCTTTTTGTGGTTGGGTCATTTAGTGTGGAGTCTCTTTTTACTATTATTATAAGATAAAGTTAGTTTATAAACTTAGTAGTAGTAGTAGGGCCTGTTAATATGTGGAAAAACCACGGAACCTATCGAATCTAAAGCAAAAACCGTGATGCAGGTTCGTTGTTTAAAGCGAAAAATCTGGTCTTTTGGAAGGATAACCAAACAGGGGTCTATTATACCCTAATTTAGTTGGTTTCTTTACACTTTTTAGACAGGTTTTAGAAGGTTTTTCCACTCTCGATTAAACCGATGATTTCTTTGACGCTTTTTTCTAAATCACCATTTTCATTGATGATTTTCGTTAGTTTTTTGTGGGAAAAAATGACGGTCGTGTGGTCTTTACCCCCAAACTGACGACCTATATCGGGAAGGGAAAGCTTGGTATGTTCGCGGCATAAATACATGGCAATCTGGCGTGGAATAGATATCTCTCGGGAACGCTTTTTGGACCTCATATCAGAGACTTTAATGTCGAAATAAGAGGC
>Ga0066837_10000199_pt1 | contig 26914 bp, 21 predicted proteins | sample ETNtaG_25_FD_66730 | JGI IMG/M metagenome (GOLD analysis project Ga0066837, IMG submission 66730) | Marine microbial and viral communities from oxygen minimum zone, Eastern Pacific Ocean - ETNP201302SV86 | ecosystem: Environmental > Aquatic > Marine > Oceanic | place: Pacific Ocean: Eastern... | reverse complement strand
AGTGGGTAGGGCCCGCCGCGCGGCGGTACATAGGTGCCATTGGCGATTTCATCGTCGGTATTGCCCAGGTCCGGCGCGTCGAACAGGTCGCGCAGCGGCACGTCCATGGCATTGATCGCCTTGCCATCGAGATGATCACGCGGCCCCAGTGCAAAATGCAGCGGAATGGGTGTGTCGGATTCACCGACTTCGATCACACCGCCATGATTCTTGAGGATGACCTCGAACTGTTCCTGCAGATAGCCTTGAAACAGGTCTGGCGCCGTCACCGTGGTGCGATAGATCCCGGGTGTATGCAAATAGCCATAGGGCAGGGTGCTCTCATGCTTGGAATAGCTGGTGGAGCGCACCTCGATCTGCGGGTAGCACGCCCGCACCCGGCCAGGGGGCACATTCCCCTGGGTGAGGCCATCGAGATGACCACGGATGAAGTCGCAATTGCGGTGATAGATGTAGGCGATATGGGCCCAGGCTGCGGCCGGATCGGTGAATGACTGGGTTTCAAGGCGCGGCGGGCTGAGTGTCGTCATGAATGTCCCTCGGGGCCAACCCGCGGATCGGGTTGCAGAATGTTGGAATCGCTTCTTTCAATGACCGCCAATATAGGCGCCGCATGACGGCTTCTCAACGAAGTGCAGGGTGCGGTCACACCTTTCACACTTCAGTGACCCGCTCTTTTCTCGCCGCAATTTGCCACCATCTTCGAAACAGTTCATCGGCACAGCAAACGACCCATGCAACCGGTGAGCGGGAGCGGTTTGCCGCATGTCCCCCAAGCCCTCAACAGCGCGGTGGACCGTTTCCCCAAGAGGCCGCCCGGCAGCAATGCCGTGGCGGCCTTTACTTGCCCGGATAGGTCTGGCGCAGCTTTGTGACGGAAATTTCGGCCAGCTTGCGCAGCACATCGAGATCGATGTCGCTCAGCTTGTTCACATAGAGACAGGCCTTGCCCATGCGATGCTTGCCCAGCTTGGCAAGCAAGGCCGCGCGCCGCTCGTTCTCCTCCGGAAAATAGGTCCCCATCAGATAGATGCTGAACGCGGCCTTGCGCGGGGCAAACCCGACCAGGAAAGCGTCGCCCTCGTGGCCGGTTGGATAGCGATAGTGATACTGGCCAAACCCGACCATGGTGCCCCATAGCACCGGCGGTTCGCCCGTCACCTCGCTCATCAACTCAATCAGCACATGCGAGTCTGCCCGCTTCTGGTCACTCTCTACCTGAGCGAGAAATTCAGCGACATCCCCGGTGTGTGGTTTGGTTTTCTGCTCGGGCATGGGCCCTACCGTTCGCTCTGGTAATCAACCAGCACTTGGCCATCCATCTCACCGTCATAGCTGGCATCGACGGCGAAATGGACCAGCGAGAAAGCGCCGTCTCGGAAAATCCAGGTCCCTGCGGAACTGGCATCACCAAGCCCTCTCCACTTCGAGAAGGATTCGATGGTCAGTGTTTCAGGGTCAAAATAGGAGTTAACCAGCAGGTTTCGCGACGCCATGCCAACCACCGTGATCGCCTCGACGGCGCCGTTGTAATCATCATTCTCATACTTCACGTCAAAGGCCGGCTCGGCAAAGCCCACCGGCTGCAGCCCGTCAAAATCCCTGAGCAAGTAATAGGCATGGCTTTCGTTGTAGGCGCCCGCATAACAGAACAACCGCACCAGGGTGACCTCGGCGCGATCGCTCTCATCGCCCGAACTCCAACTCGGCAGGTAGCTGAACGTCCAGCTCTCATAGTCGTTCTCGGGCACATATCCGCTTGTCTCGCAGGCATCACCGCCCGCCAGCTTATGCAGTTTTCTGGCCTGCTTTTCCAGCGACGCCTCCTGCGCCGTGGCCGGGCCGGCCATGAGGGGTACAAGCGATAGCCAAAGCAATGGACGGATCATTCCTCATCCCTTATGTCGAAGCGCATGAAACGGGCCCCAGCCCACAGAGCGCCACTAAAGCAGATCGAGGCCGAAATGACCGCAAAAATCATCGACGGAAAACGCTTTGCCGAAGATATGCGCGGCCGCATTGCCGGTCATGTTGCGCGGCTCAAGGCCGATCACGGTATTACCCCGGGCCTCGCGGTGGTGATTGTCGGCGAGGACCCTGCCAGCCAGGTCTATGTCTCATCCAAGGCCAAGCAGACCGCCGAAGTTGGCATGAATTCGTTCAAGCACGAACTGCCCGCTGACACGCCGGAAGCCGACCTGCTGGCCCTGGTCGAAAAGCTCAACGCCGATCCGGCCGTGCATGGCATCCTTGTCCAGATGCCGGTGCCCAGACACATCGACCCCAATAAGGTCATCGAAGCCATCGATCCCGCCAAGGACGTCGACTGCTTCACCCCCGCCAATGTCGGCAAGGTGCAGATCGGCCTGCCGGGCCCGGTCTCGTGCACCCCGCTCGGCTGCCTCATGCTGCTGCGCGATGAGCTTGGTTCACTCGAAGGCAAGAGCGCTGTCATCATTGGCCGCTCAAACCTTGTCGGCAAGCCGATGGCGCAATTGCTGCTGCGCGACAATTGCACTGTCACCGTCGCTCATTCCCGCACAAAGGACCTGGCCAACGTCGTGCGCCAGGCCGACATCGTCGTGGCCGCGGTCGGTCGCCCGCAGATGATCAAGGGTGACTGGATCAAGCCGGGCGCTGTCGTCATCGACGTTGGCATCAATCGTATTCCTGCCCCGGAAAAGGGCGAGGGCAAGACCCGCCTCGTCGGCGACGTGGACACCACCGCCGCGTCTGAAACCGCCTCGGCGATCACGCCGGTTCCGGGCGGCGTCGGCCCCATGACCATTGCCTGTCTCCTCGCAAACACCATCACCACGGCCTCGCTGATGAATGGCCTCACCCCGCCGAGCGACCTCACCGCATGAATGATTTGGCACACGATCCCGGTGGCAAGGTCCGCCTGCGCCTGGGCGAGGGCGTGCGCGGCGATGTGATCATGAGCGCCGATGGCCGGCATCGACAGCGCATGCGCCGCTGGCTGGGCGACACTTTCCCAGAGCACTATATCGTCTTTATCGGCATGAATCCTTCTACCGCCGACGCGACCGTCGATGACCCGACCTGCGCCCGCGAGTGGAATTTTGCCCGCCGCGAGGGCTTTTCCGGCATGGTCAAATGCAATGTCGGCGACTATCGCGCAACCCATCCCAAAATGCTGGTCGAGCCCGGCGTTGAAGCGGTTTCGCCGGCTAACCTGCCTATCATCCGGGACGCGGCCCGCGGGGCAGGACGCGTCGTCCTGTGTCACGGCAAGCTCAACAAGGCTCTGGCTCCGGCCGGTAGGGAAATCGTCGCGACACTGATCAGCGACGGCGTCGAACTCTGGTGCTTCGGCACCAATGCAGACGGCTCGCCCAAGCACCCGCTTTATCTCAGGGCCGACACACCGCTGGTGCGGTTTCCTCCTCTCCCTTAGGCGAGGAGTGAAGAAGGCTTAGCCCGCCAGGTAGAACATCCGCGCCACGGTATGGTCCCGCAGTGCTTGGGCCGGTAGTTTCCCCGTCAGCGCCGCCACCACCTGCTGGAGATCGGCCACTGCGCTAGCATCCACCACCACCCGCGAAAACGCCGGCCGCATATTGCGCCGATGCTCTTCAAGCAGATTGTAGAGCAGTGCCCGTACATCAGTAATGCCGGAGCAGGCGACGCAGACATCACCATCGGCATGTCCATGCCCCGTATTGGCCGGCAGCCGGATTAGCGCAGTGCCGCCGTCCAGCGGCACCAGCTTTCGCGGATCCGAAATCAGCGTGACCGGGATGGGGTCAATTCGTGACATATCGGCTACCAATCACTCCGCCGCCACCTTGCCGGGCATGTAGTTGAGAATTGGAGCAAGCCACCGCTCAACCTCTTCAACATCCATGCCCTTGCGCTGCGCATAGTCGATCACCTGATCGCGCTCCACCTTGGCGACCCCGAAATAATAAGCGTCGGGATGAGCCATGTAGATGCCCGACACCGACGAGCCGGGCCACATGGCGTAGCTCTCCGTCAACGTCACACCAACGCTGTTCTCCGCGTCGAGCAGGCGGAACAGGGTAGTCTTTTCAGTGTGGTCCGGCTGGGCCGGATAACCGGGTGCTGGGCGGATACCCTGGTAGGGTTCGCCAACCAGTTCGTCAGGCGACAGGGCTTCATCGGAGGCGTAACCCCAATACTCCTTGCGCACCCGTTCATGCATGTATTCAGCCATGGCCTCGGCGAACCGGTCGGCCAGGGCCTTCACGAGAATGGAGGAATAGTCGTCATTGGCGCGCTCATAGCGTTCGGCGATTGCCACCTCTTCCATGCCGGCCGTAACGACAAAGCCGCCCAGATAATCCGGCTTGCCAGTTTCCACTGGCGCCACGAAGTCGCTCAACGCCATATTGGGCTTGCCGTCGCGCTTGGAAAGCTGCTGGCGCAGGGTGAAGAACGTTGCCAGCTCCTCTTCGCGACCCTCATCGGCGAACAGGCGAATATCGTCGCCGACGGCATTGGCTGGCCAGAAGCCGATGACAGCCTTGGGGGCAAACCACTTCTCGTCGATGATCTGAGCCAACATCCTCTGGGCATCGGCCCAGAGCGCCCGCGCCGCCTCACCCTGCTTTTCATCCTCGAGAATGGCCGGGTAGCGTCCCTTCAACTCCCATGTCTGGAAGAACGGCGTCCAGTCGATATAGCGGGCGATCTCCGCCAGGTCGAAATCGGTGAAGCTGCGCGTGCCCAGAAAGCTGGGGGCAGGGGGCGTGTACCCGGACCAGTCGGGCGTGAACGCATTACTGCGCGCATTCTCGAGCGGCAGCCGGCGCTTTTCGGATTCGGCCCGCTCATGCGCCGCCGCCGCCTTGGCATATTCGGCCCGGACCTGATCGACGAACGTCCACTTGGTCTCATCTGAAAGCAGGTTCGAGACAACGCCCACGGCACGGCTGGCGTCGTTCACATGAACGGCCTGGCCCCGTGCGTAGCGCGGATGGATCTTCACCGCCGTATGCACGCGACTTGTCGTTGCCCCGCCAATCAGCAACGGAATGTCGAAGCCCTCGCGCTCCATTTCGGCTGCCACGTGCACCATCTCATCGAGCGAGGGCGTGATCAGGCCCGACAGGCCAATGATATCGACCTTTTCCTTCCGCGCCGTCTCCAGGATCTTTTGGCTTGGCACCATGACGCCAAGGTCGATGATCTCGTAATTGTTGCAGCTCAGCACAACGCCAACGATGTTCTTGCCGATGTCGTGCACGTCGCCTTTGACCGTCGCCATCAGCACCTTGCCCGCACTCTTGCGCCCGGCAGCGTCGCCGTTGGCGTCCTTCTCGGCTTCCATGAATGGCATGAGATAGGCCACGGCCTGCTTCATCACGCGGGCCGATTTCACCACCTGCGGCAGGAACATCTTGCCCGAGCCGAACAGGTCACCCACCACATTCATGCCGGCCATCAATGGGCCTTCGATCACATGCAGCGGCCGATCGAAAGTCTGGCGTGCTTCTTCGGTGTCGGCCTCGATGAATTCGGTCACGCCGTTGACCAATGCGTGCGTGATGCGCTCGCCCACAGGCAATTCGCGCCAGCTCATGTCCTTGGCCTTGCCGGCGCCACCGCCCTGGCCCTTGTACCGCTCGGCAAGCTCCAGCATGCGGTCCGTGGAGTCCGCGCGCCGGTTGAGGATCACGTCCTCGCAGGCGTCACGCAGTTCCTTGTCGATGGTTTCATAAACCGCCAGCTGGCCGGCATTGACGATGCCCATGTCCATGCCGTTCTGGATCGCATAGTACAAGAACACCGCATGCATCGCCTCGCGCACCGGCTCATTGCCGCGGAACGAGAACGACAGGTTTGAGATACCGCCCGAAATATGCACATGCGGCAGGCTGTCGGTGATTTCCTTGGTCGCCTCGATGAAGTCGACGCCATAATTATTGTGCTCTTCGATGCCCGTGGCGACAGCGAACACATTGGGATCGAAAATGATGTCTTCCGGCGGCAGGCCGACCACCTCGGTCAGGATTTTGTACGCCCGCGCACAGATTTCGACCTTGCGCGCCTTGGTGTCCGCCTGTCCTGTTTCATCGAACGCCATCACGACAACGGCCGCGCCATAGGCCTTCACCAGCCGAGCGTGATGGATGAACGCCTCTTCGCCTTCCTTGAGCGAGATGGAATTGACCAGCGCCTTGCCCTGCACGCATTTCAGGCCCGCCTCGATAACCTCCCACTTGGATGAGTCGATCATCAGCGGCACCTTGGCGATGTCGGGTTCCGCCGCCAGCAGGTTGAGGAAGTCGATCATCACCTGCTGGCTGTCGATCAGGCCCTCGTCCATATTGATGTCGATGACCTGGGCGCCATTGGCCACCTGATCCCGCGCCACATCGAGCGCGGCGGTATAATCGCCAGCGGTGATGAGCTTGCGGAACCGGGCCGACCCGGTGACATTCGTCCGCTCGCCAATATTGACGAAGGGAATATCCTTGGTGAGCGTGAACGGCTCCAGGCCGGACAGGCGCAGCAGCCGGTCAGCATGCGGAACCCGGCGCGGCGCAAAGCGTGCGGCCGTTTCTGCAATCGCCCGGATATGGTCTGGCGTCGAGCCGCAGCAGCCACCCACAATGTTCAGCAGCCCATCGCTGGCAAAGGCCTCAAGCTGGCTGGCCATCTGCTCGGGCGTCTCATCATAGGCGCCCATTTCATTGGGCAGGCCCGCATTGGGATAGGCGCAGATGAAGGTGTCGGCGACCCCCGAGAGCTCGGAAATGTGGTCCCGCATCAGGTCCGCGCCCAGGGCGCAATTGAGCCCGATGGTAATCGGATTGGCGTGCCGCACCGAATACCAGAATGCCGTCGGCGTCTGACCGGACAGGGTCCGCCCGGACAAGTCGGTAATCGTGCCCGAAATCATGATCGGCACATCGATGCCGCGTTCTTCGAACAACCGCTGAGCCGCAAATATGCCGGCCTTTGTGTTCAGCGTATCGGTGATTGTCTCGAACAACAGCAAGTCCGCGCCCGCGTCGACCAGCCCACGAATGGCTTCGCCATAGGCTTCGACCAGTTCGTCAAAGGTGATGGCACGGTGGCCCGGGCTATTGACGTCCGTCGACATGGACGAGGTCTTGTTGGTCGGCCCCAGGGCGCCAGCGACAAAGCGACGGCGGCCGTCTTGCTCTTCCGCTCGCATGGCAGCGCGTCGCGCGCAGACAACGCCCCAATAGTTGATGTCATACACCGCCTCCTCGCAGGCATAGTCCGCCTGCGCCACCGAGGTGGCCGAAAATGTGTTGGTTTCAACGATATCCGCGCCAGCCATATAGTAGGCGAAGTGGATATCCTCGATCATTTTCGGCTCGGTGATGACGAGCAAGTCGTTATTGCCCTTGAGCGGGTGGCTCCAATCCTTGAACCGATCGCCCCGGAAATTCTCTTCCGTCAATCCCAGGCGCTGGATCATCGTACCCATCGCGCCATCCAGAATGAGGATACGCTCCTCCATGGCGCGGGTCAGCGCTTCGCGCACCTCGTTCCAATCGGGAATAAGGGGAGTTTCCAGGCTGGGGGAGGGGCTCATCGCCGTCCTCACTTTCTTATAACGTGCGGGCATTCTATCAGCGCTGCGCCATGACATAAAGATATCTTTATATCAGTCAACCCGCGAAGAGTGTCATTTGCTCCGGCTCGGCTATTGTACACACCGGTCTCTGCAATCTGGCGGAAGAATCTAACCATTCATTGGCCTTAACCCCTCCTAAACCGTAAAATTGTTCCTTTCTGTGAGTGGTGCGCCAAAGCCGCTATCCTTCGCGCCGAAGAGTTCTGTTTTTTGACGAGTATTGCATATCGTGGCGACCACCTGGCGTAACGCTGTTCGAGCATTGGCCCTGGCCGCCCTGATCGCACCCTCCCTGGCCGCCTGCGCCACGGGAAATCTTGGCGCAACGGTCAAACGCGCTGCTTTTACCTCCAGCGAATATGGTGTCGCTGTCTCGCCACGCGTCACATCCAATCCGAACCCGCCCAAAGGTGGGGGGCGTTACCAGATCGGTAAACCCTATACCGTGCGTGGCAAGACCTATGTGCCCCAGCACGATCCAAGCTATTCCGCCTCCGGCTCTGCCTCCTGGTACGGTTCCGACTTCCACGGCCGCCGCACGGCAAATGGCGAAATCTTCTCGGCCAACGCCATCACCGCCGCGCACCCGACCTTGCCCCTGCCGTCCTATGTGCGCGTGACCAATACCGCCAATGGCCGCTCGCTCATCGTTCGCGTCAACGACCGTGGCCCCTATGTCTCCGGACGCATCATTGATCTGAGCTATCGCGCCGCGTCCATGCTGGGCTACGTCAACAAGGGCTCGACCAGCGTCCATGTTGAATATGTGGGCCAGGCACCGCTCGAAGGCGACGACACCCGCATGCTGGTGGCCAGCTACAATGGTCCGGCCGACTACGATAGCGGCCCGATCCGCGTCGCCAGCTCCGGCGGCCAGAGCAACGGCAGCCTTGTCGGCATGACCACCAATTTCTTTAACGGCCTGTTCTCCTACGCCGATACGTCGCCCCACGAGATGGACGCCGCCATCGGTTCTGCCCACGCGGCCGCCAATGCCATGGCAAGCGGCAATGCCGCGCTTGCTGACTGGGCTGGCTCTGTCGACGCTGACAATCGCGGCATTCGGCTGGCCCTGGGCATCTTCGCCGACTCCAGCAATGCCGCGACCGTCGCCCAGCAGTTCGCCTTGCTTGGCGCCGTCGATGAAGAGTCGGTTTCGGTCAATGGCCGGACGGCAACGAAGCTCACAATGACGCGACTAAAGCCCGGGGCAACACCCCAGGACGCCGTTCAACTCGCACAAGACCTTGGCCTGACTGACGCAATTCTCTATTAATTGCGTCTATATTCCGCCGGGAGGAGTTCGGCGTTGAAGTCGCAAAGACGAGGAACCTGCGCCGTGCGAATGCTCACAGCCATAATTGCCTTTCTGTGCCTTGCCGGAGGGGTCTTGGCTCAGGCGGAGTTCGACACCAAGGCAAAGTTTGCCGTGTTGATGGATTACGAGTCCGGCACGGTCATCTTTCAGAAGGACGCCGACGCGCCCCTTGAGCCTGCCTCCATGACAAAGCTGATGACTTTGGCCGTGGTATTCAACGAGATCAAGGCAGGGCGGGTTAGCCTGGACGATGAGTTCTTTGTGTCCGAGAACGCCTGGCGCACAGGCGGCGCTGCATCCGGCGGCTCGACGATGTTTGCCGAACTCAACTCGCAGATCCGTGTTGAAGACCTGGTGCGTTCTGTCATCATCCAGTCCGGCAACGACGCCGCCATCGTTCTGGCCGAAGGCATTGCCGGCTCGGAAAACACGTTCGCGCTGATGATGAATGAGCTGGCCAACGACCTTGGCCTTGAAGGCTCGAACTTCACCAATTCCACTGGTCTGCCGGACCCTAACGAATATTCGACGGCCCGCGACCTTGCCGAACTTGCGCGCTACCTCATCCGCGAATTCCCCGAATACTACCACTACTTCTCCGAACCCTCGATGGAGTGGAACGGCATCAACCAGGCCAATCGCAATTCGCTGGTCGAGATGGGCATCGGCGTTGACGGTCTGAAAACCGGGCATACGCAAGCGGCCGGTTACGGATCGGTGACCTCCACCGATCAGGGCGACCGCCGTCTGATAGCGGTGGTCCATGGCCTCGGCTCCATGCGCGAACGCACCGAAGAGGCGCGCAAGCTCCTTACCTGGGGTGCCCGTGCTTTCGAACGCTTCACACCCTATGCCGAGGGCCAGATTGTCGCCTATGCGGACGTCTATGGCGGCGCCAGCCCCAATGTCGCTCTCGTCGGCCAGGGGGAAATGGCCCTCTACCTGCCGCGCGGTTCACGCCAGTGCCTTTCGGCCACCGTCAACTACGAAGCCCCGCTGTTGCCACCGGTTCAGGCGGGCGACCGCATTGCCGAATTGAGGGTCTACTGCAATGACCAGCTGGTCCAGGCAGCTCCCCTCTACGCCGCCGAAAGCGTAGGCCAGGGCGATCTGATCCGCCGCGCCACCGATGCGCTCAAGCAACTGGCGTTGGGTTGGCTCTGACCAGTGCCTTAAGCAGAACCGGTCCACCGGACCATTTCTGGCTCAAGGCCTGCGAAGACCATGCCAGAGTGGCGGGCAAATCCCGCTGCCCGCTTTTCCCGCTCGCGCAGGTGTCCTAAAAGGGTTCGGACCAAGGAATCAGCCTGCCCATGCTTGAAGCGCCAAATCGACGCCCAGCCCGTTTCATCACCTTCGAGGGTGGCGAAGGTGTCGGCAAGTCGACTCAGGTTCGGCGGCTGCTGAACAATCTCGCAAACCATGCCATTGAGGCCGTTCGCACGCGAGAGCCAGGTGGCACACCCAAGGCCGAAGCCATCCGCTCCTTCATTTTGCAGGGGCGCTCCGAGGCCTGGGGCGCAGGCTCGGAAGCCGTGCTGTTCGCTGCAGCGCGCCTCGATCATGTCAATCAACTCATCGCGCCCAATCTCGACAAAGGCACATGGGTTATCTCCGACCGCTTCTGCGACTCCACCCGCGCCTATCAGGGCCTGACCGGCGGCGTGGATGACAAGCTCATCGACGCGCTTGAGGCACTGGCGCTGGATGGTCATACACCCGACCTCACCATTGTGCTCGACATGGATCCGACCATCGCCTTTCGCCGCGTGGAACAGCGCGCCGTCGAAGACGGATTGCAACTGACCGGCGACCGCTTCGAGAAGGAGGAACTCGACTGGCACCAGCGCCTGCGCGAAAACTTCCTCGACATCGCCCGCAACAACGCCGACCGCTGCGTGGTTATTTCCGCCGAACAGGACGAAGAAGCGCTCGAGGCCGCCATCTGGGAGGTCGTCAGCTCACGCTTTCCTGAATTGCAGGGCAGGCCTGTCGCGTGACCGATCCGGCCGCGCTTCCCGACCTGCCGTTGCCCGAGCAGCGCCAGGTGGCTGTTGGGCACGACGCCGCCCGCACGGCCGTACTCACCCAGCTGGCCGAGCACCGCCTGCCCGGCGCCATCATGCTGCAAGGGCCGCAGGGCATCGGCAAAGCCACCCTGGCGTTCGAACTGGCCACTGCTATCCTGACGGCCACTGGCGACGAAGAACCAAAACGCGTCCGCGAACAGGTGGCCGCCCTGTCGCATCCCAATCTGGCGCTGCTGCGCCGCCGTCCCAAGGACGCCAAGGGGTACTACTCGGTCATCCGCGTCGAGGACGTCAGGGAATTGCGCGAAACATTGCAGCACACCCGGGGCAGGGCAGGTCATCGTATCGCCATTCTCGACAGCATTGACGAGTGCAATCCGTCGGCGGCCAACGCCCTGCTCAAGACGCTCGAAGAGCCGCCCGCGGACACGACATTTCTCCTGGTGTCCCATCGCCCGGGGCAATTGCTGCCAACCATCCGTTCGCGCTGTCACAATCTGGCTCTGCGCGGGCTGCGCGATGACATGGTCCGCACTGTGGTCAGTTCCAGCCATCCGGACCTGGACGCTGAAACGCTTGACCGCGCCGTCCAACTTGCCGGCGGCCGTCCGCGTCGGGCCTTTGAAACCCTCGCTCTGGCGGAAAACTCACCGGTTGGTGCGCTGCTCGCCTGGTTGCAGGCCCCGGCCCGTATGCCAATCGCCGCCCAGATTCAGCTTTCCGACGCCCTTGGCGCCGACCCGCAGGGGCCGGACATGTCCTTCGCGCGCGAAATTCTCAATGACTGGCTGGCCAATGAAATGCGCGAGGCGGCCATGCAGCCCGCCGGACGTTCGCGGCTTGCCTCTGCCACCGAGCTATGGGAGAAGGCAGGCGCACTTCTGGGCGAAGCCGACAGCGTCAATCTCGACATGAAGCAGACGCTGGCGGTTATCTTCGATGCGATCCGGAAGCATTGCGTTCAATTTGCCAATCCTGCCGAGCAAGCATGACCACCAAGCCGTTCTACGTCACCACCGCGATCTCTTACCCAAATGGCGCGCCCCATATCGGCCACGCCTATGAGATGATTGCGACGGACGCCATCGCCCGCTGGAAGCGGCTGGAAGGCCGCGAGGTCTATTTCCTGACCGGCACGGACGAGCACGGTATCAAGATGGTGCAGACCGCCGCCAAGGAAGGCATTGCCGTCCGCGAGCTGGCCGATCGCAATGCTGGTGCATTCAAGGCTCTTGCTGGCGCGCTGAACCTGTCCAATGACGACTTCATCCGCACCACGGAGCAGCGCCACCATGAAGCCTCGCAGGCCATCTGGAAGAAGATGGCTGCCAGCAGCAATGGCGACATTTTCCAGTCCACCTACAAGGGCTGGTATTCGGTGCGTGACGAGGCCTATTTCGATGAGGACGAACTCACCGAAAAGGATGGCAAGCGCTTCGCGCCGTCCGGTGCCGAGGTCGAGTGGGTCGAGGAACCGACCTATTTCTTTCGCCTCTCCGCCTATCAGCAGAAGCTGCTCGATCTTTATGAGACCAACCCCGATTTCATCGCGCCCAAGGAGCGGCGCAATGAAATCATCTCTTTTGTGAAGAGCGGCCTGCAGGACCTTTCCATCTCCCGCACGACCTTTGACTGGGGCATTCCGGTTCCCGATGCGCCGGGTCACGTCATGTATGTCTGGGTCGATGCCCTGACCAACTACATCACCGGTGTCGGCTATCCGGACGAGAACAGCGAGCTGTTCAAGAAGTTCTGGCCGGCGGACCTGCATGTCATCGGCAAGGACATCATCCGCTTCCACACCGTCTATTGGCCCGCTTTCCTGATGAGCGCTGGACTTGAGGTTCAGCACCGCGTCTTTGCGCATGGCTTCCTGACGGTCGACGGCCAGAAGATGAGCAAGTCGCTGGGCAACGTCATCGACCCCTTTGCCCTGGTCGAAACCTTCGGCCAGGATGCAGTGCGCTATTTCTTCCTGCGCGAAGTGTCCTTCGGCAGCGATGGCGACTATAGCCATGAAAAGCTGGTCAATCGCGTCAATGCCGACCTCGCCAACAATCTGGGTAATCTCGCCCAGCGCTCGCTCTCGATGATCAACAAGAACTGCGAGGGCAGGGTGCCCGAACTGGGCGAACTGACCGAGGCGGACAACGCCCTCATCGCCGAAGTCACCGAAGCCATCGCCGAAGCACAGAAGGCGATGGACAAACAATTGGTCCACGAAGCGACTGGCGCCATCGTTGGCGCGCTGAGCTCGGCCAACAACTACTTTGCCGCGCAGGAGCCATGGGCGCTGAAGAAGACCGATCCGGTCCGCATGGCGACCGTACTTTACGTTACGGCCGACACGGTCCGCCGCCTCGCCATCCCCATGCAGGCCTTCGTACCGGCCTCGGCGGAGCGTCTCCTCGACCAGTTGGCTGTGCCCATTGACCAGCGTGCTCTCCAGGCGGCGTTCAACGCTAACAGTCTGCTAGCAAATACCGAGTTGCCCGCGCCCCAGGGCGTGTTCGCGCGCCTCGAAAAACCGGCCGAGTGACCATGCTGATCGACAGCCATTGCCACCTCGACTTCGAAGCTCTGTCCAGCGATCTGGATGGGGTATTGGCGCGTGCAGCGGCGGCTGGGGTCACCGGCATGGTGACGATATCCACAAGAGTGGAAAACTTTTCCACCTATGCCGGGCTGGCGGAACGTTGTGAGAACGTCTGGTGCTCTGTCGGGACCCATCCACATAATGCGCACGAAGAACTGCATATCGAAGTGGATGAACTTGTCCGCCTAAGTGCCCATCCGCGCTGCGTTGCCATCGGCGAGGCGGGCCTCGACTATTTCTATGACAACGCCCCGCGCGATGCTCAGGCCACAGGCCTGCGCCGCCATATTGCGGCCGCGCGCATCACCGGTCTTCCACTGGTTATCCACAGCCGGCAGGCTGATGACGACATGGCAGCGATCATTGAGGAAGAGACCGGGCAGGGGGCCTTCCCCTTTGTTCTGCATTGCTTCACCGCCGGCATGGACCTGGCCCAGCGCGCCCTGGATCTTGGCGGCTATGTATCCTTTTCGGGCATCATCACCTTCAAGAATGCCGAGGAAATTCGCGAGGTCGCCAGGATCGTTCCGGCGGACCGCTACCTTGTCGAAACCGACGCGCCGTATCTCGCGCCGATTCCGCATCGCGGTCAGTCCAACGAGCCCAGCTTCGTGCGCCATACGGCCGAGAAGCTGGCCGATATCCGTGGCATTTCGCTCAACCAGCTCGGCACGGAATCGACCGCCAACTTCGGGCGTCTCTTTTCCAAGACCGGCGTGAGCTAAGCTGTGGCTGCACCCAACCGGATCATCGCGACCATATTGGGCTGCGGGTCATCCGGAGGCGTGCCACGCGTTGGACATGTCTGGGGCGCCTGCGATCCCCATGAACCGCGCAATCGCCGGCGCCGCTGCTCGCTGCTCATCGAAGGGTGGCGCGACGGCGTCCAAAACCCGACTCGCGCCTTGATCGACACCGGGGCCGATCTGCGTGAGCAATTGCTCGGCGCCCATGTGGATCGGTTGGACGCTGTTCTCTACACGCATGAACATGCCGACCATACCCATGGCATCGACGATCTGCGCGTGCTGGCACTGCATAACAGGCGCCGAGTCGACGTCTATTTCTCGGCCGACTGCGGCGCGCGCCTCAGGGAAGCCTTCGGCTACTGCTTTGCCACGCCGCCCGGCGGTTCCTATCCGCCCATTCTCAACGCCCACGAAATTGCCGATGGCGACACCGTTTCGGTGGATGGACCGGGCGGAACACTGGAACTTCAAGCCTTCGATCTGGTGCATGGCGATATCAATGCCTTCGGCTATCGCATAGGCGGCCTGGCTTATTGCTGCGATCTCTCAGCTGTTCCCAATAGTGCAGATTCAGCCTTGCAAGACCTCGACATCTGGATCGTCGATGCGCTGCGTCCGACACCGCACCCTAGTCATCTCAGCCTGCCTGAAACCCTTGAACTGATCGCGCGCTTCCAGCCGCGCCAGGCGGTGCTCACCAATATGCACATCGATCTCGATTACGCCGCCACCGAAGGCGAGACGCCCTCAAACGTGACGCCCGCTTTTGACGGCATGCAGATCGATGTCATGGCCGGGCGCATACTCAACCGCTGAGGCAGCGTCGCACCGGAAACATCAGTGTGGAGGGCAGACAGCACCAGAACCCTGGATTTCGGCCAATATCCCACACACAAAAGTTCCATAATATATATTATGCGAAAACTGGATGCTCGGATTTTGTGGTGATCTGCGCCGCGCACCCGTCCCACTTCCCTCACGCTTTGCTATGGTGCTCCCATCGAATCCCAACCAGCTGGACCGCGTACCATGCAGCCATCTCGCGATATCTCCCGCCTCATCGAGATCATGGCCGCCTTGCGCGACCCCGATGGCGGTTGTCCCTGGGACTTGGTGCAGGACTTCCGCTCCATCCGGCACTACACCATCGAAGAAGCCTACGAGGTTGCCGATGCTATCGAGCGCGAGGATTTCGGCGATCTGCGCGAGGAATTGGGCGATCTGCTGCTGCAGCCGATTTACCACGCCCAAATGGCCAAGGAGGCTGGCCATTTTGACATTGGCGACGTTGTCCAGGCGATCACCGAAAAGCTGATCCGCCGCCATCCGCATGTCTTTGGTGATGTGGTGGCAGATGGCGCCGTCGACGCCCAGGACCGCTGGGAAGCGATCAAGGTGGGCGAGCGCGCTGCCAAGGCCGAGCGCAAGGGCGATAGCGCGCCATCCATTCTGGACGACGTGCCGCAGGTGCTGCCCGCCCTCGCCCGCGCCGAAAAGCTCACCAAACGCGCCGCCAAGGTTGGCTTCGATTGGCCAGACCTGCCGGCCGTTCGCGCCAAGATTGAGGAAGAGCTTGGCGAGGTCGTTGAAGCCGAGTCATCGGGGGACGAAGATGCCCTGCGCGAGGAGATTGGCGATCTGCTCTTTGCTGTGGCCAACCTGGCCCGCAAGGCCGGGGTAGATCCGGAAGCGGCGCTGCGCGACGCCAATTCCAAGTTCACCCGACGTTTCCACTATGTCGAAGAACGCTGCCGAGAAGACGGCGTTGAGCCCGCCTCTGCCGGACTTGACCGGCTGGATGGATATTGGAACGAGATTCGCTCGAGGGATAAGGCCTAAAGGTCAGAAACGGCTATCCGGCCGTTGAATCGCTCGAGGAACTCCGCCCGATGTCGTGGGTCGACCCGAACCACGAAGTCGGATCCCTGCTCGTTCCCGTCGTCCCGCGAAATCACCTCGGCATTGTTGTGCAGCCAGCCGATATCGCTGCCGGCACTATAGGGCACATGCACGTGATAGGTCCGGCTCTGCTCGCTCAAGAGTTGCTCGACCTTGAGCTTGAGTGCATCGAGCCCTACTCCGGTATGCGCCGATACGGGCATCGTCGCGACTACCTTGCCAGCCGGCGCAGCGGAGGCCAGGGCAAGCCCGGGCTCCTCGAGCAGATCAATCTTGTTCCATACCTCGATGATCGGCGTAGTCTCGGAAGAGACACCGAGTTCCTCAAGCACCGTGAGCACATCCTGCGCCTGCGCGGCATGATCGGGATTGGCGATATCGCGCACATGCAGGATGATGTCGGCGTCCACCACTTCCTCCAGCGTCGCCCGGAAGGCGGCCACCAGGTCATGCGGCAAATCGGCCACGAAACCCACCGTGTCGCTGAGCATCACCTCGCGGCCATGCGGCAACTCGATCTTGCGAACGGTCGTGTCTAGCGTCGCAAACAGCAGATTCTCGGCGAACACCCCTGCCCCGGTCAACACATTGAACAGGCTCGATTTTCCAGCATTGGTATAGCCCACGAGCGCCACAACCGGGATCAGTGCCTTGGTGCGCTGCCGGCGCTGCTGCTCGCGCGTCTTCTTGACCTTCTCCAGCCTGTCCTCGAGCAGCACGATCCGCTCGGTGATTTGGCGGCGGTCACTTTCGATCTGGGTTTCACCCGGGCCACCCATGAAGCCGGTGCCACCGCTGCCGCGTTGCCGCTCAAGGTGGGTCCAGGAGCGCACCAGGCGTCCCTTCTGGTAGTTGAGATGGGCCAGTTCGACCTGCAGAACGCCTTCGCGCGTGGCCGCCCGCTCGCCGAAGATTTCGAGGATCAGCGCGGTGCGGTCCAGCACCTTGGTGCCGGTTTCCCGCTCCAGATTGCGCTGCTGGATCGGGGTCAGTGCGGCATCGACAAGCAGCAACTCGATATGCTCGGCCTTGACCTTCTCGGCCAGCGTCGCGACATGCCCGGCCCCGATATAGGTCGCCGGGCGGATCTCACGCACGCGGACAATGTCGGAAAACACGATGTCCAGCGCAATAGCGCCCGCCAGGCCCTCGAATTCGGCCTGCCGGGCTTCGATGCTGTGATAGCTCGATTTACCGCGTACATCGGGGCAGACGAGCCCCGTCCGCGTCGGCTGTGCCTGCCGGTCGATATAGGGCTTGGGGCCGCCCGCCTGGACGTCCCGCTCGTCTTCAAATTCGTGCATATATGCGTTCAGTCGTGATCTGTGCTCTGCTCGGGATCGAACAACTGGATCGGCGCGCCGGGCATGATGGTTGAGATGGCGTGCTTATAGACCAGTTGCGACTGCGCGTCACGCCGCAACAGCAGGCAGAAATTGTCGAACCAGGTAATCACGCCCTGCAATTTGACCCCGTTCACCAGGAAGATAGTGACCGGCACCTTCTGCTTGCGTACATGGTTAAGGAAAGAATCCTGGAGGTTTTGCTGTTTTTCGCCAGCCATTTTTGGCCTCTTTACCGCGGCTTTATTGTCGCTGTTCTTGTCGCAATCACTTGCGTCCGGACCCCTATGGGACTGCCGCCCAGCCCCGAGGCTCGAATTATCTTATATTTGGCACTATGGCACAGTTGCACAGAACTGCCTACCCGCCCTCTGCACATGGCAGAGAGCCAATTTCATCGTATTTTCAAAGCCCCAGCGACTTGATCTTGCGGTGCAGCGCACTGCGCTCCATACCCACGAACTCTGCCGTCTTGGAAATATTACCACCGAAGCGCTCGATCTGGGCCAGCAGATATTGCCGCTCGAACACCTCGCGCGCATCGCGCAGCGGCAGACTCATCAGATGCGCTGAGGCATCCGCATCCCCCACCGTGGGTAGCACCTCGCCGATATCGGAGGGCAGCATGGCCGCCGTTATCACTCCGCCCTCGGGCTGCTGGTCCTTCATCAGGATCAACAGGCGCTCGATGGAGTTACGCAATTGCCGCGCATTGCCGGGCCAGTCCTGCGCTTGCAGAACCGCCATGGCGTCTTCCCCGATATTCAGCTTCTGCAGATTATGCATGCGGCAGACCTGCTCGATGAACACCGTGACCAGCGGCGGCACATCTTCGCGCCGATCCTTGAGCGGGGTTAGCGGCAGCGGCACGATGGACAGGCGATGGAACAGGTCCGAGCGGAACTCGCCGTTGTCCACCTGCGCCGCCACGTTCTGGGAGCTGGAGGAGATGATCCGCACATCGATCGGCACCGCCTGTGTGCCGCCAACGCGCTGGAAGCGATTTTCCACCAGCGTGCGCAGCAGCGCCGCCTGCACCGGCGGCGGCAACGTCGTCACCTCGGAAAGGTAGAGCGTGCCGCCATGGGCCCGCTCCAGGGCGCCAACCTCCACCTTGAGAAGGCCCGTCTTCTCGCGCGCTTCGCGCCCGAACAGTACCACCGGAACCTCTTCGGGGGCATAGAGCGAAGCATTGATCTCGACAAAGGGAGCGCTGGCACGCGGACTGCGCTGATGAATCTGGCGCGCCACCAGACCCTTTCCGGTGCCGCTGGGGCCGGAGATGAAGATGCGCGAATTGGTCGGCGCCGATTTCTCGATTACCCCGCGAACCTGCTGCAGCGCCGGCGAAGTCCCGACCATGTCGAGGCTCTTGTTGGCCGAGCGCTCCTTGAGTTCAGCCACCTCGCTGCGCAGCCGCGTGGCTTCCATGGCTCGCTGTGTCACATGCAGCAGCCGGTCGATCTTGAACGGCTTTTCGATATAGTCATAGGCGCCGCGCCGGATGGCCGAGACGGCCGTCTCAACGTTGCCGTGACCCGAGATCATCACCACCGGCATGTCCGGATGCTGGCTCTGAAACACATCGAGCAATTGCAGTCCGTCAAGCCGCGAGCCCTGCATCCAGATGTCCAGAAACACCAGGCTTGGGCGACGGCGCGCGATTTCGTTGAGCCCGCTATCGGCATCGTGCGCCTGCCGCGCCTCATAGCCTTCGTCCTCGAGGATTCCCGCGATCAGGTCGCGGATATCGTCCTCGTCATCAATGATCAGAATGTCCAAAGCCATTTATTTTTGAACAACCGCCGGTAATTGCGGCTCCTCCTTGTGGGCAGGACTGTCGTCCGCACTCGCGGTTCCTGCCTCTGTGGTGTTCATTACTGGTGAATGCAAAGGAAGTGTGAAAGTGACGCAGGCCCCAACCCTGCCCTGAGGATCCGGATCGGCATCGACGAGTTCGACGATACCACCGTGCTGCTCGATGATGCGCGCCACGATGGCCAAACCCAGCCCCGTGCCTTTTTCCCGCGTCGTCATATAGGGCTCAAGTAGCCTTTGCCTGTTGTCAGCGGGCCAGCCCTTGCCATTGTCGGACACCGAAACGCGGGCATGATTGCCCTCGACATGGGCTTCCACAATGATCGTGGGCTGCCAATCCCCGGAAAGGGGGATGCCCTCGAAGGCCTCCACGGCGTTCTTGATGAGATTGGTGAGCGATTGTGACACAAGGCGCGTGTCGAACCAGGCAGTGATGGTCTCGTCGGGCAAAAAGGTGACGATGTTGACCTCTGGCAGGCGCACGCTTTCGAGAAATACCGCCTGCCGGATCGCATCACTCAGATCAGCCGTCTCAGGCACCGACTCGGGCATGCGGGCAAAGGCCGAGAATTCATCCACCATCCGCCCGATATCCCCCACCTGCCGTACGATTGTGTTGATGCACTTGTCGAACACATCCCGATCATCCTCGAGCTTGCTGCTGTAGCGGCGGCGCAGCCGCTCGGCTGAAAGCTGGATGGGCGTGAGAGGATTTTTGATTTCGTGCGCAATCCGGCGCGCCACATCGGCCCAGGCGCTGGTGCGTTGCGCAGATTCGAGATCGGTGATGTCGTCAAAGGTCAACACATAGCCCTTGGACTCGGTAATTGAGCCTTCCCGGGTCAGTTGGACCTGATAGATGCGCCGGTCCGTTTCATTGCCTAGCTGGATTTGTTCGCGCACCTGTCCGCGCCGCGCGGATCGCGCCTTGTCCAGCGTGGCTGCCAGTTCGGGCATGATCTTGTCCATCGGCTCGCCCATCAGCTCAATTTCGGTCCTGCCAAGCATTTCGCAGGCACGCGCATTGACCAGGGTAACCGCCCCAAACGGATCAAGCCCGATAATGCCGGCCGAAACGCCCTCCACCACCGCCTCGGTGAACTGACGGCGCTTCTCATTGACTTCATTGGCCTTGAGCAGATCGAGGCGCTGCGATTTGAGCTGCTGCGTCATGCGGTTAAAGCCGTTGCTGAGGTCGCGCAGATCCCCTCGGCCCTCCTGCACCGGCACCTGCACATCAAGGTCGCCGGCGCTCACCCGGCGCGAAGCGATCATCAGGTTCCTGATCGGGTCGACAAAGCGGTTCGCCAGCGCGATGCCCACCCACAATGCCGCCAGCAGCAGCACCACGGCCAGCCCGACATACATGATGGTAAAGGTGATCTGGAATACCAGGCGGTTCGATGCGTACTCACGATATTCCGTTATATTCTCGTCGGTTAGCCGCATGTATTCAAGCACTTCGGCATCCACCGGCCTGGCCACGAACAGAAATGTGTCGTCATAGCCGCGCAGCTTGATGACTGATCCCACGAACTGGGTCGACCCTGGCGCAATCGGTGTTGGAATGCCTTCGACAACGCCGTCTGTGACCCCGGCCGGCAGGGCCGGATAGGCCCCCGCGACATTGATCTGCGCCCGCATCAGTGTCTCGCCTGCCCGATCGATCAGGGCGGTGAAGGGCAGCGAACGGGTGACTGCAAGCGCGGTCAGAATGCGCTCGAAACGGGCTGGCTCCTCCTCAAACGTCGAGCGCGCCTGCTCCAGTTCGGTCGCCACCCAAATGATGTCGTCGCGCAAAACCTGCGCATGTTCGAGCATGTAGGAACGCGCCACCAGCCGCGAGCTTTCCACCATGGCGCGCGTCCGCTCGGAGAACCACTGGTCCAAACCCTGATTGAGCGCAATCGTGGCCACAACGGCGACCAGCGCCGCCGGCACGGCGGCGACGAAGGCGAACATAGCCACCATTCGCACCTGTAGCCCGGCGCCTGGCACGCCCCGAAGGCGGGCCTGGAACAGCAGCACGGCTTCCGTCACAACCAGGGCGATCACCAGCAGAACAAGCAGTCCTGTTACCACCCAGATGACGGTCCACACCGCAGGCGAGGGCTCGATATTAGAAATACCGGAGAGGATGAAGAAGGACACCGAGGACATCAGCACCGAGGCAAAGACCACTACGAAGCCAAGTACCCGCAAGGAATAGTTCTGCTGAATGTGAAAGAACGACCGCCGCCCTCTCGACCGTTCGTCATGGGCCACGTTCGCTTTTTCTGTGCTGGTTGAAACCAGATCGGCCATTGACTGCCAGTATTCTCCGCTCGAACGCAGATTTTGCCGCGACAGCGACTCTTCGACAGTCACCATGTAGGTGCAAAATCATAGGGAAAGGGAAGCCTGACCCAATTCGGTCGACCCTTCAAGATAATTGTTGCCAAAATGCGACACTCCATCGCGATGAGAAAACGGTCCGGTGGACCGTTTTCCGCGATGGAGGCCCGAAGAGCTACGCTCGTAGGGCGCGAACACTCAGGACCGTTTTCCGCGTTGGAGGCCGAAGACCCCCAAACGCGACGGACAGGACGAGTGGCGCTGTGAAAGCCAAGAAGGCCTTGAGCGCTACGCCCGAATGTCGGCTCGCGGGTCCCGACGCGCTCTATCCCCGCCGGCTGCTATGCTTGACGATCTCGATGGAGTGCGTCCGGATCTTCTTGCGCAACGTATTGCGGTTGAGGCCGAGCAGATCTGCGGCCTTGATCTGATTGCCGCCACAGGCATTGAGCGCCATGGCGATCAGCGGCGCCTCCACCTTGTCGATCACCCGCTGATACATGCCGGCTGGCGGCAGGTTCGGTTCGTGCTCGCGCAGCAGTTGCCCCACATGGGTCTCTACGGCCATGGAAATATCTACTGGGCCCGTCGCGGAGCTCGTGGCCGGGCGGTCCACAATGTTGAGCTCGTACTGAACGATCTCCGCGGAAATCTGCTCGTCGGCATAAAGTGCCGAAAGCCGCCGCACCAGGTTTTCCAGCTCGCGGATATTGCCCGGCCAATTGTAGTTCTGCATCAGCCGGATGGCTTCGGGTGAAATCGTCTTGGACGGCTCGCCTTCCCGTTGCGCCATACGCAGGAAGTGCTGCACCAAGTCGGTAATGTCATCGATGCGCTCGCGCAGTGGTGGGAGGCGGATCGGCACGACATTCAGGCGATAGTAGAGGTCCTCGCGGAACAGGCCCTGCCGGATCATCTGGCTGAGGTCGCGGTGCGTGGCGGCCACGATACGCACATTGGTCTTGATGGCATTGCGGCCACCCACCATCGTGTACTCGCCCTCTTGCAGCACGCGCAGCAGGCGCGTCTGGGCGTCCATCGGCATGTCGCCGATCTCGTCGAGGAAAAGCGTACCGCCCTCGGCCTGCTCGAAGCGCCCCGAAGATCGTGTATTGGCTCCGGTAAACGCCCCCTTCTCGTGCCCGAACAGTTCTGCTTCGATCAGATCGCGTGGAATGGCCGCCATATTGATGGCGACAAAGGGGCCTTTGCGCCGCTTCCCGAAGTCGTGCAGCGCCCGCGCCACCAGTTCCTTGCCGGTGCCGCTCTCGCCGGTGATCATCACCGTCAAATCGGTTTGCATCAGCCGCGCCAAGGCGCGGTAGATGTCCTGCATGGCCGTCGAGCGCCCGACCAGCGGCATGGATTCGCCCGGCTCCTCGGCCTTGCGATCGGCCACTGTCGGTTTCTTCGCGTCTGCCAGGGCCCGCGCCACTACCGAGAGCACCTCGGTAATGTCGAAAGGCTTGGGCAGGTATTCATAGGCGCCCACTTCCGAGGCCCGGATGGCCGTCATGAACGTGTTTTGGGCGCTCATTACGATCATCGGCAGCTCCGGACGAAGCTTCTTGATCTTGGGCATGACCTCGAAGGCATTGCCATCGGGCATGGCCACATCGGTGATCAGGATGTCCCCTTCCCCGCGGCTCACCCAGTTCCACATGGTCGAAATATTGCCCGTGGGCCGCACCTCGTATCCGGCCCGGGTCAGGGCCTGGTTCAGCACCATGCGGATGGCGGCATCATCATCGGCAAGCAGAACGACATGGCTCATGCGGGCGAACCCTCTTCGACGTCGGCGGGATTTTGGAAGGCACCGCTGGCCACAGGCAGCAGGATGCGGAATCGGGTGCGGCCCGGGCGGCTGTCGCAGTCGATAACCCCACCATGATCGCCCACGATCTTGGCTACCAGGGCCAGCCCCAGACCCGAACCATTGGTCTTGGTGGTGACAAATGGATCAAACAGGAATGGCAGGATATCGGCCGGCACGCCGGGCCCATTGTCCTCGATCACGATCTCCAGCGGCAGCGAAATGCGCTCGGCCACGCCGGCCACGCTGATGCGGATGCCCGGGCGGAAGGCAGTCGTGATCTTGATCTCGGGTTTCTGTGTTCTTTCAAGCGCTTCTGAAGCATTCTTGATAAGGTTTAGGAAGATCTGGATCAGCTGGTCGCGATTGCCGAACACCGGCGGCAGCGAGGGATCATATTCTTCATAGAAGCTGATGCCCCGCGCTACGCCATTGCGCGCCAACAGCTTCACCCGGTCCAGTACCACGTGGATATTGATCGGCTCGCGCTCCATCGGACGCTCATCGCCAAACACTTCCACCCGGTCAATCAGCCCCACGATCCTGTCGGTTTCCTCGCGGATCAGCCGGGCCAGGGGCACCTCGTCGCTCGGTACGGATTGCTCAAGCAATTGCGCCGCGCCACGAATGCCCGAAAGTGGGTTCTTGATTTCATGCGCCAGCATGGACGCCAGCCCAGTCACCGAGCGCGCTGCACCGCGCGACACCATTTGCCGGTCGATCTTGTCGGCCATGGTGCGCTCCTGGATCAGCACGGCCACCCGTCCGTCCGTATCCGAAATGGGGCTGGCAAAAACGTCGGCAATCCGTTCATCGCCGAAGCGCGACGATCCAACCCGAACGCGGTATTCCGTCATCGGCGCCCGCCGCTGCACCACGGTTTCCACCAGCGAGATGATCGGCGAACCGAAGGCAATCAGATCGTCCAGGCTTTGCCGGGTAAGAACGCTCAGCGAGGCCCCGAAAAACGCCTCGGCGGCATAATTGACGAACTGGATACGCCGCCCTTCGTCCAGCACCAGAATGGGTTGCGGCAGCGCCTGCAACACCGCCCGCGCCGGCACCGAATCCAGGTCCATCACCACAGCACTGCTCACGCCGCTGCCCTCCACTCACCCGAAAACAGGGTGCCAATCAGCGCAAGCACCGATTTGGTGTCTTCATTGTCAAGGAGCCGCGTCCGCGTCGGCTTGTCCAGCGCCAGACCCGCCGCATCGGCATACCAACCCAAATGCTTGCGCGCGGCCCGCAGCCCGACCTCGACGCCATAATCGACAAGCATGTCTTCGTAATGCTGCCGGATCAGCGCCACCAGTTCCGCGCCATCCGGCGGAGCGGCAGGGGTCTCGCCCGCAAGCGCCGCCCCGATCTGTCCGACGCGCCAGGGCTGCCCCTGCGCGCCGCGACCCAGCATCACCGCGGCCGCACCCGATTCGTTCAAAGCCTGTCGCGCGGTGGCGACATCCACGATATCGCCGTTGACCACCACAGGTACGTCCACCGCCTCGACCACGCTGCGCACCAGCTCCCAGCGGGCATTGCCCTTGTAGAATTGCTGCCGCGTCCGGCCATGCACGGTGATCATCTGCGCCCCGGCGCTCACCGCCAGCCGCGCAATCTGCGCTGCATTGAGGCTCTCATCGTCCCAGCCCAGCCGCATCTTCACCGTCACCGGACGCGTCGTGGCGCCCGCAACCGCCTCGACAATGCCAAGCGCTTGGTCCGGCACCCGCATCAGCGCCGAACCGGCATAGCCATTGGTCACCCGCTTGGCCGGACAGCCGAAATTGATGTCGATGATATCGGCGCCCGCGCCCTCGGCAATGCGCGCCCCCTCGGCCATCCATTGCGCCTCGCAGCCGGCCAGCTGCACCACATGCGGCAGCGACCCGGCCCGCGTCAGCTTGCGCACCATACCCTCATGGCCTGTGGTCAGCGCCGAACTCGCGACCATCTCGGACACCACCAGGCCCGCACCAAACCGGGCTGCCAGCTCGCGAAACGGCCGGTCAGTTATGCCCGCCATCGGCGCCAGAAAGGCGCGATTGCGGATGGCGTGCCCACCAATGCTCAACGCGCAGGCAGTGTCGATCAAGGAATTGCCCCAGAAATGTTCATTTTGGCAAAGGTGCCCGCACAATAATCAATTTCGGTCACCACGCAACCGCTTCCCGCTGCCATGCCGAGGTAAACCAGCCCTGCTCTTGCCGCATGACGGGTCGACGGCTAGACCATCCAGACAGACGGTTCTTTTTCAGCCAGTGCCTATATCCCCATGAGTCCAAAATCCATAGCCGTCGTCATCGTCGCAGCCGGAAAGGGCGAGCGCGCCGGTGCGGACGGACATGCTGACCCCAAGCAGTACCGGTTCATATCGGGCGTACCCGTCCTGACTCGGACGATCCGCGCGTTTCTGGACTATCCACTGATCGGTCGCGTCGTTCCTGTGATCAATGAAAGCCACCAGCAGCGCTTCGCTGCCCTCGGTCTGCAGGACGAACGCCTCATGGCGCCTGTGCTGGGGGGCGCCAATCGTCAGGCGTCGGTGCTCGAGGGGCTCAAGGCACTGGCCCCGCATCGCCCCGACCTGGTCCTGATACAGGATGCCGCCCGTCCCTTCGTCGCGCCGGAGGTAATCGGCGACGTGATCGCGGTTCTGGATCGCTATGACGGCGCCCTGCCCGCCTTGCCTCTCACCGACACCATCAAGCGTACGCTCGACGGTAAGGAGGTTGCAGGCACCGAGGACCGGCGCCAATTGGTGGCTGCCCAGACCCCGCAGGGCTTCCGCTTCGGCCAGATATTTTCGGCCCATATGCGCGCGGGCAATGTGCGTCGCGCGTTCACCGACGACGCCGAGATTGCCGAATGGGCGGGACTGCGCGTCGCCATGGTCATGGGCGACACCAAGAATATCAAGATCACTTATCCCGAGGATTTCACGCGGGCCGAACATATTGTTGAAGGAATTCTGACCATGGAAACCCGTATCGGCACCGGCTACGATGTGCACCCCTTCGCGCCCGGCGATGCGGTATGGCTTTGCGGCGTGAGGATTCCCCACAAGGCCAAGCTCGATGGCCATTCGGATGCCGACGTGGCGCTCCATGCCCTGACCGACGCCATTCTCGGCGCCATTAGCGAAGGTGATATCGGCACACATTTTCCGCCTAGCGACGCGCAGTGGAAAGGGGCGGCCTCCACACTCTTTCTCCGCCATGCCGGCGCTCTGGTCGCGCAGCGCGGGGGCCGCATTGTCAATCTGGACGTGACAATCGTCGCCGAAGCGCCGAGGATTGCCGCTCACGTCCCCGCCATGTGCGCCGTGATCGCCGAGACGCTCGGCATCTCGGCGGATCGCGTGGCAGTCAAGGCGACGACCAATGAAAAGCTCGGCTTTGTCGGGCGGGAGGAAGG
>Ga0066837_10000184_pt1 | contig 28118 bp, 26 predicted proteins | sample ETNtaG_25_FD_66730 | JGI IMG/M metagenome (GOLD analysis project Ga0066837, IMG submission 66730) | Marine microbial and viral communities from oxygen minimum zone, Eastern Pacific Ocean - ETNP201302SV86 | ecosystem: Environmental > Aquatic > Marine > Oceanic | place: Pacific Ocean: Eastern... | reverse complement strand
TCCGTCGGCGATCCACAAGACCTGGCAAACACCGTCGGGCCGGTCGCGTCCGAAGCCCAGTGGATCAAGATCCAGGAGTTGATCCAGGTCGGCATCGACGAGGGTGCGACCCTGGTCTGCGGGGGCTGCGGGCGACCCGATGGGTTGGACACCGGCTTCTACGTGCGACCCACCCTGTTCGCCGACGTCACTAACGACATGCGCATCGCTCGGGAGGAGATCTTTGGCCCGGTTCTGGTGATCATCGGTTACGAGGATGACGACGACGCCGTGGACATCGCCAACGACACGTCGTACGGGCTCTCGGGCTACATCTCGGGTAGTCACAACCGGGCGCTTGCGGTCGCTCGCCGGATCAGAACTGGAGCCATGCACCTGAACGGAGCCGGCCCCGACCTCCACGCACCCTTCGGGGGCTACAAGCAGTCAGGCAACGGCCGTGAATGGGGCAGGCACGGCTTCGAGGAGTACCTGGAGACCAAGGCAGTGCTGGGAGCAGGGAGTTGAGGATTCTGTTTCAAACATTGGTCCAGTATCCCAGCGTTCCGCCACCCCTGAACCCACCCGTGACACTCTGCCTTAGCAGACCCGAGGCAGAGCTGGCGTGCCTCTGAACCAAACACGAACCCACACCGATAATCAGTACATGTATGTGGGGGAGTGTCGGCACATCCCGGGGTTCAAGAAAGAGTTGTGGTCTCATTTCGGTGGTTCTCGGGGCGCGCTCGGGGCGCGAGAGACCTCATAACCCCTCACAACGACCATTATCGACTCGAAGCGAAAACTCAGTATTTATCGGGGTGGAGTGTTGTTTGTGGGGTTAGCCGATTTGCCATGGGATGCATGACACGCAAGAGGTCACAGGTTCAACTCCTGTATCGCCCACCACATCTGACCCGGGGAAATACGGCGAATCATCATATGGATGGTTCGCTGTTTTCGTACAAGCAGCAGCTAATGCCTGGGGAGATACCTTGATGCAAGCCCCAAATGCCAAGAACGATACGAAACCATTGGGTCGAGTCATTCACGAAATAGTCGCTCAGAGGTCATTTTCGCGGCATCGGGTAACCCCCCTTTGGCGCCGAAAAGGTCCAGTTTGTTCAGATCTCGGTACATTCAAGACGTGAGATATTGGGAATGGGTGAGCACCACCTTCAGGAACGGGTTGGACGCCATCATCTGGGTCTTGTGCATCGCGATCGTTGCCGCTGTGGTGGTCGCCGTCCTCTAACGGGGTCAGACACCGAAATACCCGGGTATCAAGACCAGGCGGCCTAAGCACTCGCCAAAGGCGTAGGGCTACAGTTTGCTTGTTCGGGTATGAGGGTGGAGGTGGGCATGCGTATAGGTGTGCTGCAGCTAGATGATGTAAGGCTCGGTTTCGAATACAGAGAAGGTGATGGTGTCCCCATTGTGTTCATGGGTGGGGTGACTTCGACCACCGCAACCTGGGAACCCGTTCTTGAGCGTCTTGAAACCAGCCGCCCCATATACCTGCTGGACCACAGAGGACATGGCCGTTCTTCTCATATTGGAAGCGGCGACTATGCAAACTGGGTGGGGCAGGTTTCCGACACCTGCCAATTCCTGGAAAGAGTGAGTGGGCGTAGCGTTGTAGTGGGCCATTCACAGGGTGGAATTCAAGCCTTCTACGCTGCAGGGAAGAAGCCGCAACTGGTGGCAGGACTGTATTCAGAAGACATTGCGCCACACTTCGCCGCCAACAAGCGACACATAGGAAGCGCCTTTATTGGCGCCATGAAGAACATCGGTGCGGAGCTGGGAAAGACGCTAGCCGCCGACGAAAAAGGTTCGGAAATGGCTGCCAGGATTGCAAGAGTCTCCCTTGGTGGTGACATCACCTTCGGAGATGTCAGATCGGATGAACAACTCCAGATCATGGCCGATGGTGTCCTACAAATGGACCCTAAGATTTTTACGACCTTTTTTGAAGACGATTCTGTTCCATCCTTTGATCTAGACGACACGATCCGAGCGATTCAATGCCCTGTTCACTTTGCTTACGGAGTACCCGAGCTGGGTGGATTGTTCGTTGAGAGCGATTTGGACGATTTACGAGATAAAGGTTGCGACGTCACTTCGACCAACTTTGAGGGCGTCGGTCACAGCGTTCATTTCGATGCTTTAGAACCGTTTGTAGAAGATCTTGCAGCTTTTCTAGAACGAGTCGACTAGACCTCGCCCTTTCAATGCTGAGATGCATAGGGCTGTATCTATCAGGGAATTACCAAGCTGATGATTTCCGCCGCAGCCGCCTCAATTGGAGCCAGTGCTTGGTCTACCTCTGCGGCGGAGAAACCCAGGTCCATCATTATTTCCGACGTATGCTCGCCGAGGTATGGCGGTGGGCGTCTCGCGCCTAAACCAGGCGTCTCACTCAACTGGACGACATTACTAACGACCTGTGTTGTGCCATAGTTCGGGACCGTGACCTCGGCAAGATAGTTGTTTGCGTCCGCTTGAGGGTCAACCAGGACCTCCTGATAGCTCTGCACTCGTTCATAAATAATCTCTGGTTGGTCACCAAGAAAGACTTCCCACTCGGCTGTTGTATGCGACGCAAAGGCTTCTCGAAGTTCAGCTCGAACTTCGGTGACCCCGTCGCCATCACCAAGAATTCCGATTCGTTTCGCCGCTGTATTCCATCTGGTGTCGAGAGCTAGCTCAGGTTTCCCGCCATAAACGAGAAATTCGTCCCATGACTCATTTGACATTGCAACCGCCAAGAGAAACGAACCACCATCGGATGTTTGGTAGACCCCATAGGGGCTAGCGATACTGGGGTTGTATTGACCATCGCGTGTCAAAGAGACTCCAGTCATCGCTGTGTGAGTCAACTCCCAAGATTGCAACCACATCATGGTTCCCAGAGCTGAAGTATTTACCTCCTGCCCTCGTCCGGTTTGTTCGCGGGCGAATAACGCGGTCATGATTCCTAAGCTGAGTTGCATAGCGCCCGAATGGTCGGCGATTGCTGCGCCAGGTGGCATCGGAGGTCCATCAACGGGACCCGATACTGCTGCTAATCCGCCACGCGCTTGCGCCGCACCGTCCAGCATTGCTTTCTCGGCGTCTTTCCCTTTTGTCCCAAACCCGGAAACTCGTCCATAGATAAGGCGCTCATTTATTCTCCGCATGTGGTCATAACTCAAACTCATTCGATCCAGAGCTTCAGCCCGATAATTTGTTACAAACACATCGGATTTTTTTATTAATTCGTTAAGAACTCTTTTTCCGAGATCTGTATGGGCATCTAGGGCTATTGATTTTTTCCCACGGTTCATAGCCACTTGCTGGCTACCCATTACTTCCATTCCATAGTCAAAACCTGGTCCCCGCGCGTACCGGTTTAACTCTCCGCCTGGAGGCTCAACCTTTATTACCTCCGCTCCCATATCACTTAGAAATGCTCCAACATGGGGGCCCTGAACGGCGACAGTCATGTCTAAAACTTTCAGTCCAGTGAGCGGACCATCAGACAAATCTTTTGAAACCACTGTTTCGTTCCCCCTCATCTGCGCGCCTTAAAACTGAGGCACCCCTGCCTAACTATTAATCATCACCCAAGTTGGCAGTCAAATGGGACCAAACGACCGAGCCACCCCCAAGCTCTTTATTTCTTACCCCAATGTGTTTGTGGGGTGCGCCGATCTGCGGTGGGATGCACGACACGCAAGAGGTGACAGGTTCAACTCCTGTATCGCCCACCACATCTGACCTGTGGGTCTGTATCTATACATGTGGACGCGGTACTACGGGCACCCCCACAAGGCGAAAGATTTTGTAGAGTGCGTCGATTGAGTGACAGCAGAGTGGTTGCTCGTAGCTTGGGACCAAGATTTTTAGGGGATTGATATGGCAAGACTTGGGTTTTGGCCGCCCGTCTATGGCAACTGGATTATCTCTACAGAGCAGGGTACGCGTGACGCTTCTTTTGCCTACACGAAAGAGGCAACCCTGCTGGCAGAGCGACTGGGCTTTGACACGATGCTTATCGCTGAACACTTCATGAATCCTGTTAGCCCAGACCTCAGTCAGCTAGATGCCTGGACAACAGCAAGCGCTCTGGCTGCGCTAACAGAAAGTATCGAAATCATTACTGCTGTTAAACCAGGGTTTCGAGCTCCAGGGGTCATCGCGAAAATGGCCAGTCAAATTGACCACATAAGCAACGGCCGCATGGCCATCAACTTGGTTTCTGCGTGGTGGTTGACGGAGTTTGAAATGCTGGGTGCCCCCGTATTAGCCCACGATGACCGCTACGCACGATCCGAAGAATTCCTCGAGGTGATCGTGGGAAGTTGGACTGAGCAAGAATTCAGCTTCTCTGGCGAATACTACGAAGTGAAAGAAGCGACTCTTTCTCCCAAGCCGCTGCAGCAACCACATCCCCATATCTATATCGGGGGTGAATCGGAGCAGGGACGGACCTTGGGGGCCAAGATGGCCGACACCTTCCTCATCAATGGCCGTCCACCCGAAGAAATTGACGAGATCGTCGGTCATGTTCGACGGCTAGCGCACAGTTACGGTCGCGAGCCCCGGTTCGGTATGTCGGCATTCGTAATCTGCCGAGACACAGAAGATGAGGCCAAGCAGGAGTTCCAGCGCTTGCTAGAACTCCGCAAACTTGAACTTAAGGGCTACGACACTGAAGTCGTAATGCTGAGGTCTGTGTCACCTGGCGGAGCGCTCGGGACAAACGGGGGCACCGCGGCAGGACTCGTGGGGACCCCAGAGCAGATTGCTGAGCGAATGGGACGTTTTGAGGATCTTGGGATCAAGACGTTTCTCTTCCAGTTTCACCCAGTAATCGAGGAGATGGAACGCTTCGGCGAGCAAGTCATGCCGTTGCTTTAGGACGTCCGGTACAGAGATAGGGGCGTTACCGGTCTGCTCCTGTGATTACGATCTTTTCATGAGTGAGAACCCAAGCCCGCCCGAGCGACTCCTGTTTGATCGAGCGCTCGCCAAGTTTGATGCGGTGGTTCAGCAAGTGCCGAGTGATGCATGGGCGAACCAATCCCCGTGCGAGGCGTGGAATGCGGCAAACATCGTTGGCCATGTCGCGGCAACCACCCAGTTGCCTGTGCTCTTGGGTCGAAGAATCCCTCTGGGAGTTCCAGAAGGGCCCGATGCCTCGGAGGTTCCGACAAGAGGTAACGACGACTTGTTTATCAGCAAGACAATGCTGGCGATGATTCGAGGTCTCCCAGAAGAGGCCGTGACCGATCCCTTGGGCGTTTGGAATCGTTGTTATACAGAAATGGACGAAGTTTTGTCTGGCGATGTCTGGGGCCAGTCGCCCATTGGCACCCAGCGCGGCACTATGACACTCGAAGAGTGGTTGGAACCCGCCTTTTACGATTCCACGGTGCACACCTGGGATCTGTCTCAAGCAACTGGTGTGCCTCACAACCTGGACGACGAGCTCTGCAAGGCCGCATTAGCCACCCTTAGGAGCATTGAAGAGTCAGCGAATATGAGATCCAGCAATGTGTTTGGGGCGGCGCTCGATGCTCAAACCGAAGACTCGCTCAGTCAACTGATTGCCTATACCGGACGCATCCCTATTCGCTGACGAGCATTCACATGACAGGCCAGAGGCGACGGGTTCAACTCCTGCATCGCCCACACCGACAGAGACGAATGGATCTTCCGAACCTTGGCTTAGTAGAAGAAGTCGGTGTCGAAGTCTTCGCTGGGACGAGCCGCCCGAATCTGGTCGCCGGTGAGCGTCCCTTGTTTCAGGGCTAGCTCGGCGACTAATTCGACCCAATCCCAGTGCTCAGTCAAAATGGCTTCAACTTCGTCGTCCCATAACTCACGGACACGATGAATAATCTGCGACCAATCTTCCTCCTCGACGCCCATCTGCGGATCACGAAGCATCACGGGGCACAGAGCCTCGTCGTAGTCGGGACCCTCGTAGCCATAGACGTTGAGAAGTTTCTGGCTGATGTTCTCAATGTCTGCCGCCGCTCCATCCCAGTTGAACGCTCCAGTGATTCGCTGCTCAGCTAAAGGACCACCCAGGGAAGACTTGGTGTTGGCATCGACCCAATCTCTAATCGCAGGCCACTCGTCATCGCCGTGGCGGTACATCTGAACCTCCATCTGTTCATAGAAGATTCCAGAGATGTCGGGGTGGGTGATATGGCCGAATGAGCCCTCTTCCTTGTCGGGGTCAATGGTCAAGCTGGTGCATTCAACGCCGGCGACCTCACCTACAACAGCGTGACCTGCTTCGTGGAAGGCGACTACTCGGAGTGGAGGCATGGACATGGCAGCGATGGTATTGCGTGTCATAGCGGGGGGGGAGTTCATAGAGAGCGGATGTGGCTCGCCCAGGATGGTGGCAAAGTTACCTTCGTCACTCTGATTCACCCGCTCTCTATGAACTCCCCCTATTCAAGTCTTGGCTTGGTGTGTCTAGTAGGGCACAAGGTCCTGATTGAGATGTCCCTGGGCGTATCAGCTCGGTGTCGCAGCGCTTTCCCATAGGTCGCCCGTTCAGCTACGAACAGCAAGAGACCTACACATCGAAACGTCGAACCCAGCTACCTAATGGCACGGAAAGGGACCAAATGCCCTAGCGCTTAGGGACAAATTTGGAGTCGCGTGGACGGTATAGCGATTTCGAAAGATTTCACAACCGAGGAGAGACATGGCCATCACGAGTGATGAGGACCTTCGAAGCCTTGAACTCCCTTCAGAAACACCTATGGGTCAGCCGCTCGACTGGGCGTGGTTGCGTGGAGCTCGCTCCGAATGGGGAATGAAACCTGTACCAGGACCGCGTGGGCTGACGATGATGGACATCGCTACCGGAAGTTATGGCGAGATAGAGGAAGAGCCACAATTTCGGTCTATGGCTCCAAGGGGCTCAGATATTGACGAAAACACCCCAGACATGGGGTACATCCTTAATCACAAGTCTCAGGTCTGGGCGGATAATGTGATTGAGCTATATGAAGAGGCTGTAGCCCGCCAGTGGTCGTCTACCAGGGATATTCCTTGGGGTGACCTTAGAGAACTTCCTTCCGATATCGAACACGCAATGTGTCAGTTATGCACGGTACTCACTGAAATAGAAATGATTGCCACGGACCTGCCGGCGAAGTGGATGTGGCGAATGAATCACCACTTCTTAGAAGCAAAGATGTTTCTTTCGACTCAGATCATGGACGAAGCTCGTCACAGTGACGTATTCAGAAAACGGGCTTTGGCCAACGGCGGTGGCCTGCTGGTGTCGCGCGCTGGGTCGGAAAGCTTGCTACGTACCATTCTCGAAGCCAAGACCTACACCCAGGCCTCAGCGCTTCTCCATCTTCTGGGCGAGGGATTTATCCTCGACATCTTCCGTCAGGGGGAGCTAATCGCTCCAACGCCGGTGGAAAAAAAGATCTTTCGCTTATCGATGCAAGACGAAGCTCGTCACGTCGCATACGGGACGATGCACATCCGACAGGCCATCGCGGGCGATCCTGACGTTGAAGCGGAAATTCACGAGGCTCTCGACCATGGCGAAAAAGTATTTGCCGAATTTGGTACCCAACCCGACCTGTCTTCGGCCTTGGCAGTCTTGCTTGCTGGAGGGGTTGAGCATATCGAAGAGCGGGGTTTCCCGATGCAGTCAACGATGGCCACCAAGATCTTCACTTCTTATCTAGCTAGATGTGAGCGCGCCGGTCTGAACCGGATCGATCGCACATCGTTGCCGCTCGATTTACTAGGGATTGACCGTGACCAGTTCACACGCGAAGGGGTCAGACCGACGAAAGAAAGGGGTGAAGATGGCTTACGTCGCTGAACTCCGTTATTACCAAGAACTGGCAGCTCTCATGAACGCCCACCCTGAGGATTATGAAGTCCTCGGTGAAGTCGACTTGAACTTAGGTCTGGTGATGACCGGTCAAGCCGCCGATCTCAGGGTGAAGCTGCAGTTTGAAGGTTTGGGGTGTACCGAGGTGTCCGCGCTCGAGGAGGGCGGAGAACACTCCTGTGACTGTTGGCTTGAGGGAGATCTTGAAGCCTGGGGAGAAATGTTCGATGACATCCTTGTGAACGGGATGGCCACGGGCCGGAAGACAGTGAACAGCCTCACATTGCTGGGAGACCGAATTGACATCCGAGCAAATGATCCCCTAGGGAAAGACCTCTTTTTTCGCTTTAATCAAACCGTTCAGCAGTTCCTAGACGGTGCCGCCGAGCTGGAACAATCAGTCGTATGAAAGGTCGGAATATGGAAGCTATGCCTTGCCCCCATTGCGACACACCCCTCGACAAGGTGCTTGATCTCCCCTACGGCTACTGGCAGTGGGACGGCGAACGCTATGTCTTGGCAACAACTGCTGAGACTGTCGACGTAGCGCCCTGGGTATGCATCAACTGTCTGACTTCGCTACGTAAGTTCCACCCTCAAGACATCACAACCGCGACCTTGAACACCGAGTGAGCCATTTTGTACTTGCGGAAGAATGCATCGGTTGTGGCGCGTGCGAATTTGTTTGTCCTCGCAATGCTCTCCTTAAGACGGACAGTTTCCTTGGGCTATTCATTATCAACCCCTTCATATGTGATGACTGCGGCGACTGTGTGGAGAAATGTCCGGTGTGGGCCATTGAACCTGACCCAGAGTGGGCCGTTTGCTACGGCCCTGGCTGCCCGCTCAGTTCACGTCGCCTAAGGAAGTTCGAATGCAACGTTTGGCAGGCCCCATGCCACAAGTGTGGGTCACCTTTGTGGCGACAACCAGCGAGGAGTGAGGAATGGGTTTGTCCGGTGTGCGATATGGCGCTACGTGTCCGCTGTCCACGCGTCCATAAGCTCAGTGGGGTTGAGGAAAGCCATCCCGAGCTTGTTGAATCGTTGTGTCGGAACAATTCCCGAGGCTAGTTAGCTGAGTCGCAGATGCCGTCACACTCGAAATGATTCAAGACGGTTTTGTCCACCAGGATTCGGCTTACCTCATCGAGGATTCAGTCGTGAGTACCCAGGGTCCCCCGACGTAACTTTTCGCCGTCAGATTTTCAGCCACAAGTCTTCGAACCAGTCGCTGGTCTCGTGGGACCAGAGGTGTTTGGGAATCCGAGAGTCGGTATTACACGTGACACACACCAAGCTGATTACGCCGTTTTGTGTGTGGCTCTGATCATCGGCATCAGTCCGAGCGCTGTGTGTGAGCAACACGTCGTGGTCAACATGCGGTTCCAATAAGTCGTATGTGTGGGGATTCAACCCGATGATGTCGTCGCTCGCCACAAATACTTCGAGTGTTTCTTCACAAGAAGCACAGTGAAGCAAGACCTCGACTTGAGTAGCCCAGTTCGAACCCTCATAGGAGTCAGAGAGCAAGATCACTTCGTGGTCAAGGTGGATGGTCAGGCGGTCTCCGGTCCCCATCACCGGACCATCCTGTTGGAGATGATTTAGATATCTGCAATAGCCGACATGCAAACGCTCAGCATTTGCTCGCAAATCCGCGAAATCGGAATCCATGGGCCCTCCCGAAGTTTTCGTAACTTCGAGTTCGCTGATCCTTCGTCGGACTAACGAAATTTGGGCCTGTTTTTCATCATCGTTCACAGGAGAAACCCTAGATTGAATTGACGTGAGACCTACAGGACCAAAGTCCCTATCCGTACAGCCCGTCTCGCGGTGCGACGTGCGATCGTTGGTCCGGGCCCTAGGCACTGATCCCCGGACTCCGATTATTGGGAACCCGCAGATGATCTTCGGTGGACGTTGATGAAAGACCGACCGTTACGCATCGAGGAGCAGGACGACGGCGTCGTGCTCTTGACCCTCGACCGGCCCGACCGTCGAAATGCCCTCAGCGCCGAACTCAGGGGCCTACTCGCCGAAACTTTGGACGCGCTGGCGGTGGGCGACCAGTGCCAAGCTGTCGTGCTCGCGGGGGCCGGATCCACGTTCTGTGCCGGCTTCGACTTGGACGAGATCCGTCAGGCGGATTCGCTTGACGACCTGTTCGCCGAGGCCCGCGCCTACCACCACGCCATACACACCTTCCCGAAGCCGTTGATCGCGGCTGTCGACGGTCCGGCAGTAGCCGGCGGCATGGACCTCGTACTCATGTGCGACCTGCGGGTGGCCGGAGCGGGGGCCTCGTTCGGCCAACCGCAGGTGCAGGCTGGTATCCCCGCGGCGTACGACCTCGTGCGGACTGTTGTGCCCGAGCCGGTGGCCCGCGAGCTCTGTCTCACCGGTCGGGTGGTCGATGCCGCCGAGGGCTTCCGGATCGGCCTGGTCACTCGGTTGATAGAGGGGGATGGCGTTGTGGCCGAAGCGCTGGCTATCGCCGCGACGATTGCCAGCTCACCGACGGCCGGTTCCGCCAAGCGGCAGTTCGTAGCGGGCCAGCCCGATCTGTTCGGCTGAGGGGTGACGCGATGGTGACCCCTTCCCTTGAGTGGGCTTCAACTAGGTGCCTGAGGCAAGGTTTTTAGGTAGACGGTCACGTCTTTGAGGGCGTCATCACTTAGTGCGGGATTACCGCCTCTCGATGGCATTTGGATTCCTGTTGTGTTCTCAGGGTCCGACGGGCCTCGGCCTTTGATCAAGAAGCCGACCAAATCTGCAGTGCTGTTAGTGGTGATGAAGTCAGTACCCGCCAAGGGTTTGCCGAGTCCCGGTCGTCCACCCGCGTCGGGTGCATGACAGGATGCACAGTTCTTGAGGTAGACCCTCTCACCCTCGATCGGATCTCCCCGGGGACTTTCCTCGGAAGATGATTCAGCAGTGTCGGCTAGGTTCTGAGTTTCATTGGAGGCCTGGCTTCCGCAGCCGAAGAGCAATGCTGCAAACGACAGGGAAACCAATAATTTCTTGGTGCTCATTTTCGTGTCTCCGTGTTCTTAGGGTGGTGGGCTGTTGATGTGTGCGCTGCCAATTGATCGATCAGATCTGTCCAGTTCATGACCGTTGCCTCGTGAGTGGTTGCGGCTTTTCTTGCTGCCGTAAGCGATGAGTGCGCAGCGAAGCCTGAGGCCATCGGAGAGACCAGATTCTGGGAGTGAACGAACCATGCTTTGGTCGCTGGAATTGGCTCTCTGGTCGAGTAGTCGAAAACCCAGATTGAAGTGGTTTGGACCTCTGGTTCTGTGATGCTGTGAGTGGCCATCTCCCCGATGTCGTCAAAGACTCGCTCTGTTCCGTCTGCGAGCCTGTAGGCCGCGGCGAAGCGAATGTCGTCGATAGTCATGTGGCATTCGGTGCATAAAGATCGCCCTTCAATGATTTGAGGCGGCCCGGCTGCTGGTTGATTGGCGCAAGCTCCGGGGATCACAGCAACTGCGAGGAGAACTAAGGAAAGGGACGCATGGTGCCTTGGGGGGTGTGTCTTCACGCTTGGTCCCTTCTTTGGAACACCTGTACCGATAAAGCCAAGGGGACAGCCGTCCACAAGCCGAGAACGAGAATCGCAAGCGCGGCGACTCCTCTACCGAAAGTGTCCACGGCGTATGTGCCGGCTGGCCCCAAGGCATCCAACGAGCCTTCGAGAGAGATCACCGTGGCTAGACGGAATGCTTCGACCGGGTTCAATAGCGCGGCTGCGAACAAGGTTTCGGTCGGCAGCTGGGTTGCGACTGTGGCACCCATGAGCCCGAGATCGCCTAGGAACACCATGCAGAACCAAACCGAAATGGCGACGCCTAGTGCAGCCGAACCTCTCTGAACCAAAGTGCTAACTAATACGCCGATAGCAACCGTGGCTGCTACGAGAAGGCAGGACAGGGCCGTCAGGCGAAGCAACAAACCTGGATCAATAGGGTTACCGCGAAGAGCGCTGAAAACTCCGGCGACTCCGAATCCGAGCAATACGGATGCCGACATTGCTGCTACATGGCCTGCGAAGGTCCCAAGGAGCACTTGAGTCCGCGAGACGGGATGGGTAAGCAAGAATACGAGTGTCTTAGATTCGCGCTCAGAGGAAAGTTGACGCGCTCCGAGGGTCAACGACATGAGGGTAATTACCAATTGGACTAGCGCGATGAGAGAGGCCAGGGCTCGGCCGAAGCCCCCCGAGCTTGTTAAAGTTCGGTGCTGCGTCGCAGTCACGGTTATAGCTGCAGCGAGAAGTGCGAAACCTCCCGCGTAGGTCCAAAACCACCAGTCTCGTCTGGCTTCTTGAATCACCTTGCTTGCAATGACCACCGGGGGGTAGTTGCGCGGTGGCGTGCGGTTACTTCCCGTGAACGAAACGATTCTGATAGTCACCGCCACACCTCGAAATCCAAAACGTCGAAGCGCGCATTGTGAAGAAATGTGAGAGCGTCTGCTTTTTCTTTAGCGGAAACTTGGAGTAGAACTCCGCGTCCGTATTGCTGGGATTGGTAGCCAGCTGCTTCAAGGCGTGTCTGGGCAGGAGCAGCCTGGTGAGGTGGCAGGGTTACGTTCAGCCATGACTGGATTCCCCAGGTCGATGTAAATGCCTTTGAGGTGCACTCCCCAACTTTGCGCCCTGCGTCTAGTGCTATGACGTGATCGGTGAGCATCTCTACTTCTTGAACACGGTGAGAGGTGAGAACGAAGGCCCTTCCAGGTCGCTTCAATGACTGCAGTAAGGCTGCAGTTTGGCGTTGAGTGTCAAGATCTAACGATGATGTTGGTTCGTCAAGGAGGAGGATTAAGGGGTCAGCGAGGAGGGAAATTCCGATAGCGAGACGCTGGCGCATTCCACCCGAGAGGTCAGCAACTCTTTTTCTCCCCGGTTCCGCGAGATTCAGTAGATCTGCTGTCTCAGATACCAGGTCAAGTGACAAATTTCTCAGTCGGCATGAGAGAGCGAGTGTCTCATTGATGGTGAGGGCTCCGTAGAGTGCAGGTTCTTGGGGTACATAGCCGATGAGAGATCGCGCAGCGGTCGAGTCCCGCTTGGTATCGAAACCGGCGACTGTTATGTGACCCTGGTGAGAGATCAACCCCAAGATGCAACGGATTACGGTGGTTTTCCCGGCCCCGTTAGGGCCCCATAGTGCTACTGATTCGCCGGTAGCGACGTTGAAACTGAGGTCGTCGACGACGATGCGGCCTTTGTAGGCCTTGGTCAGATGCTTAACCTCAATCACTTGTCTCTCCGTGTGAGGGTGTGTGATCACCAACGAATCGGTCAGGTCGCGCAATCGACAATCCTGCGATGAGTAGAAGGACCGATGTGAGAGCAAGTGCGGGGCGGTTTGTGTTGTGCTGCCCGAACGACAAGGTGGGAAGATTCGGCGGCGCAGCCAGAGGCGCGACGTCGGTGAGAATGGGATTGGGTCTCAGGTGGGGGAAGGTTCGGCCCGCGACATCTATGGCGGTGGCGGCAAGAGTTCCGGAAAAGAACCGGAGGTTGGGGTACCTCGTTTGAAGGTTTCCGAAGAGATTGTCAACTTCGTAGGGCGTATCGCCTATGCCGTCTTGGTTGGAGTCGTAGCCCGAATAGTCGCTCCAGTAGTTGCCGATGCCGTCTTTAGACCAATAGTTGGCTTCAAGGCCTCCGGTGCTGTCAGAAGTGACATGCTCACCGTTGTCGATAAATGCGTTTCCGGTGAATGTGTTTCGGGCCACGGTGGAACCCAGCATCGCCCCAATGTTGTTAAACGCGAATACGTTCTCCTCGATGTTGTGAGATACACCGACTTTGCTTGGTGAGTTATCGACATAGAGTCCTGATCGGTTTTCAACGAAGTGATTCTTGTTTGCCTTCAACCCATCTACATCTTTGATTCCCAGTCCATAGCCGCTCGGTCCTCTGTTGGACCTGAAGATGTTTCCTGAGACGACAAGGTCTGTGCTGTACATGAGAAACGCGCCAACCGAATTGTGTTCCAAGAGGTTTTCTTCGACTGTGGCGCCATCTGAGTACATGAAGTGCAGGCCATAGCGGCCGTCTTCGACGTGGTTGCGACGAACGGTGATTTTGTCTGTGAACCAGAAAACGGCATCTCGGCCGCCGATTAGATGGTTTCCTTCCACGACTGCTGTTGAACTTTGCCAAAGTCTGATGCCATCGCCCCGTCGAGCGATAAAGAGATCCATGCTTTGAATGTCATTGTTGGCGATGTGCGCGCCGTTCGAACGCCGAAGGAACATCCCGAACAGCACTTCCTCAAATCGGTTACCCCGGATGTCGATTCTGGGACTCGTGGTAGAGCTGATACCGGCGTCTTCCCGATCTAAGCGAGATCCGCTATTTCGAATAACGAGCCCCTCAATTCTTACGTCAGGGGCCCGTACCTCGATGACTGAACCAAGCCCCTGACCATCTACTACTGGCCAGTCGGTGCCAACGAGTGTGAGGGGTTTGGTAATCAAGACCCCGCCCCGGTACATGCCCGGGGCGAGCTCAACTACTCCGCCAGGTTCTGTCGCGTCGATAAGGACTTGAAGATCAACCCACTGGGTCTCACGGTCGATGGAAAGGGCGTCAGCTGAGGTACTGGTTCCAATACCAACCGCGAGGGTAGCCCCGGCGGCAAGAAGTGATCTTTGAACTACTCGTCTTCGGAACGGGTCTTTCCGGCTACCTACCGAGCTATCGGATGCTCCGTCTGTAAAGTTGTCTCCTGGCGGCGTCGACAGGGGCTTGTACGCCCGGCGGTGCGAGATCATCCCAGCGGCGGCAAGCGCCGACGCTGTTAGAGCCATCAAAAGCCCCCACCCTGGCCATGCCAGAGTGTCGAACTGAGCGATGCTTCCCGAACCGAAAAGCGGTGGAGTGAACTCGCCGACTGCATGAGAGAACGGCGCTCTTGGGTCGAGGCTGTGGCCATAATTCCATAACCAGTACTGAAGGTCAGCCAGAAAGAACAAGGGAAACAGAACTGTGGGTCCTGCGAGAGTCAAAGCCCAGCGACTGTGCACATAATGGCCGGCTAGCAGCAGAGCCGCGAGTGCGAGGATCCCTGCAACAGAGACGGTTCTCTCCAGAACTGCACCGTCGGCAAAAGAAGGTAGGCCGATGTAGTGATTGAGTCCCTCAAGTTCTTGCACGTCTCCCTCAAGGCGGTTCACCCACAACGTGACTCTCAACCCGTCTGGATATTGCGGAGCTTTGAGCTTCAACTCCCAGTAGGGCAAGAAGATTGACGAGCCGAGCAAGATGGAGGACAACGTCAACAAGCGCTTAGGTCGCTGATAGGTGTCACGATGTTGGCTAGCTTCGACAGCTGACACACGAGGCCCCAAGATTCGCTCAATGAGTGCGGGGGGCATTCGCCTCCTTCCGGGAATGCATTGATGGACCGAACAAATCAATTCGGTTCAACTAGGAAATATCCAGCCATTTCAAGGTGGAGTGCCGAGCAGAATTCAGTGCAGTAATAAGTGAACACACCGTCGTTCTTGGCTTCGAACTCAATGGTGGCTGTTTCTCCTGGCTCAAGACTGAGGTTGATGTTGTATCCCGGTATCGCGAAACCATGGGTTGCATCCTCCGAGGTCTCGACGTTGGTCAGGTTCCAGGTGACGTGATCGCCCTGCGTTACTGTCACCCGCTCTGGAGTGAAATGACTTCGCATCAAGGTCATATCGATGGTCACCTGGTTGCCGTTCCTGGTTACTCCTTCGGAGCCGATCTTGGGAGCGCCGGGTTTCGGGGCCATCGACCCTGGATCCCACCCCACTTCGGGGTAAACCGTCATAGGTTGCAACTTGTCGGCCTTGATGATTTGCGCGTAGTGGGGTTCACCATTAGCGACGGGCATGTCATACAGCAGCTGCATGTCAGGGCCCGGTTTGCTGATATCGACCAGCTGGAAGTTCTGGGGATACAGGGGTCCGGGATGGAAGAAGCGATCAAGGGACCATTTATTGAGCGAAACTAGGTACTTGCCATCAGGGGACACGGTGTCACCCTCTGCAGTCACCACATGTCCAACGTTGTAGTGAATGTCAACAGTGCCTTCGAGCTTCCAGCCATCTTCCCTGTATGGCGAACCCAAGCTCCAGCGGGCAACATCTGAATCAAGGAAAAGGCTCGTATAGGCGTACCCCTGGTCATCGAATTGGGTGTGGAGTGGTCCTAAGCCCACTTCGACTTGAGCTTCAACCACGTCATCAAAATCCAGCAGGGGAATTCCGTATTTGTCGGTGTCGAAACTTCCGGCTGCGATCGCTTCCTGGATTTTGGCAAACGAATAAATTGTCACATGGGGGTCAAGTTTTCCTGAGACAACGATGTAATCGCCCCTAGGGGCAATGTCGACTCCGTGAGGGCTCTTTGGTTCCGGAGTGAAATACAGCAAGTCATTAGCTATCGCTGTGTCAATCGTGATGAGGGGGAAGCCGTTGACCTCGACTGTTTCACCTGCAGCGGCGACCGCCACGGCCGCGTCTAGATCGATGATGTGGAGATAGTCATTTTCGCCGGCGCTCGCACCAGACTCGAAGTATTCGCTGTTTTCAAGGTCATCAGGGTTCAAGCCTGTTGACATCTCGACATTGAACGAGTTGCAGAAAATCCAACCTTTCGAGACTGCCTTTCCCGAATCACACACGTCCTGCCAGTACGGCGGTAGTTCCATACCGAAAGAAGCCTCTGGATCGATCCTGCCCGCAGCTCGATCGAATTTCCAAAAGGTAATCATTCCGCGATATTGGGTGGAGTAGTTGTCCAGCGGTGCGTAATCCCATGCCAGCGGTGAGGCATATTGGCCACCTTCGATGACCCATTCAGTGTCAGGCGTTACAAACGTCCCTCCGTGATCGTTGATTGATAGTGGGTTCTTCAGAATCTGCTTAGTTTCGAAGTCTCGAAGATCGATCAGGGCGACCCTGGCGTTTGCCTTATCGTTGATGAATAGAAACTCGCCGTCGTAGTCACCGTTTGTCTCCGATAGGGCTGGGTGATGAGTGTCTCCCCAGGTGAGCACCTCGCCATCAACGGCACCAGCGGCAAATAACTCTTTGTGGTGTTCATCGCCGTACCCCCAGCCTTGCCAGGGCTCGGGGGTGAATACGGCGATTGACTTGAGCATGCGCATTGAGGGAATACCGAAGACGAACACCTGGCCACCATGACCGCCTGAGGAAAACATGATGTATTCATCGATGACACCGCTGGGTGTATAGGTCTTCAACGCTGCCGCGATGTCGGCATCGCTGAGACCGCGCTCTGCGGCTATCTGGGCTGCGTCAGACCCCAACTCAGAACTTGTTCCATTACTCGTACAAGCTGAGGCAATTAATAAAAGCGCAGCGAATGCCGCGAATCGGCCTACCGACAGGGATGCGTTCCTCATCGCTCAATTCCATTCCGTTGAACCATCTGTGAATGTCAACGGAACTGATTGTCGCTACGGATTGAGCGACCAACTAGGGACCAAGGCCCTCATCTCAGCGTTTTCTCTAGATTGTTTCCGGCTGCTGAAGCCAAAGCCCCGTTGTTAATGGCCAGGCTTTCGCAAGGGGTTATCAAGGAAATGCACGCTGTGTGATTGTCCTTTCATGCAATTCGGTGCTTCAACGAAGGACGTGCCGTCTGAGACGGGCGCGTGCGGTTTAGTCGGGGGTATGGCGGCTTCGTTCGGCGCGACGTGCTGCCATAGCTGCGGCTTCTGCTCTTCGGTTGACCCCAAGCTTGTTGAAAAGACTTGTGATGTAGTTCTTGACTGTCTTTTCGGCGATAAATAACGTTTCGCCGATTTGTCGGTTGGTGAGCCCATCACCGATCAGTTCGAATATTCGGAGTTCTTGTGGGGAAAGGTCAGCGGTTCCATCACGGGTGGAGAGCCGAGTGCGAGCTTGAGCTATCACTTTCGCCCGCTCATCATTGGAGTAGATGGGTTGGCCTGCCGCAATGTGGTGGAGGGTTTTTGTGAGGTCGAAGCTCCTGATCTCTTTAACCATGAAGGCTTCAGCTCCCGCCTCTAAGGCCTCTATGAGTAAGGCGTCGTCATCAAAGGAGGTCAACACTACGGTAGTGATTTCAGGGAGATCTTCTTTTAGTTGCCTTACTAAGTCGATGCCACTTCCGTCGGGCAGTTGAACGTCTATGACAGCGATGTCTGGCCGGAGGCCGCGCAACAGAGGTAAAGCTTCGGTAATGGATCCAGTAGTCGCAACAATGTGAAATTCGCCGTCTGCTTGGAGAAGATCGGAAAGCCCGCTGCGGACGATTTCATGGTCGTCGAGTATGAGAACCCGAGTCGGTTCGGAGGCAGTCATTGGCTTTTCTCAGGGATCTGCCATCTAGCGATGGTCCAAAGATTTGTGATGTCTCGGCTGACAGTAAATTGTCCACCATGTCGCGCAGCGCGTGAGCGAAGGTTGGGTATGCCGTTGCCTTCGGGACCTTCGAAGGTAAACCCCGGGCCGTCATCGCGCACTTCGATCGATAATCCTTCGGAGTCATCGATGATGACGGCGACGCGTCTTGGGTTCGCGTGACGGATCGCGTTTGTAAGTAACTCTCGAATCACTGAGTCGATGTCTGAGACAAGGCTTTCAGCCAGTCCTTCAAGTAGGTCTGTGCCCTTGAGTGCAGTCAGCGAAGCGCTCGAAGACTGTAGTGAGGCTTCGATGGTGTTGCGGATTCTGACCGAACTCGGCTCTCCCTCGCGATGTCTTTGGAGATCGAAAATGGCTTGCCGAAGATCGGCGATGGTGTCATCGAGTTCATCAATGGTTGATTCGATGCGGCGAGCCATTGGTTGTTCGATGATTGCTGAAACCGCCTGGAGAGTCAGTCCGCAAGCGAACAGCCTCTGAATCACAGAGTCATGGAGATCACGAGCGATTCGCTCTCTATCGTTAGCGACGAGTAGCCGGGCGTGAGTGGTCCGGCTACGGTCCTCCAGTACCTTACGTTCGGTGACATCTCGAACGACGGCTATGACCCAGATCTTCCCATCAGTCGCGGGTAGCGGGCTCAGGGAGATTTCGACGGGTACTTCGTGACCGTGCTGATGTAGTGCGTGTAAGTCGAGGTTGTTACCCATGGGGCGAGTTTCTGCCGCCATTTGGAAACGCTTCCGGTGGTTGGCGTGCGCTTTTCGTAGGCCAGCGGGCATTAGAGCGTCGACGCTCATTCCCATGAGGTCACGTGGGGCGTATCCGAGAATGTCGGTAATTCGATGATTGACGTAGACAACCGAACCATCTGGATCTACCAACATCACAGTGTCAGGTGCCGTTTCTATTAATGCCTTAACGAGACCTGTGATGTCAGTACCTATCGCACCTGCGGCGAGGTCAAGTCCGTTGGTATCGAGTTCAAACACGTCACGCACTTCCGATAGGTACGGTGAACGATAGGCCGGATTTGCCACCGAAGTAATTGACACTCGAAGCCAACGCTTTCCGGGCCTACTTGACGACGGTGAGGGTCGCGACCATGCCAGCGTCCTTGTGGCCGGGAAGCTCGCAGATCAATTGGTACGTCCCTGCGGCCAGCTGCCCTACATCGAGTTGGGAAGTGCTATCGGCAGGCAACGTTTCGCTTAGGGGGCCTCCGACAAGCCGAACGTTGTGTTCAATAACTCCCTTGTTAGCTAGCTGCAGAATCACACCACCGGCGGGAACTAGGAGATCACCTTCGATGAAAAACTCGCCCAGGTCTAGATTTACCTTGGATGACGCAACGCTCGCGGCTTCCGGAGTCAGGTCCTTGTCTTGGGAAGTCGTCGGCCATGGGCGTCCCGAGGTGTCGTAGGCGCCCGCCGCACATCCGAACGCGCACGACGTCAGAACGAATAAAACGAGTACAAGCTTGGGCCGAGACAACTTCACTCCCGTAGTAAGTGGCTGACTGAAGCATGACCGGTGACAGCGCCGGTTGGCAGGGACTTAGGTCCTGTTGCCCATGGCTTTGGTGACCCCAAAAAACAGGAAGCTGAAAAGGCCCTGGAGGCGCCGATCCACCCAACTGGGTGCCCTTCCCTTACCCGCGAGAAGTGGAACATCTGGAACAGCTCCAAAGCTAGTTACCGAAGTCCCAACTACCCTCATGCTCGACGTGATTCAAAACGGTCTTGGCGACCAGAATTCGGTGGACCTCGTCTGGACCATCAACGATTCGCAGTGACCGGGCTCCCTGATACATAGCTGCAAGAGGAAAGTCATCTGTGATCCCGGCTGCTCCGAATACCTGCATGGCTCGGTCTACGACCCGTTGGTAAGCGTTGGGGACGAATACTTTGATTGCCGAAATGTCGGTACGCGGATGATGGCCATCGTGCATCTTTTCTGCACAGTGGATCGTCATCAGGCGAGAAGCCTGGATATCCATGTAGGAATCTGCGATGAACCCCTGGGCGAATTGCTTGGTTCTGAGCAACCCTCCATGAACTTCGCGGCTTAGGCACCGCTCGACCATCAGGTCGAAGGCCCTCCACATCTGCCCGATCGAGTTCATGCAGTGGTAGATGCGACCCGCCCCCAGGCGGTCCTGCGCAGCGCGGTGACCTTGGCCAACCGCCCCCAACTGGTTTTCCAATGGAACCCTTACGTTGTCATAAACAATTTCGCAGTGATCGCTGGGTTGCCCCCAAACGCTGATTCCTCTCAATATCTCTACGCCGTCCGCATCGCTAGGAACGATGATCTGAGTCATCTTCGAGTTCGCGGCACGATCAGCGCCATCTTCTTCGGTACGGCACATGACAATGAAAAAGTCTGCGGCCATCCCGTTGGAGGTGAACCACTTGTGTCCGTTGATCACCCAGTCCTCATTGTCTCGACGAGCGGTGGTTTTCAAAGAACGGGGGTCCGAGCCGGCCTGATCAGGTTCGGTCATTGAGAATCCCGACTCCATCTCGCCCTCAATGAGGGGCAGCAGCCATTTCTGTTTTTGTTTCTCGGTGCCGTAACGCACGAGGATCGATTGGTTCCCTGAGTTGGGGGCCTGAACGCCAAATAGTGATGACGCTCCTACGGCGTAGGCCAACACTTCTTTCATGTAGGCGAGCTCAAGGAAATTGAAGCCTGCTCCGCCGTACTCCTCGGGTAAATGAGGTGCCCATAAACCTGCCTCCTTAACCTTCCTGCGGACACCATCTCGAAGGGAACTAGCTTCGGCACGATCGGCCTCACAGACACCCTCATGGCGCTGGTCGGCCCACAACATGTTCTCCACCGGCAGAATCTCCCGGTTCACGATGGTCGCGGTCAAGCCGCGAATCTCGTTGATGCGATCAGGTACTGAAGGGATTGGTTGGACGTTCATTTCCATTGCAGAAGCCTCACGTTGAATTCGGTCGGATTCCCAATCATGGGTTTGCTATTGGAGGGTGCCTAGGGCAAATGGTCCCGTCCCACGGTATTGACCGATACCTGGACCGCAGAGTCGGGACCTTGTGCCCTACCTGGTCAGCCAAACCTGGGCTCAGATGGGGGGAGTTCCGAGAGAGCAGGAGAAATAAAACAACGGAGGTGAACCCATGCGATTTGGAATGTTGCATCTATTCGAGAATCCAATTGAAAAGACCGAACACCAGGTAGTCACTGAACAGCTGGAGTTGATGGTTGCTGCAGAGGAGTACGGCTTCGACTCAATCTGGCCAGCGGAACACCACTTCACTGAGTATGGCTACTGCGCTTCCCCAGCGCTGAGCTTGGCGGCAGTCGCCTCGGTCACCAAAAAAGTCCGTTTAGGCACCGGAATCGTGGTGCTGCCCATGAACCATCCTTTACGAGTGGCCGAGGACTACGCGCTACTGGATTTGATGAGCGATGGCCGTGTCGATTTCGGCATGGGACGCGGTTACCAACCCCTGGAATTCCAGCGATACGGCATCGATCAAACCACCACCCGCAAGCGTTTCGAGGAATGCGTTGACATCATCAGGATGGCGTGGCGGGATGGCGTGGTCGACTACCACGGTGAATTCTACGACTTCACCGACGTGCCTATCAGACCCCGGCCCCTGCAAGCACCGCAGCCCCCGATGTGGATGGCCTGCCTGTCACCGGAAACCTTTGAGATGGCGGGGACTTACGGGCACAATCTATTGCTCGGCTCGGTGTTCGGCCTCTCGCCAGAACTGGCCGTCCAACGCCGTAAGGATTACTACCGAGGCTTGGTCCAGGGCGGACACTCGGTTGAGGATAAGCAGGTTGGTTGCCTGATGATGGTCTATGTAGCTGAGACTAAGGAACAGGCAGAGGCAGAATATCGAGACGCCTGCCAGTGGTACTTCAACACCATTGCCAAATACGTGTCAGTAGAGGGTGACACGCCCGTCAAATCCTACGAGATGTACAACGCCTTTCGAGACGTTGCCGCTGTTGCCGATTTCGACAAACTCGCTGATGGAGGGTTCGTCATTTGCGGTTCACCAGATCAGGTGGTGGAACGCCTCACCGAGGCTCAAGACGTCTATGGGATGACCGAGTTGTTGTGTTGGACTCGCCTGGGCGGTCTTGACAACAACAAAGTTCTCAAGTCGATGGAGTTGATGAGAGACAAAGTCTTCCCGTACCTGCGGGATCTGACTCCACCTCCGCCGCCAGAGTTCGACCCGGCAGAGTTGGTGAGTGCCTGAGATTCGGGATTTCGGAGAGCTCCCGTGCCACGAAGCTCAACGCTCGCGTTCGGTCGAAGAGCCAAATAAGTCATTACCGCGACAGCTACCCGACGTAACCGCTAGCACGCGTGCAGGACACGGGCGGGGTAGCGACGGCCCGAAACACCGATGAATGACTCGAACAGGAGTAGGGAACGGGAGATCTCGTTGATTCGTAACGCAGCTACCTGCTAGGACTTTGACTCAGTTGTTGACTAAGGAGAGTGCGACGTGGCAAAGGCGTACGTGGTGGCCATGCTGAAAATTAATGATGCCCAAGCAATGGGTCCGTACATGACTGCCGTGGAGACAACGGTTACCGATCACGGAGGTCGTTATCTTGTTCGAGGGGGTGCGCAGCACTACACCGAAGGCGACCCGAACCCAGTGGCAGTGGTACTGGAGTTCCCTGACAGCGATTCGGCGATCGAGTGGAAGAGTTCAGGTGCGTATCAGGAGATCCTGCCGTTCCGCCTAGATAATTCCGAGGGACCGCTAGTCATTTGCGACGGTGTTTAAACGCTTGGAGTTTGCGATGTTGATTCAGCCTTCGGCTGGGGAGTTCGGTTGGGGGATGGCTGCCCATGAGTTTTGAGCTGACGCCCCGAACCGCCCCGGGAGTGTCTGTCGTTGGCGCTGCGGAGTCGCTGGTGGAGCCCTTCGCTGGGCGGGCCGAAGCCGCCGATGTTGAAAACGAGATGTGTCGCCAAAACTTTGACGACCTGCTTGCCAGTGGTATCTCCTCAGCATTCGTTCCGGAGGAGTTGGGAGGGTTCGGTTTGGAGTCGATCCACGACTGGATTGTCGCCATCGCCACTCTTGCGCGGGGAGATGCGTCGACCGCTATAGCCATCACCATGCACCATGCGATAGGTCGCCGAATGGCGCAGGCGTATTCCCTTGCCAAGACCGACCTTGGCCCCGATGACGAGCGCACCAACAACCTTGCGGAACCACTCAGAAAGATGGTCGCTGGAGAGATGCTCATTTGCGCCACAGCGACCGAAGCTGGGACCGACAATCTGCACCCGGTAACTGAGGTAGTCCGCCACCGCCAAGATGACCGCGATGGTTGGCGAATCAACGGACGGAAGATCTTCGTCACCATGTCTCCAATAGCGACTCACGTGTCAACGGTCGCGCGAGTGCGCGACGACGATGGTGACGACATGGCAAACATCGTGCTCCCGATGGATACGCCAGGCTTGATACCTCAGAACGACTGGGATGCGCTGGGCATGCGCGGCTCGGGCAGCCAATCAGTGGTCTTTAAGGACGCATGGGTACCTGAGTCTGCCTTTGGCAGGATGGGTCCGTGGGGAAAGTGGAGCCTGCAGTATCTAGAGTTTCGAGCCATTGCAAACATCGTTCTGGTCGGAGCTTTTTTGGGTATCGCTGAAGCGGCTCATGACATCGCGTTGGAGAAACTGCTTACAAGGTCACGTGTTGGTCAGCTTGCTGCTGAGCAGTCGGGCATTCAAAACCTCGTCGGAGAGATGGCACTTGAGTTAGCCCAGTGTCGAGCGGTACTGGGTGCGGCCGGGGTGGAGATGGATGCGTACTGCGAGCGCCATTCGACTTCTGCTGCATCTATGGAAGACGCACATGGCCTCATGAGCGACTATCAAGCGGCAAAGTGGACGGTGAATCGGGGTGCGATTGGAGTTGTCAGCAAGGCCATGGATCTGCTCGGTGGCGCGGGCTACACCAATTCAGACGCCCTCGCTCGTCTCTACCGCGATGTCCGAGCTGGCCCCTTCATGCAGCCGTTCGGACCAGCGGAGCTTCGCGAATATGTAGGCCAGGTCACTTTGGGTCAATATCCCGACAGCTAGATCGCACAAGTCGGACCCGCAATCGGCTGTATCGCCGGCACGGGGAGACCTATATTTTGTTTTCTGGGTCTCCCTCCGACGAAGCGGAGCTCTAGGACAAGAAGCGACGAAGGCTCGCTGGCAGGGATGACTTACAGTGCTTATAGAATTTGTTGACAAGGTGGTCTTGGTGACCGGTAGCTCCGGTGGATTCGGCCTCGCAACTGCTGAAGCGTTCTTGGAGTCGGGTGCAAGCGTAATGCTGAACGGCACCAAGACGCAGAAATTAGAAGCAGCACTTGAGGACCTCAAAGATCGATTCGAAAACGTCGAAGCGTGTGTCGCAGATATCTCCACCCGAGCGGGTGGAGAAGACCTCATAGACGAGACACAGCGGCGGTTCCAATCGATTGACATACTCGTGAACAATGCGGGGATCACGCAGAACACTGCGTTTCTAGAAATATCGGAGACCCAGTGGGATGCAGTTTTAGACACCAACCTGAAAGGCCCGTTCCTGACATCGCAGGCATTCGCCAAACAGGCCATCGCCTCGGGTCGCGGTGGCAAGATCGTCAACATCTTGTCCGGCAACTATCTGTGGACCCGAGCAGGCTCAGCTCACTATTCGTCTTCAAAGGCGGCCCTTGAGATGCTAACGAGAAGCATGTCCATAGAACTCGGACCCCACGGGATCAATGTAAACGGGGTGGCTCCAGGCCTCATGGACCTAGCCAGACGCGGTGGCCGCGGGCCCGCGCAGGCGTTTGTTGATATTTACCTCAAGGACGTACCAATGGGACGAATTGGGCACGTTGAAGATGTCACAGGTGCCGTGCTTTTCATGGCTTCTACACAGGCAGATTTCATTACGGGATCCACAGTCTTGGTTGATGGTGGCTACGCCGCCGGGCGCGTAGATCTGCCCCTTGCCCCACCGCCAGAAGGCTAGAACCTACAGTCGTTGTCGATCGGCGCCGTCGGGCCAGGGACTGAAACGACAAGGGCCGATAAATCAACCGGACTGGTAGCCGCTCCAGCGTGCCGTTAGATGGTTCCGGAAGTCGACATCAGCGAAGGCAGTTTCCACGTTCTCTGGTCGTGGTTCTCCTAGTGCGTCCGCCAAGCGGGTGACTACCTCCTCAAGGTCGAGCCCTCCGTCTCCCGTGTCAGCAACCTGACGGATCGCTTCGTCTGCGTAAATCTTTGCTTTCCACGAGACCGAGAGCCGCACGTCTTCATCTGCATAATCCAACAACGTCTGGCCGTCCTCCTGGACGATCCATCGTTCTCCGTCGTGATCAAGCAGTGAGTTAATCGTCAAGCCATCTGGTTTTCTAACCCCAGCGGGGCCAATGCGTTCCACTTGGTGGTGCATGTAGTCGTTGTCGCCAACCGCGGCAGTGTTCCACATGTTTTCGTGGCGGATGCTGTCCGCGTCGCGGCCGTTCGGCCAATAGCGAAAGAACCCACGTTCACCCCGATAGAACCACGCCACAGCGGTCACGATGGTAATGCGGACATCTTCAAACAGACGCGATGTTCCCATGGCCTGAAGGAGCCAGCCCGGAGCGTTGGTGCGGTCAATGCCTATGAACTCGGGAATGTCAGTATGAGAAAATCCTTGACCGGGCATCGGGGTGGACAGGTTCACGTAGACCTGCTCGGGTACCACCACTTCGGCGCCATAGATTGCCCGTGCCGCCTGAGCGAACCCTTTGTGTTCCAGGACGCGATCTACACCATCGACTAACGGCCTACCTTCGACCGCCCAGTCACCCCGCCAGGTCGGACCGATCAGGTAATCGGGGACTTCAACGTCCTCCCGGTTTGAGTTGTCGCTAGCAGAGTCGGCGCTGGCGCCGCTTACTAGGTAGCGAGCCGGCATGAAATAGGGGCCGTTCCTCATCGCCATGTCGCGGATCGACTCAGGGTTGTCGAGCACCGGGTCCAACAGCACCGGAGAAAGGCAGCCATGCGGGCGCTCAACCAAGGTCGTCATCGTTTCAGGGTAACTCGTCGGCCGGCTCTGTAGTTCCAAGGATCTTGAAGCGCTGCAGCGCCAACAAACCTTTCTTATAGGGCGGCATCTTGGGAAGAGCCGACGCTCTAGGTGCCGTTGCAACGAACTACCATCCAGACGTGGACCAGATTTGCGATGACCTCGAAGCTGAAACGACAGCCTTAGGTACCGTCGTTAGCGGTCTCAGTGAAGAGCAATGGCGTGCACCCACGGTTGCGGAAGGTTGGGACAGTCATGAAACAATCCTTCACTTGGGTGCTGCGGATTGGGCTTGTCACCTTGCGGTGACCGATCCGGTGTCGTTTACTAACGCCCGCCAGCAGTTGTCTAAAGGCGAAGTCTCACTTCACGAGTTGGTTGGCTCGAACATAGGGGCGATGTCCGGCGGTGAGCTGTGGGCTTGGTTTCTCAGCGGTCACACGGTGATGATTGACGCGTTACGAAACGTTGAACCGAAGGCGCGAATCACCTGGCTTGGCCCAGACATTGGGGCAAGATCGTTGGCGACCAGTCGACTTCTGGAGACCTGGACCCATTCCCATGACTTGGCCGACAGCTTTGACATGCAGTATCCCCAGACGGATCGTCTCCGTCACATCGCACATATCGGCTATGTCACCCGCGAGTTCAGCTACATCAATCGTGGTATGGCTGTGCCCACCGAACCGGTCCGGGTGGAACTCACTGGCCCCAGCGGAGATCACTGGTATTGGGGACCCGACGACGCAACAAACCGAGTCACCGCCAGTGCCTATGAGTTCTGCAAGGTTCTGACGCGGCGAACACCACTGATCGAATCGACTGTTCAAACTGAGGGAGCGTTTGCTACCGAGTGGATGGAAATCGCTCAACCGTGGATTGAACCGCCTCGTATCAGCGACCAAGCCTAACTTTCTTGAGTTCGCCTGACCGCTAGCGGTAACTGGCGGTTTGAAGGTAGATCCTGTAGCGCCCACGGTCTATTGCACACCCGCGGCTACGGTCTCCCCGTGTAAACACAAGGATATACCGTGCGGAACCGCCGCTATCGGGGGCGCCCGCCCTCTAATAATGGGGTTATCCGGTGGTGTCGATGGCGGTGGTGTTGGGGTTGGTGTGTGCCCGCAAGATGGTGTTGTGCAATGAGCCAAGGAGGTCAAATAGTCCGCCGTCTGCACCTAACGCACGTAAACCCGTTCCTGCCGGTGTCACATCGATCAACTGACCGTTCAACGTCTCGGTGTTAAAAACTTTGGTGGTGAGAGCGGTGATGTCGGGGGTGGTGGTGATGTCACCGAACGTGTACACGGTTCCAGACGCTGACAACAAGTAATAGCCGCCGGTGGTGAGGTGTCCGCCAACAATGTTGGTGATCCCTTGCCCTCCAAGCGATCCCTGAAACAAGTCCCGTCCGAAAGAAAACACTGCTCCGTCTGATCCGATCAAGATCCCTGACCCGGAGTCGAGGGTTTTGATGTCCACAATGTTGTTGTAGGTCACATGGTGGGACAGATCCACATATGGGTTCCCGTCAATATCGAACACCCGACCGTGTGACGTCACAAAATACGTGCCGTTGCGGTTGTTTGACAGCTGGGTGACGGTTTCACCAGGCCACAACGTCACCAGGTCTTTCGGGGCGGGGGTGTCACCGAACCCGATGATCCGCTGGTTGGAGGTCAACACGTAGCCCGTTGTTGTGGCTCCGGGAACAAGTTCGATGTCTGTTGCTGTTTCACCGGCCTCTAAATCGATGCTGATGCCGGTGAC
>Ga0066837_10000180_pt1 | contig 28369 bp, 23 predicted proteins | sample ETNtaG_25_FD_66730 | JGI IMG/M metagenome (GOLD analysis project Ga0066837, IMG submission 66730) | Marine microbial and viral communities from oxygen minimum zone, Eastern Pacific Ocean - ETNP201302SV86 | ecosystem: Environmental > Aquatic > Marine > Oceanic | place: Pacific Ocean: Eastern... | reverse complement strand
AAGCCGAGCGGCTCGCGGACGCCCTGCTCACGCACGAAACTGCCCGCGCCACGGCGCGAATAAATGAGGCCATGTTCACGCAAGCGCTGCAGAGCGTCGCGGATGACGGGGCGTGACACTTGGAACTCACTGGCCAGGGCATGTTCGGTCGGCAGACGTTCGTCCACTGCATAGGCGCCCGACTTGATGGAACGCTGGAGACGTTCGAACACGGTGTCAGAAAGACTGCGCCGACCGACAATACTATCCGGCATGAGACTGATCAGGGCTCCCGACGCTGAAATATGGGCGGAGTAAACGGGACAAGGTGTCCGGGTCGCCAAAACCGCCCGATTTTGTCACCACAGTCAAGCGGCCAGCGCGGGCCATGGGTAGACCGGGCAGGACTTCCCCCATGAGTTCGAGCACCTCCACACCCAGAACCCCCAGAATGACCTGGGCCGTGGCGCCGCCGGAAAGCACGAGAAGGGTATCAGGTGGGGGGGCGAGCCGCTGCATCGATGCGCCGAGAGCCATTGCCACGGCTTCTCCGGCCGCCGGCCGAGGTCCCGGCGTCGCTTGCAGCAGCGTCAATCTCGACAGCGTCCTATTTTGGGCGCCAGACTTGCCATTGGGCGCCCTGATGTCGGTCATACCCGGGAATGTGCCGCGCAGATGGCTGAGCTGGGCCAGGGTAATCGGGTCCGTCGAGCCGATGACGCAATATGCCGCCGATTTGGGCAGCGCCAGTTCCGGAACACTCATGTCCGGCGCCATCTTTCGCGCCATGGCATCGGCGAGGCTACGTGCGCCCACGGCCAAGTCGTGGTGCAACATCAGGGCCGCGTGGATATCATGCACCGACTCAATGTCCGGAATGATCGCGGTACCGGCGTGCTGGCCGAGGCGCGCCGCGATGTCGATGGGTTCGGTTATGCCGAAGCCGCGAATGCGCCCATTGCGCGTGAGGCGGCCAAACTCGGGAATGGCCGGGACCACCAGACTGCGCTGGTGCGGAATGGAGTCCAGTTCTGCCGCGACATTGCCCTTGAGGCGGGAATCAACCTTCTTCAAGACCGGCGTGCCGGGCGGCAGGCAGGAGAGTGCGGCACGCACCGAGGCCGTCGCTGCATCAGGCGCCATGTCGCGGCTATCAGTCGAGATGCTGACGATCCGTGCGCCGCTGGACAATGCCTTGGTCAGAGCGCCCACGCCCAGGGCCACCGATGTGCCTAATCCGCGCATGGCGAAGGGCGCCGCCGAATCCAGCGCCCCCGTCAGGTCATCGGCAATGATCGCCAGATCAACCATGTGCAAGACTATTCCGCCTCTGTGCCTGGACGTCCGGATCGGGGTCGAGATTGGCGGCCAGCAGCCGCTGCGTATAAGGGTGTTGCGGCGCGTTGAAGATCTTTGCCGTTGGCCCGCGCTCGACAATCTCCCCGGCCTTCATGACGATCACCGTGTCGGCAAAATCCCGGACCACCCCCAGGTCGTGCGCGATGAACAGGAATGAAATGCCCAGTCGCTTACGCAGCCCGTCGAGCAGGGCGATGACCTGTGCCTGGATCGACACGTCGAGCGCCGAAACGGCCTCGTCGCAGATGATAAGCTCGGGTTCGAGCGCCAAGGCCCTGGCAATGGCAATGCGCTGACGCTGCCCGCCGGAGAACTGGTGCGGATAGCGATCGATGTGTTCGGGCGAAAGGCCCACCTGTTCCAGGAGTTCGAGCACGCGCGCCCGGCGCTGATGCCGATCGGGCATCAGCCTGTGAATGTCCCAGCCTTCCGAGATGAGCTGATAAACCGACATGCGCGGATTGAGCGATTGCGTGGGATCCTGGAACACCATCTGGATTTCGCGCCGACAACCGAGCAGGTCACGCGCATTCATGGTTATGAGGTCCCGGCCATGCCAGAGCGCCTCGCCGCTGTCCGCCTGTTCGAGGCGCAGGATGGTGCGGGCCAATGTCGACTTGCCCGAACCACTCTCGCCGACCACCGCCAGGCTCTGTCCGCGCACCAGTGAGAGAGAGACATCCTTGAGCGCAGCAAAGCTGCCATAGGTCTTGTTCAGCTTCTTGATTTCGAGCAGCAGTGGTGCCGCTGCGTCAATCTGACGGATATCGCCCTTGCCTGGAGCGGCGGCGATCAGCTTGCGCGTATAGGCGTGCTGGGCATTGTGATAGATGTCGCGGGCCGTTCCGGTCTCTACGATCTCGCCACCATTCATCACCACGACCCGATCAGCGATTTCGGCGACGACGCCCAGATCATGGGTGATGAGAACCAGCGCCATGCCGGTTTCGGCCTGCAATTCTTTCAGCAGCGCGAGCACCTCGGCCTGGATGGTCACATCCAGCGCCGTCGTCGGTTCGTCGGCGATCAGGATGTCCGGCTTGAGCATGAGCGCCATTGCGATCATCAGACGCTGGCGCTGGCCACCGGAAAACTGATGCGGATACTTGTGCATCGCCTTCTCCGGGTCCGGTAGGCCAACGCGCGCGATGAGCTCGAGTGCCCGCTCCCGCGCCTTGTCGGCAGACCGCCCATGGGCGGTCATCATCTCGATGATCTGCCAGCCCACAGTGTAGACGGGATTGAGATGACCGAGCGGGTCCTGGAAGATCATGGCGATCTTCTTGCCGTTGAGAGCGCGATGGTCCTCATAGCTGATCTTGAGTAGGTCTCTGCCCTCGTAGAGGATTTCGCCCGAAACGATCTCGGCGGGCGGAATGTCGAGTAGGTTCATGACTGCATTGGCCGAGACCGACTTGCCCGAACCGCTCTCGCCCAAGATGGCCAGGGTCTCGCCCCGCGACACCGACCAGCTGACATTGCGCACGGCATGGACGGTGCCACGGGCGGTGTGGAAGTCAACCGAGAGGTTATTAACGCTCAGCAGGGGCTCAGACATTTTTCGACTTTCGCGATTCCAGGCGCCAGCGCTGGGCAGGGTCGAGCGCAACCCGCATCCAGTTGGACAAGAGATTAAGGGACAGCGCAGTGATGACGATCATCAGGCCAGGCCAGAAAGCGAGCCACCAGGCTGAGGTGAGGTAGGGCCGCCCCTGGCTGACCATCAGCCCCCAGGTAATATCGGGCGGCTGAACGCCGATGCCCAGGAATGACAGCGACGACTCGGCCAGCATGACGAAGGCAAAATCCAGCGTGGCGATCGTTACAAGAGTCGGAGCAACCACCGGCAGGATGTGTCTGAGAATGATACGCCAGTGATGGGCGCCCATGACGATCGCCGCCTGCACGAACATGCGCTCGCGGACCTCCAGCACCTCCGCGCGTGTCGTGCGCAGGTAGATGGGGATACGGGTGATGGCAAGGACGAGGATCATATTGGGTATGGATGCGCCCAATACATAAAGCACGACCACGGCAATCAGCAGCGAGGGAAACGACATGACTACGTCGGCCAGGCGCATGATCACCTGCGATACGGTCTTGCCCGTATAGCCGGCCACGAGGCCAAGACTGGCCCCCACTACCATCGATGCAATCACCGTGCCGGCAGCGATCAGCATGGTGCTGCTGGCGGCCACGATCAACCTCGCCAGCATGGGGCGCCCCAGCGAGTCGCCGCCCAGCACGAAGGCCCAACCACGATCGAGGCTGAACGGTGGGGAATTGCGGCCACGCAGGTTTTGGTCGGTGGCCAGCTCGCCCAGAAGGGTCGGCCCCAGCAGCGCGAAGAGAAGGATCACGATGAGGATGACCGCCGACGTAAAGGCGAACTTGTCGCGCCAGAGCATCGCGAACAGCGACGCACCTTGCGACGGGGGGCCATCGTCGGGCTTGGCGAGTGACAGATCTGCCATCTGCGCCTCCTAATGTCGAATACGCGGATCGAGCAGGCCATAGGCGATGTCGATCAGGATGTTCATGATGAAGATAACGATCGCCGTGACCATGATGGCGGCCAGGACGACGTTGAAGTCGCGCTGCAGTATGGAGTCGATCATCAGCTTGCCAATGCCGGGGAAGCCGAAAATGGTTTCGACGATCACCGCACCATTGAGCATAGCAGCCGCCTGGTCGCCGATAACGGTGATGACCGGCAGCATGCCGTTTCGCAGGGTGTGGACAAAAATCAGCGGCAAGTTCTTGACGCCCTTGGCCCTGGCCGTCTTCACATAGGGCGCGGCAAGCGCGGACAACATGGAGCCGCGCACCACTTGGACGACCAGCCCGAAAGGGCGAATGAACAGCACCGCGATGGGCAGGATCCAGTGCCAGGGCGTCCCCACGCCCGAAGTGGGTAACCAGCCCAGGCCGAGCGCAAAGATGACGATTGCAACGATGGCGATCCAGAAGTCCGGCGCCGAGGCACCGACCAGAGAGACGATAGACACCAAGCGGTCGAAGAAGCCGCCGACATTGAATGCTGCCAGCGAACCCAGGAAAATAGCCGCGGCGACGACTAGGCTCATAGTGATGAGCGCGAGCGGCAGGGTCCAGGCATAGGCTTCGATAACAATATCGATGGCGGGCCGCGCCTTGCGCAGGCTTTCGCCGAAATCGAGATGCAGCAAATCCCAGACATAACGGCCGAACTGTTCGATCAGCGGCAGGTCTAGGCCATGAAGGGCGCGGAACTGCTGCTTCATCTCCTCAGTGGCGTCGATGGGCAGGAACAGAACAGCCGGGTCGCCGGTCAGGCGTGACAGGAAGAAGACCAGTATCATGAGGCCCAGGAGGGACAGTAGGCTGGCTATGGCTCGCTGTCCGATCATTTTAGTCATGGCACGTTTCCCTGGTCGAAAAATGGACGACGCCGGATGGTCCGGCATCGTCCTGCTTGAGGCAACTGCTTACTTGAAGCCGATTTCGCTCAGCTGCAGTTGTGCATTCGTCGCAATGGTCGGGGTGAAGTCGAGGCGCTCTCCCACCCGGCTCAGGCCAACCATGTGGAACAGCAGAACGTCAGCGACGATCTCTTCCTGGACATAAGCAAAGACCTCAGACCAGAGCGCGGCACGGTCCGCACCGGTTGCCGCCGAGGCGTTGGCGATCATCTCGTCAAGCTGGGGATCGGCAACGCCGGACTGGGTCCCTTCGCTGGCATACTTGAAGAACATCGAAAAAACCGGGTCGCCCCGACTGTTATCGTGTTGGGCGAGAATCAAACGTGTTCCTTCGCTCTCTGGATAGGGCTTGGAATAGAACTGCTCATGCTCGGCCACCTCCACCATGCGTAGCGAAGCGTTGAAGCCAACATCGGTCAGCATCTGAGTGATCGCTTCGGCCACTTCAGTGACGTTCGCGAAGTTTCCGGTGCGGGCGATAATCTCGATCGGCAGGCTGGTGTCGACGCCATCGGCCTGCGCTTCGGCGAGCAATTGCTTGGCGAGGTCCGGATCATAGGCCGGCGGCGTCAAGCTCGGATTCCAGCCCAGCGTGGTCGGCGGGGTCATGGCGACGGCCAGTTCGGTACCTTCGGGCAACACGGTGCCAATGAACGCTTCTCGGTCGATGGCGGCATTGAGCGCCTTGCGGACGCGAATGTCGTCAGTTGGCGCATCAAGGCCGTCAATGCGCAGATAGACGGTTTCGGAGTTCGGATAGGAAAAGTCGAGCTCGCGATTGTCTGCAGCTTCCGGCGTGATTTGCGGCGCGATGTCAGCTTCTCCGGCCGCAACCATGCCGGCGCGAACCGCCGGCTCAGATCGGAACAGATAGGTTGCCTTGGTCACTTCGGGTAGCTCGCCCCAGTAATCGTCGCGACGTTCGAGCACGATTTGCTGACCAGCGGTCCAATCGGACATGAGATAGGGACCGGTGCCGATCGGGTCGCGCACAAATTGCATCGGGGTTTCCGACGGCACGATCGTGACGAGGCTCATCAGCAACGGCAGGATCGGCTGTGCCGGTTCGGCGGTGATATTGATTGTAACATCATCGACCACGTCGAAGGTCAGCTCGGTGTCAGCGAAATAACGGGCGCTTTCACAGGTGATCTGGTCGGAGAAGACGCGGTCGAACGAGTGCTTGACGTCATTGGCGTCGAAGCCCGAGCCATCGGAGAAGCTGACGCCCTGGCGCAACTTGAACTGCCAAGTGCCGTTGCCAAGATCCTCCCAGCTTTCCGCGAGGCGCGGCATCAGACCAGCGTCGCCGCGCACATCGAGCTCTGTCAGCGTCTCACTGATGTTCTGCATGATGACGCGACCGATATTGGATCGCGTGGCCATGCAGGGCTCGACCAGGTCGAGCTCTTCGCTCAGCACAACGACGACATCAGTATTAGCCTGCGCCATGGCGGGGACAATGGTCGTCGACGCGAGCAGTGCGCCGACTAATAGGGTCTTGATTTTCAATGGTTCCTCCCATCGCAGCTTGACGGCTGCATGAGCGGCGCTGCGGGGTACGCTCATGCGAGAAAGGCTGAGTGCGAAGGTCTGCGCACTATGGCTTGGCACTATTCAGATATACCCATAGGTTGTCAATTTAAAACGGTATGAGAAATTTCCTATGAGCACAGCAGTCTTTTAAATCCCTATCAATACTAGATAAAAAGTTAATATACGTCAGCGATACAGGCAGATCATGAGTGTATGTAACTTGACAACATGTGAGCTGACGTGAAATTTGCGGCATCAAAATAGAGGGGGACCTATGTCGCCGGACGAGATTGAAAAGCGGATGGATGGGGTGCTGGCAGAGGGCGGTGATGGTCGTCTTGAGGCTTACCTGCCATCGCCTATGGTTCAGAATCATGCCGCCTTCATCGAGCGCATGGATGACGGGACCCTGGCCTGCCTTTGGTTTGGCGGGTCACTGGAAGGAAAGTCGGACATATCCATACACTCTTCGGTCCTTGCGCCCGGCGCGACGAGTTGGGGTGAAGCGGTGCAGCTGAGCAACGACCCAGACCGCTCGGAGCAGAACCCGGTTCTGTGGCGCAATGGTCGGGACGAATGGCAGTTGTTTCATACCGCGCAGCCCTCGGGTAATCAGGACGAGTGTCTGTTGCGTGCGCGCACGATCTCACTTGACGGAGCGCTCAAGGGCGGCCAGCCGCGCGACATCGACCTGCCGCTCGGCAGCTTCATCCGCGGTCGTTTTGTGCGCCGCGCTGACGGCGCCTGGATGATGCCGATCTTCCGCTGCATTTCCCGCCCTGGACAGCGTTGGAACGGCAGTCACGACACCGCAGCGGTGGGTGTCAGCCATGATGAGGGCCAGACCTGGTCGATGCACGAAGTGCCCGGCTCTATTGGCTCGGTGCACATGACCATTGTGCCACTCGATGGCGACCATATGGTTGCCTTTTATCGCCGACGTCAGTCGGACTTCGTTCATCGCTCCGAGAGCCACGACGGTGGCAACAACTGGTCGGCGCCTGCGCCGACGGACGTGCCCAACAACAACTCCTCCATCAACGTCATCCGTCTGCACGACGGTCGGCTGGCCATGCTGTGCAATCCGACCTCTGCTGCCACGTCCGCTGACCGCCGGGTCTCGCTTTACGACGAGATCGAAGAGGGCGATGATCGGCCAGATGCCAGCGGTGGCTGTTCACCCATATGGGGCGTCCCGCGTGCGCCGATGACGCTTTGCATTTCGAGCGATGGCGGCAGGACCTGGCCTATCAGTCGCATCGTCGATGACAGTCCCGGCACCTGCCTCTCGAACAACTCGATCGACGGACGTAATAAGGAACTGTCCTACCCCTATCTGCTGGAGGGCGAAGGCGGAGAACTGCATCTCGCCTACACCTACTTCCGGCGCGCCATCAAATATGTCCGTCTCCCTGCGGGATGGATCGACGGAGAAAATTCGTGAGCGACATTATCGGCATCACCATGGGCGACCCTGCCGGCGTCGGCCCCGAGATCGCCATCAGGGCCATTGTGGAAATGGACGCCGACGAGCGGGCCCGGACCCGGATCTACGGCAATCTGGCCACGCTTGAGAAAGCGCGGGATGCGGTTGGGGCCAAGCTCGACCTCGATGGCCTGGTCGTGGACCTGACGATCGAAGGCGGCCCTCTGCCTTGGGGCAAGCTCGATCCGCGTGGCGGGGACGCGGCTTTCCGCTTTATCGAGAAGGCGGTCCGGGATGCCGAGGCCGGCATTATCGGCTGCATCGTCACCGCGCCGATCAACAAGGAAGCGCTCAATCTTGCCGGGCACCATTATGATGGTCACACCGGCATGTTGGCCGCGCTGACGGGCCAGAAATCGGCCTTCATGCTGCTGGCCTCCGATCGGCTCAAGGTGATCCACGTCTCCACGCACGTGTCGCTCAAGACCGCCATTGATCGCGCCACGCCCGAGCGCATCCTCGCCACCATCCGCGCCGGCAATGAGCATTTGAAGCGCATCGGCTACGACAAGCCGCGGATCGCTGTCGCCGGGATCAATCCCCATTGCGGCGAAAGCGGTCTGTTCGGCAGTGAGGACGACCAACAGGTCGTGCCGGCGGTCGCCATGGCCAAGGCGGAAGGCATCGAGGTGGTCGGCCCAATCTCGGCCGATACCGCCTACTACCGCGCCTATTCCGGGGTCTTCGATCTCGTGATCGCGCAATATCATGATCAGGGCCATATCCCGATCAAGCTCGTGGCCTTCGACACCGCCGTCAATGTTTCCCTCGGCCTACCCATCGACCGCACATCGGTCGATCACGGCACGGCTTTCGACATTGCCGGAACCGGCAAGGCCAATCACGTCAACATGAAGTCCGCCATCGCTTATGCGCGACGGCTGGTCTCGGGGAAGAAGTCATGAATCCCGCAACAAAACTCCCCGTTTCTGGCGTCTTCTGCGCTTCAGCTACACCGGTTCTGGCCGATGGAACGCCTGACCACGATACTTTTCTCGCCCACTGCAAGGCATTGATCGAGGAGGGCTGCGATGGCGTGGCCCTGCTCGGCACCACCGGCGAAGCCAATTCCTTTTCCATGGCCCAGCGCCAGGCGCTTCTCGACAGAGTCGTTGCCGGTGGCATGGACCCCCAGCGCCTCCTGCCTGGTACGTCGCAGACCAACGTTCCGGACAGCGTCGCCCTGGCCCGGCACGCGGCGCAAGCCGGCGTGAAGGCCTGCGTGGTTCTCCCGCCATTCTACTACAAGGGTGTGAGCGACGAGGGCCTCTTTCGCTTCTATGCGGAGCTGGTGGAAGGAGTTGGCCGCGATGACCTGCGCGTCATCCTTTACCACATCCCGCCCATCGCTCAGGTCGGCATCTCCCTTGAATTGACCGCGCGCCTGCGCGAGGCTTTCCCAGGCATTTTCGTTGGCATCAAGGACTCGTCGGGTAAGATCGAGAGTATGCAGGCCTTTGCGGAGGCCTTCGAGGGTTTCTCAGTCCTCGCCGGTGCCGACCCGTTCATGCTTCCCCTGCTCAAATCAGGCGGCGCGGGCTGCATCACCTCAAGCTCCAATCTCATCGGCGCTCATCTGCGCGTCGTCTTCGACCACTGGTTCGACCCGGCACAGGCCGAGCGCGTAGAACAGGCGCAAGCCCGCATCAATGCCTGGCGCGACCTTTCCAACGCCTATGTCCAACTCCCGACCATCAAGGCCATGTTGGCGCGCCGTCGCCAGCATGATGGCTGGACCCGCGTGCGCCCACCGCTAGTGGAACTGACCGCGGACCAGATCGCCACGGTCTGGGGCAAGATGGACGCGCTGGAGGCAGAAGATCATGTCTAGTCCGCTGTCGATGGCACGCGCCATCACTTTGCTGCAGCCCGCCCGGATCGAAATCGGCGCCGGCGCCATTGCTCGGCTGGGCATCTGGGCTGCCGATTTCCGACGCATCTTCGTCGTCGCCATGGCGCCCACAGTTGGTTATGTCGAACGCATGGAACTCAAGGGCGACGTTGTCACCTTCATCGACATTCCGCCCGAGCCCGATCTGCCTGCGGTTGATGCGGTCCTTGCTGCCGCCCGCGAATTCCGTCCTGATCTCGTGGTTGGCCTCGGCGGTGGATCGGTCATGGACGTCGCCAAGCTGGTAGCGGTGCTGTGGGATGGAGAACAGTCAGTGCAAGACGTTGTCGGGCCCAACAAGGTTGCCGGCCGCCGCACGGCGCTGGCCCAGGTGCCAACGACATCCGGCACGGGCTCCGAAGCCGGCATAAGGGCATTGGTCACCAATCCCGCGACCCTGGCCAAGCTGGCAGTGGAAAGTCACTTCATGCTTGCCGATATTGCCGTGCTCGACCCAGAGCTGACCTATTCGGTACCGGCGGCGGTCACGGCCGCTACCGGCGTCGACGCTCTGGCCCACTGCGTCGAGGCCTTTACCAACATCAAGGCGCATCCCCTGATCGACGGCTATGCCACACTCGGCATCCAGCTGGTTGGCCAGTATCTGGCCCGCGCGGTGGCGGACGGCGGCGATACCGAGGCTCGGGCCGGCATGATGCTGGCGTCCTACTATGGCGGCGTCTGCCTCGGCCCAGTGAACACAGCCGCAGGTCATGCATTGGCCTATCCACTGGGGACCCGCCTCAAGCTGCCGCACGGACTCGCCAATGCGCTCATCTTCCCCCATGTTCTGGCCTTCAACGCGCCGGTGGCTAATCAGAAGACTGAACAGATCTGCGCTTTGTTGCAGTTTTCAGGCGAAGGAAGCCAGGCCGTCCTGGCAGCCGGCCTCGATTACTGCCGGAACCTTGGCATAGAGACGAGCCTGGCGGCGCACGGCGCCAGCGGCGACGACCTGCCCATCTGGGCATCCGAAGCGCACGCCATCCGTAGGCTCATGGACAACAATCCCCGGCCGATGTCGGTCGATGATGTCCTGAACATCTACCAGGCCGCCATGGCATGATCCGAGCTCACCCGGCCCACATCACAAAGCTGTCCAGCCAGCCGCGGCGAGCAGAGTCCGCGGCTAGTCCGGCGAGCAATCCGGACTGCAGGCTGCGCGGCTATTGATTGAGCGCATTGAGGGCCGCCAAAAGGCCGGACACTTCCTCATCCATCCTCGATTGGTCGCCCGCCGAAGCACGGCTGTGGCAGAATAGGTCCGGAGGACTGATGGTCGCCCGTCGGTATTACCAAGCCGCGTTGCATGAACGGACTGATCGGCACAAACGCCATCGCGGGCGGATTGTCGGCCGTCCGGCATGGAACGGGGTCGGCCTCGGCGCTTAACTTTCCCCAATAAGGTGGCGGCATGGCCGGCTCGGCGCTGGTGGGCGTTGTGGCCAATGGGACGCCCATGCCGATGGTGCTTATTATTGGCATGTGATCAGCGATCATTCATACTGGCAATTCTGATCGCTGGTCACTCCATTGGAAGGGTAGGTTGACTCATTGCCCAGCCTCGCCGCAACACTGAGCTAACACTCTGGAGGAGCCGGCGGCGGGTCGGTCGAGAGTGCCTGAATGACAGAACGGGGCGCGGTGCCGAACGGTACACTCCGACCGAGACGATGTCACCAATAGCGACTGGCTGTGTCCCGACGCTGACAGGTTCGTCCGACTAGGTTTGGGACACCCTGCTTCACTTCTCACCTTCCTGCCATCGCCTTGTTTGCAGGTGGATAGCGTTCCCCCGCCATTTCCACTCCGGCCAAGGCCGCCTCGATCACTTGAAGATCGTCGGCTTCCAGCTCGATGTCCGCAGAGGCGATATTCTCCTCGACGCGATGCAGTTTTGTGGTACCTGGAATGGGCGCGATCCATGGCTTTTGGGCCAGGAGCCATGCGAGAGCGATTTGTGCAGCGGTCGCCTTCTTTTTCTTGGCCACCATGTTGATGGCATCCACGAAAACCTGATTGGCTCGCCGATTTTCGGCAGAAAACCGAGGCTGTCTGCTACGGAAGTCGTCGGACCCGAAGCTCTGCTCCACGCTTACCGTCCCGGTCAGGAACCCCTTACCCAGAGGGGCAAACGGCACGAGGCCGATCCCCAACTCCTCCAGTAGCGAGATGATCTGATTTTCCGGCTCGCGGAACCACAGCGAGTACTCGCTCTGCAACGCGGTGACCGGATGGACCGCATGGGCGCGGCGGATCGAATGTGCACCAGCTTCAGACATGCCGAAATGACGAACCTTGCCCTGGTTGACCAGGTCCTTGATCGCGCCCGCGACGTCTTCCATAGGCGTGTCGGGATCGACGCGGTGCTGGTAGTAGAGGTCGATATAGTCCGTCTGCAGGCGCTCGAGCGACCCTTCCACCACTGTACGGATATGGTCTGGCTTGCTGAGCGGCTGGCGTGCGAAACCTTCGCCACCCTCTATGTTGAAGCCAAACTTTGTGGCGATGACCACCTGCTCGCGGACCGGTTTGAGAGCCTCACCCACCAACTCTTCATTGGCGTAGGGTCCATACACCTCCGCTGTGTCGAAGAAGGTGACGCCTCGGTCGACGGCAGCGCGGATGAGCTTGATGGCCTCTTGCCGGTCCATTGCAGGCCCAAAGGCTGCACTCATACCCATGCAGCCCAATCCGATGGCCGAAACTTCCAGGCCCTGACCCAGTGTGCGCTTCCTCATGTCGTTCTCCTCAGGCTTCCGGAATTTCGCGGCTGAAAGCTTCGAGCGTGATGTTGTCCGGCACAGGTCCGCCCCGCTCATTCGTGTTCAACGCGTCTATGGCTGCCAACTGGTCCGATGTGAGTGTGAAATCAAAGATGTCGAAATTCTCGGCGATACGCGCCGGTTTGACCGACTTGGGGATCACCGAACGTCCCTCCTGCACGCCCCAGCGGAGCATCACCTGCGCTGCCGACTTGCCGTGGGCCGTGGCGATGTTCAGGATCGTGGGGTCCTCGAGCGTGCTCCGCGAGAACCCGGGACGGTAGAACGTGATCCCGCCGATTGGCGCCCAGGCCTGCGTCAGGATGCCGTGTTTCTTGTTTACCACCTGTAGCTCCGGCTGCCGAAAATAGGGGTGGACTTCGATCTGATTGACTGCCGGAACGATCTTGATCTCAGGCAGGAACCTCTCGAGGTGCTCGGGCATGAAATTGCTGATCCCGATCGCCCGAACCTTGCCATCGGCAAGCAGCGTCTCAAGGGCACGATAGGCCCCCAGCGTCCGCTCGAAAGCCGAAGGGAGCGGCTGGTGAAGGATAAGTAGGTCGATTTGCTTAACACCAAGCTTGCCTGCACTTTTGGTGAAGCTGTGCAGCGTTTCGTCGTAGCCGTAGTCGTTGATCCAGATCTTGGTTTCGATGAACACGTCGGAACGCGCCAAGCCGGAAGCCTGTATCGCTTCACCGACGCCACGCTCATTGCCATAAGCGGCGGCTGTGTCGATATGGCGATAGCCAACACGCAGCGCCTCGGCCACGGCGATCCGGGTTTCAGCCGGCGGGGTCTGAAAGACACCGAAGCCCAGTGCGGGCATGGCGACGCCGTTGTTCAATGTGATGGTCGGAACCGTCATGTTCGCTCCTTTGATGGCAATGCCGTCGTGACCTGCAAGATAGCCCTGCCCAACCCCGGAGATTAGGCGCTATAATCTACACCTGCTTGTTAGGAGGGCTTCAAAGTCGCTCGTGCTGATTTCAATGACCTTGCGGCCTTCGCCGTGATTGCCCGCGCGAAGAGCTTCACACGGGCTGCGGCCGAGATCGGGGTTTCGCCTTCGGCACTCAGCCAGACCATACGATCGCTTGAAGAGCGGCTGGGCTATCGTCTGCTGACCCGGACGACGCGCAGCGTTTCTACCACGGAGGCAGGCGAACGCCTGCTGGCCGCCGTTGCTCCACGCTTTGAGGAAATCGAGGCCGAACTTGCCGCCCTGGGCGAGCTCCGCGATCGTCCGGCCGGTTTGGTACGGATTACCTGCAGCGAGCGTGCGGCCGAAACCGTGTTATGGCCTAAGCTGGCGTCTGGCCTCGTCGAGTTTCCAGACGTCAAGGTCGAACTATTCATCGACCACAGCTTCACCGACATTGCCGCCCAGCGGTTCGACGCGGGTGTCCGGCTGGGGGAGAGCGTTGAAAAGGACATGATCGCAGTGCGGATCGGACCAGACATGCGCATGGTGGCCGTTGCGTCGCCAGCCTATCTGGCCAGTCGCTCAGCTCCGGCGACACCGCAGGAACTGGTAGCGCACACCTGCATCAATCTGCGATTGTCGTCCGGCGGCACTCTTTACGCCTGGGAGTTTGAGAAGGATGGGCGCCCCCTACGGGTCAAAGTGGATGGACAGTTCACCTTCAACACGGTCCGTCCGATGATCGGTGCGGCGCTACAGGGGTTTGGGATTGCCTACGTTCCCGAAGACAGCGCCCAACCCCATCTTGCGGCTGGGGAGCTCATCCAGGTACTGGACGACTGGTGCCAGCCATTCTCGGGTTTCCACCTCTACTACCCAAGCCGACGACAAATGAACCCGGCCTTCGCGCTGGTAATCGACCTGCTTCGTCACAGTACAAAATAGGCATGGTCCGCGCTAAGGCGGATGCGGCCAATGTCGGTGCCATGCCAGACCTGGCCGACCGAACTTAGGGAACAGGGAAGCTCGCCAGAAGGACTAGTTTGGGGCGCGTGCGGCCCGGCGGATTAAATAAATCTCCTGCCCTCCCCCTAGGCTCGCAGGTGACGAGGAAGGAGCCGTGGCCCCCGTTTTCAGGGAGAACACTAAAGAAGCTGATGTCCGGTGCCAGCTAAATCTTTATCGGAAAGGGTGCAGCGAAATGACAGGCCGCGGCCTGACCTGGAGCCACTTCGCCCAATGGCGGTACTTTCTCTCGGCATAGTGGTTGGGCCAAGGGACAACGCGTATGGAAACTACAGCCCGGCGGAACCTTGGTTGGACTCGGCACGTCGCCCTCTAGGACGATCCGATTTCCTTTTCGCGTCGGATCCGGTTCCGGCGCTGCAGAGAGCAGCGCCTGGGTATAGGGGTGATGAGGCGCACCATAGACTTGGCTTTTGGTCCCGATCTCTACCACTCGCCCCAAATACATAACCATGACGCGATCGGCGATGTGCTGCACCACCGCTAGATCATGGGCGATGAACAGATAAGAGAAGCCACGCTGGGCCTGCAGGTCCTGCAAAAGGTTGACGATCTGTGCCTGCACAGACACGTCCAGCGCCGAGACAGGTTCATCCGCCACAATAAAGGCTGGGTCGAGCGCAATGGCCCGGGCGATGCCAATGCGCTGGCGCTGACCACCCGAAAATTGTCGGGGATGCCGGTCCATGGCGGTCGTCGGGAGGCCCACCTGCTCCAGCAGCGCTGCTACTGCGTCGCGCCTTTGTCGCGCCGAGCCGGCCAGGCCAAACACTTCAAGCGGCTCGGAGATGATCTGGCCTACAGTGCGGCGCGGACTGAGAGAGCCATAGGGGTCCTGGAACACCATCTGCATCTTCTGCCGCAGTTGCCGTAGATCGGCCTTGCTCAGTGCTGTCAGATCCTGACCTTCGAAGTGAATGTGTCCCTGGCTTGGCTCAATCAGGCGGAGCAGCAGCCGGCCGAGCGTGGATTTGCCGCAACCCGATTCACCCACCACAGCGAGCGTTTCACCGCGCTTGACCTCGAAATTCACGCCATCCACCGCCTGTACCGGCGGGCTGGCGGGCCGAAACCCGATGCGCCCGGCATCGCCGAACACCTTGCCGAGATTTTCTGCACGCAACAGGGGGGCAGTCATTGGGCGTTCTCCCCGGCAACCCAGCAGGCCGCCTTGTGGCTCTCACTCATCTCGAACATAGGTGGCATCTCCTGCCGGCACCGATCCTGCCGCACTTCGCAGCGCGTGTAGAAGGGGCAGCCCTGACGCACCGAACCCGCCGTCGGCACCGAACCGGCAATCTGGTAGAGCCGGGCGCGATCATCGTTGAGACGGGGGATCGAGCGCAGCAGGCCCTGAGTGTAGGGATGGCGGGGATCCGCGAAAATCGATTCTACATCTGAATCCTCAACTACACGGCCCGCATACATCACCACCACACGGTCGCAGACTTCGGCGATAACCCCCAGATCGTGGGAGATCAGCAGAATAGCGGAATTGGTCTTGTTGCGGATGGACTTCATCAGCTCGAGCACCTGCGCCTGAATGGTGACATCCAGTGCCGTGGTCGGCTCATCCGCGATCAGCAATTTGGGATTGCAGGCCAGTGCCATGGCAATCATCACACGCTGACGCATACCGCCGGAAAACTGGTGTGGATAGGCGCCCAAGCGCGAAGCCGGATCGGGAATACCGACAAGGCCCAGCATCTCGATGGCTTTTTCGCGCCGCGTGCGTGGATCTACACGCTCATGCAGCTTGATTGCCTCTTCAATTTGGTCACCGATGGTCATCACCGGATTGAGCGAACTCATCGGCTCCTGGAAAATCATGGCGATATCGCGGCCGCGTATCGCAGGCATCCGCGACTTTGGCAGCTTGAGCAGGTCCTGGCCTTCGAAGGTAATGCTGCCCGATACGATCCGTCCTGGCGGTTCGGGAATGAGTCTGAGGATGGACAGAGAGGTGATGGACTTGCCCGATCCGGATTCCCCGACCAGACCGACGGCGCCCCCCATTTCAATTTCGAAGCCCACTGAATCCACCACCCGGATGGAGTTCTGTGGTGAACCGAACTCGACCGAGAGGTCTTTGATATTCAACAACGGCTTACTCATTCGCTGATCTCCGGATCAAGGACGTCCCGGATGGCATCGCCGATGAGGTTGAAGGACAACACCACCAGAGTGATGGCAAAACCAGCGCCGATGATCGGCCATGGCGAACCGAAGATATTGCTTAAGCCGTCGCGGATGATATTGCCCCAGCTCGGATGGGGAGGCCGCGTGCCCATGCCGAGAAAGCTCAAGGCGGCCTCTAGGCGGATCGCCGATGCCACCCAAAGTGTCATGAGCACCACGATTGGCGCTGCGATATTGGGCACGACATGGCGCAGAATGATGATCGGCGTGCGCACCCCGACTGCAATCGCCGCCTCTATATACGGCTCCTGCTTGACCGACAGGGTCGAAGCCCGTGCCACCCTGGCAAATCCAGGCACGAAGGCGATAGTCAAAACAATGATGATGTTCCAGAATCCGCCGCCCAGCGCAGCCGAGATGATGATGGCCAGCAGCAGTTCGGGAAAGGCGAGCAGAAGATCGATGAGGCGGGTGACGAGGCGGTCGAATATGCCACCAAAATAGCCCGCGATCACCCCTAATGTGGTGCCGACCAGAGCCGCGAGTACCGGCGCGATAAGGCCGAATATGAGCGAATTACGGGAGCCATAAATTAGTCGAGACAATACGTCACGACCGAACTGGTCGGTGCCCAGCCAGTTTTCCGCAGACGGATAGGCATTGATCTTGAGATAGCTCTGCGCCAGCGGGTCATAGGGTGCCAGCATTGGCGCAAAGATTGCGATACAGCCGAATACGAGGATTACACAGGCCGCCACGATCGTCACGGGACGCCCTAGAAAAATGGCGGCAAGGCCGATTAGGAGCGGCGAGTCGCCCCGACCGCTAGCCGGCGTGGTTTCGATACTGGTCATTACTGAACCCGAATACGCGGATCGATCACAATATAGGCGATGTCGATCAGGAGGTTAATGAAGACGACGAAGAAGGCGAAGATTACTGCGCCGGCCTGGATAACCGGATAATCCCGCTCGGCAATGGCGCTAATCAGCGTTTCCCCTAGGCCCGGTCGGTTGAACACCATCTCGATCGCCACTGACCCGGACAGTGTCGCTAGAAGGCTTAGTCCCAGACCTGTGGTGATGGGCAGCAGCGCATTGCGTAGGCCGTGGCGGTATATGACGCGACCTTCCCTGGCGCCCTTGGCCCTGGCCGTGCGCACGTAGTCGCGTCCCAGCACCTCAAGCAACGAGGTACGCGTGAGGCGCCCCAAAAAGGCAGTCTTGACCATGGCCAGAGTCAGGGCCGGGAGGAACACGTGATACATGCGGCTGGCGAAATCGGTGCCGCCTCCATTGATCGGGAACCATCCCAGATTGAGTGCAAAGACTATCAGTAGCAGCGCCCCAAGATAGAAGTCGGGAATGGCATAGCCGATCAGCGAGAAGACGCGCACGCCATTGTCAGGCAACTTGTTGCGATTGGTGGCGGCGAGCACGCCCAATGGCACGCCAAAGAGCACCCCCATTCCGGTGGCCACGATCGTCAGTTCGATCGTGTATGGCAGATTGACGGCGATGATTTGCGCCACCGGGGTATTGGAGACCAGCGAGCGTCCCAGATTGAGCGTCAGCATGTCCCAGATGAAGATGAAATATTGCTGCCAGAGCGGCATGTTGAGCCCCATCTGCTCGCGGAACAATTCGAGCTGCTCGGGCGTCGCCATGTCACCCAGCGCTACCTGCGCCGGGTCACCGGGAAGAATGCGGAGGGCCACGAAGACCAGCGTCAAGACCAACAGAACCGTCGGAATGGCGTCGACCAGACGCAATAAGATCATGCGGAGCATGTTCGCGACCCTCCCTGGATCAGCCTGTAATGCGGGCTTGGTTCAGGGGCCAATAAGCATAGCCGGACTGGACCTCGAAGCCAAGATCGACCCGTGGATTGCGGGCGATCACATAGGACAGGGTGATGATGCCGAGCAGGGGAAGATCGGTGAGAACCTTCTCCTCGATCTGCTTGATCACCTCGATACGATTGTCGAAATCGGGCTCGTCCTGAGCCTGATCGAGCAGATCGTCGATGCCGGGGATTGCAACCCCATAATGGCTATAATTGCCCTGTCCACTGCCATCGGGCTTGGTGTCCGCCGAGGCGGCCAGCCGCTGCAGGAACGGCATGGTGGGCACCGGCGGGAAGCTCGACGAATTCAGAGTGAGCGAGTTCTTGTCGGTATTGTTCTCCGCATGCATCGTTGCATGATCGATGATATTCAGGTCCAGATTGATCCCAGCTGCCCGAAGCTGTTCCTGGATCATCAACATGATCGTGGCATAGTCCTCGCGCTGGCTGGTGAAGCACGGAATTGTCACGCCGTCGGGGAATCCGGCTTCTGCGAGCAGTTCCTTAGCCTTGTCGATGCTGGGCTCGTATTTGAGCTCCTCGGGCAACTCTTCCTTGGTCACCGAACCGGCGAATTGCGGTGCGATGATGCCGACCATCGGTGTGCTGAGTTCGCCATAAGCCTCGGCGATCTGAGAATTATCGATGGCATAGCGGAAGGCCTGACGCACCTTGATGTTGTCCAGCGGCTCTCGCTGCAGGTTGAGGTGCAAGGTGTTGAAGCTGCCCGGTGCGGTGGCGTCGAAGATCGTGTTGGCATCGCGCTGGCGCATGGCCGGGATCCAGCCCGGCTGCCGCACCCCCTCAATCATGTCCACCTGGCCCGACGCAAACGCCAACGTCCGCGCCGTGGTATCGGCGATGAAGGAGACCCGGATGTTGCGGGTGGCCGCAGGTCCGTTCCAGTGCTCGTCGAAGGCCGTCAGGTTAATGCCCGATTCGTCGGTGCTCTCGACGTAATAGGCACCTGTACCGACCGGATCGAGATTGAAGGCCTCGCCCTTTTCCTCGAAGGCCGCCTGGCAAATGATGCTGGCCGCCAACGTCACCGCTGTGCTGGCATTGAACAGTGGATCGGGACGAACCAAGGTTACCACGAAAGTGTAGTCATCCGGCGCGTCGATGCTTTCGATATTGCCGAACAGCACCTTGCCGGCGGAGACGATCTCCGGGTCGAGCTGGCGACCATAGGTGAACATGACGTCCTTTGACGTCATCTCGCCATAGCCCTTGTGGAACTGCACGCCCCGGCGCAGGTGATAGGTCCAGGTCCTGGCGTCTTCCGACACTTCCCAGCTTTCGGCCAGAGCCGGCTGGAAGTCCTCTGGGGTCACCGCAAAAGTACCGGGCTTTGACGCAACCAAGGCGTTGAACACCTGATATAACGCCCAGTTATCACCACCGGTGAGACCCGATTGCTGTGGATTGATGCCGTTAGGCGAACGAGCGGCCAGCGCGATGGAAATCGTGCCGTCCTCGGTCTGCGCATAAGCCCGAGGCATCGCCAGATGCATGGCCGCGAAGGATGCGGCGCCCAGTGCCCCGCTGCGGGCCAGGAAACTACGTCTGTTGATAGTCATTCTATTCCTCCCTATTGGCGCTAGATGGAAATCGGAACGCTGCGCCGTTGCAGTTCCGACTGATCAAAGACCGCTCCCAACCCCGGTGCGTCCGGGACGGTGAACAAGCCATTTTTGGGTTCGGATGGGTTTTCGAAAATGGCACCGGCGCGCTCCCAGCCATCAGCCAGTTCCACCGGTTTGCTCAGATGAATGAGCGTGGACAGCACATGCAGATTGGCCAGGTGGCCCAGGGACGGCTGGGTCTGGTGCGGCACCAGTTCGACGCCATGGGCATGGGCGATGGCGGCGCATTGCATGAGGCCGGTAATGCCGCCCATCTTGGTGATGTCGGGCTGCACCATGCGCACCCCGGCATTGATCAAATCCTTGAGCCCCTGCAGCGTATAGGTCTGCTCGCCGGCCGACACCGTAATGTCGAGTCGCTGGGCCACTTCGCCCATGGCCGAGATGTGATAGTGCTGCACCGGCTCTTCGAACCAAGTATAGCCCAGATCCTCAAGCGCCCGCCCGACGCGCATGGCGCCGCCGATCGAATAGCCATTATTGGCATCGAATCCGAGGACGAAATCGTCGCCAAGCAGCTTGCGAACGGCCGCAGCCTTCCTAATGTCACCGACGATGTCGACGTCCTGCTTCGTGCGGTCGCCGTCCCAGCGGATTTTGACCGCTGCTGGCTTTTCCTTCTCCACCCGCCGTTCAACCACAGCCAGCACTTCGTCCACCGTACGCCATGCATTGCCGCCGATAGAGGCGTAGCAGGGCATCTGTTTGCGCCAGGCGCCACCGAGCAGCTTGTAGATCGGTTGGCCAAGCGCCTTGCCCTTGAGGTCCCAGAGCGCGGTGTCTAGCGCCGCTAACGCACCAGTCATTGCACCTTCCGGTCCCAGCTTGACGCATTTGTGCATCAGCGTGTCGAGCAGGATGGCATGGTCGAGGGGGTCCGCGCCGATCAGCGCAGGCGCCATGTCCTGGGCGATGATGACGAGCGAGGCCAGACCGCCCTGCATGGGCGAGGCTTCGCCCATGCCGAACAGACCGTCATCGGTCTCAATGCGCACAAAGGCGCTGCGCGGGCCTTTGCGGCCTGCGGGCCGGTCCTGGCCGCCCGGCAACCCCTCGCCGCTCCAATCGACCTGGAAGGTCTCGACCTTGGTGATCTTCATCTGTCTCCCTCTCCCGCCTACCAGCTGGTGGCGATGTACTTTGCTTCGGTGAATTCGAGGATGCCGTGATGGGCGCCTTCCCGGCCCAGGCCCGACTGTTTCACGCCGCCGAAAGGCGCGGCCGGGTCAGAGACCAGTCCGCGGTTGAGCCCGACCATGCCGCTTTCGATGCGCTCGGAGACGCGCAGGCCGCGCGCCAAGTCGCTCGTATAGACATAGGCAATCAGCCCATATTCGGTGTCATTGGCCCGCGCGATCGCATCGTCCTCGGTTTCGAAGACGCTGATTGGCGCCACCGGACCGAATATTTCCTCGTGCATCAGGCGCGCATCGGCCGGCACGCTAGCGACCACGGTCGGGGGATAGAAATAACCCGGCCCTTCGGCTGGTTTGCCGCCTACCACCACATCGGCACCGGCTTTTTTTGCCGCATCGACCATCTCTGCGATACGGGTGACGGCCGCAGCATTGATCATCGGCCCGCACTGGGTGGCCGCGTCGTAGCCCTTGCCCACCTGAAGCGCCGACATGCGCCCCGCCAGTCCCTCGGAAAAAGCCTTGGCAATGCCCTTCTGGACATAGAAGCGGTTGGCCGCCGTGCAGGCCTCGCCCCCATTGCGCATCTTGGCCACCATGGCCCCGTCCAGCGCGGCGTCAAGATCGGCATCGTCGAACACCACGAAAGGCGCGTTCCCGCCCAATTCCATCGAACACGAAACCACCGTGTCGGCGGCTTCGCGCAGCAGCTTGCGTCCGACCGGCGTCGATCCGGTGAAGGAGAGTTTGCGCACCCTGCAATCGTGCAGCAGGGCGCTGATAGTCGGTCCCGCGCTCGAGGTGGTAAAGACATTCACCACCCCGTCGGGCACACCCGCCTCCTTGTAGATATCGGCCAGCACATTGGCGGTGAGCGGGGTCTCGGTGGCCGGCTTCAGCACCACCGTGCAGCCCGCGGCCAGCGCCGGAGCGATTTTGCGCGTCGCCATCGCCGCCGGGAAATTCCACGGCGTGACAAGCACCGCGACACCGATCGGCTGGTACTGAACGATAATCCGGTTGGCACCGCTGGGCGCGGTATAGAGTTCACCGTTGAGCCGCACCGCCTCTTCTGCAAACCAGCGGAAGAATTCGGCGGCATAGGCGACCTCTCCCTTGGCGTCGGTCAGCGACTTGCCGTTTTCCAGAGCGATGAGCGCGGCCAGCATGTCCTGCCGTTCCATCATAAGCTCGTAGCAGCGTCGCAGGATCTCCGAGCGCTTGCGAGGCGCTGTGGCCGACCAGCCCGGCAGCGCATCGGTCGCTGCACGCACCGCATCCAAAGCATCTTCGACACTGGCATCGGCGACACGCGCGATCACGGCGCCTGTCGAGGGATCGAACACGTCGATACGCTGGCCAGTGCGGGCCTCGCGCCACTGTCCGGCAATATGCAGATCGGTGGGAATGTCTGATGGATCCAGGCCAAGGCCGGCGGGAATGATTGGCTTGTTCATGAAGCGGCCTCGCGGTGTTCAGTCTGTCGCAATTGCATTCGATCGCCGGCATGGGCCGCCCGGAGCAGCGCCGCCATGTCGGAAAGTTCGATCACCCTGGGATTGTTCTTGATCAAGCGATTGGCCGACATGGCATTCTCCGCCGTCCAGTCGAGGTCGGTCGCAGCCAGTCCCAGCGTCTCGAGATTGGGTGGCACCCCGATATTGGTCAGTAATTTCTCGATGAAGACGATGGTCGCCTCGACGGCTTCCTGCTCGGCGATATCGGTCCCGACGGCTCCCAGCGCCATCCCGATCTGAGCGATCTCGCGCCCGGCATAATGCCGGTTGAATTCCAGCGCATATGGAAGCATCACCGCAACGCCCAGGCCGTGCGGGGTATGGGTGCGGGCCCCAATAGGATATTGCGCTGCATGACATATGGAGGTCCCGGCCACCCCGAAAGCCTGTCCGGCCAAAAGCGCGCCCAGCATGACATCGGCCCTGGCCTGCGCATCACCGGGATGGCTGCAGGCCCGCTCGAGACCGGCGCCAATCAGCCGCACCGCTTCGAGCGCGTAGAGGTCGCTGGTGACGTTCTTGCCCACAAACACATGGTCATGCACCAGCGCGCCATCGGCGGGGCGCGGCCTTGTGGTGAAGGCCTCAATCGCATGCACCAAGGCGTCTGCCCCAGCAATGGCGGTCAGGGCCGGTGGGCAGGTATAGGTGAGTTCGGGATCGCAGATGGCGGTATGGGGGACCAGATGCGGGCTGGCAATACCGACCTTGAGGGCCCTGTCCTTGTCGGAAACCACTGCCACCGGCGTCGCTTCCGAACCGGTACCCGAGGTTGTGGGAACGGCAATAACTGGCAGCGTCGGCCCAGGGACCTTGAACTCACCATAATAGTCCGAGGGCCGCCCGCCATGACTCAGGAGCAGCGCGATGACCTTTGCCGCATCCAGGCAACTGCCCCCGCCAATGCCGAGCACCACATCGGCGTCCAGCGCCTGTCCCACGACGACCCCGCCATCCAGCGAGGCGGCCGGCAGTTCAGCCTCGACGCCGCAATATGTCGCATGCTTTAGCCCAGCCGCGTCGAGCTGATCGAGAATTGCCCTGAATTCAGGCAGACTTTCCATGCGAGTATCGGTGACGACGAGCACCCTGCGGCCCAGCTGCGCGGCAAAGCGGCCGATAGAGGCTCTCTGTCCCTCACCGAATACGACGTTGCGCGGAGATCTGTTGAGACCAAACATCACCGGGTCTCCATCTCTTGCCGCATTGCCATAATCTGAGCCCACAAGGCGTCATCGACCGGTAGGCCGTCAGCCCGGCGTTGTTGGCGCAAGGCACGGCCGCGCTCGCCGGGAATGCGCACATTGGCAAAGCCCTGCGCCGGCTCGGCATCCCGGATCGCCGCCAGATAGGCTGAAACCGACGAGACCGGATGGTCGATGACGATGAACAGGTCCGACTTGTTGCACACCGCTGTGGAATCGAGCGTGCCCCGCACATCCCGGCCGAGCGCTCCGCCGGCGAGCCCGACGACCAGCAATTCGAATGCCAAGCCCAGCGCATAACCTTTGGCGCCGCCAAAGGGCGCGATCGCGCCCGCCTTGGCCCTGGAGGCATCTGTGGTCGGCGCGCCATTTGCGTCGAGCGCCCAGTCGGCCGGGATCGGCTCGCCACGATTGGCATAGTCGTGGATCTTACCCATCGAGACCAGGCTGGTGGCAGTATCCATGACGAAAGGCTCGTCTTCGGCCGGCATGCCGATGGCGATCGGATTGGTGCCGATCATTGCCTGGCGCCCACCCCACGGATGAACCAGCGCTTCACTGGTGGTGAAGGCGATCAGGCACTGACCTTGTAGCGCCACGCGCTCGGCATAGAAGGCCAGGCTTCCCAGATGATTGGCATTCGTGATCGCGGCGACCACCACACCCTGATCCCTCGCCCGCTCAGCCGCAAGCGATAGCGTCGACAAACCGACAACTGGCCCCAAACCCTTCTGTCCGTCGATACGCAGAAATCCCGGAGCATCCCACCGAGCGTCACCCACGGCCTTCGGATCGGCCACGCCATTGTCGATGCGCTCGAGGATGCGAGGCAGTCGGAGTAGCCCATGGGAAGCCAGACCGCGCAGCTCAGCATCGATCAGCAGCGCCGCCTGCATCTCGGCGTTGGCCGGAGGCGCACCCCTCGACTGGAGCAGACGATGAACAACGTCCTCAACATTCTCGACAGAAACAGTAGGCAAGATATACAATCCGATCGGATATATTATTGTGAAGCGGACCGTAGGGTGCTATGACTGGCCTGTCAACACCGAGACGAGATTGCAGAGTCAAACGAGGGCAAATGACGATCCGCCGACCACAACCACTGGGAGAAGAGGTGTATAATGCAATCTATTCTCAGCTCATGACCCTCCAAATCCCGCCCGGAGGCCGGATTTCTGTCGATGCTCTGGTGCGCGAACTCGGTGTTTCCCAAACCCCCATTCGAGAGGCGTTGTCACGACTTGAAGCGCAGGGACTGGTCACCAAGACCCACTTGATAGGTTACACTGCCACCAATCAGATCGACCGAAATAAACTCGCCCAGCTCTATGACCTGCGTCTTCTGCTGGAACCGTTTGCCGCCGGGCAGGCCGCAGAGAAAATGAGCGATGAAGCTATTGGAGAACTCGAGCGATTGGCGCTCGACATGGTCGGTACTTCTCCCGACGGATCGCGAAACGCTTATGGCGAATTCGCCCGCAAGGACGCCGCCTTCCACGATAAAATAGCCGAGGGCAGCGGCAATGACCTGGTCCAGGAGGCACTATCCCGCCTCCATGTCCATGTTCACTTGTTCAGGCTGTACTATCACACCCGCGCAACATCGACGGCCATCAACGAACATGAGCAGATCATCGCGGCCATACGCTCGCACAACAGCGCCGATGCCGAAACGGCGATGCGCCAGCACATCCTGGAATCGCGCAGCCGTTTCCTATCCGAGGCGTAGTCCGCCGAACCCGAGTCATGCCGACCACCCACATAGGCCATAGGGTTATTTAGTTGAGACTTGGTTCGGCTCAACTCCTCCCAGCGCGATGGTGAGCTCTCTGGCTGTCGCCTTAATCAGCGCCCCCAGGCTCGCCACACGATCCTGAGTCACCCGCCCTGAGAGGCCGGAAACTGATATGGCGCATTGCGCTTCTGCCTGGTGATTGTAGACAACAGCGCCGATGCATCGCAGGCCGTGCATGAATTCCTCATTGTCCACCGCATAGCCTTGGACACGGATGATCTCCAGCTCGGCCCGAAGATCGACGGCACGGGCCAGCGACTGCGGCGTTCGCTTCATCATTCCCCTGGCCTCGATAATTGCTGAGATATCTGCTGGCGCGTAGGTGGCCAGAATCGCCTTGCCCATGCCCGAGGTCACCATCGGCACCCGCCCGCCGACCCGAGTAATGGCGCGCATTATCTCTCGGCTTTCGACCTGGGTGAGCACCACAACCTCGCCATCATCGATCACCCCCAGATTGGTGGTCTCCCGCGTCTGGTCGCGCAGCCGGCGCAGAAAAGGTAGGGCCGAAGCCACGAAGTTGCGCTGGCGCACAAATGCCGATCCGACCGCAAAGGCCTGCCGTCCGACATGCCAGACATTTTCGGTTCGGTCGAACTCGACGAAACGCCTAGCCTCCAGAGTCGTCAGCAGCCTATGGACTGTGGAATGGGAAAGGCCCGTCTCTGTTGTCAGATCCGTGAGCCGAAAGCCCTCCTCCCGCTCGCCGAGCACTTCGAGCAGACTAAGCGCGCGCTCCACCGAACGGACGCGATCGGACCGATGGACGTCGGCGGCATTGGGCACGATGTTTGAACGCATAATAAATGTCTAGCATCACCCCGCTGCCTTAGCGAGCAAGCATGGAGCCCTTTTCCACGTAGCGGAAATTCTCGAACAGAGCATCGCAATCAGCCCACGGACCGGTCTATCCAGCCGCCAACCTGGAAGAGGAGCGAACATGACCCAGTACATCGAACGCCATGGCATCAGCATCGCCCCAGCCCTGCTGGCACTGGTGGAACAGGAAATCGCCCCCGGCACCAAGATCGACCCGGATCAGGTTTGGAAGGGTTATGCCGCGCTACTGGCAGATCTGGTGCCGCTCAACCGGGCGCTACTGGCCGAGCGGAGTGATCTGCAGACATGTATTGACAATTGGCACCTGCAGCACCCGGGACAGATATATGACCCCGCAGCCTATCGCAATTTCCTCGAAGAGATTGGTTACATCGTGCCCGAAGGCGAGATTTTCGAAATCGATACGACCAATGTCGATCCCGAGATCGCCACTATGGCCGGGCCGCAATTGGTGGTGCCGGTGAGCAATGCGCGCTTCGCGCTTAACGCCGCCAATGCCCGCTGGGGCAGCCTTTACGACGCCCTCTACGGCACCGATGTCATCGCCAAAGCCGGCAGCCTAGCTCCCGGCAAGAGCTATAATGCCGAACGCGGCGCCGCCGTCGTTGCCCTGGCCGCAGCCTTCCTGGATCAGGCCCTGCCCCTGGAGACCGGCAGCCATGCCGACGTCACCTTCTATCGTCTTCGCACCGGCACCGGCAACACGACCCTGGAAATCGGGATATCCGACGGTACGACAAACCTCACCGACCCCGCCCAGTTTGTCGGCCATTCCGGAAGCGGCGACCGGCTGTGCCTGCTCTTCGTCAATAACGGGCTGCATATCGAAATTCATATCGACCCCACTACCCCTGTGGGCGCGGCCAGCACCGCCAGCGTCAGCGATGTCGTGGTCGAGGCCGCCCTCACCACCATCCAGGACTGCGAGGATTCAGTGGCGGCGGTCGATGTCGAGGACAAGGTCGCCGTCTACCGCAACTGGCTCGGCCTGATGAAGGGTGACCTGACCGATCGCTTCGAAAAGAACGGCGAGACCATCACCCGCAGCCTCGCCCCGGACCGAACTTACACAGACGTCGCGGACGAGCCGCTCACCCTGCCCGGCCGCAGCCTGCTTTTGGTGCGCAATGTCGGGCATCTGATGACCACCGATGCGGTGCTTGACGCCGATGGTGCGGAAACACCTGAAGGCCTGCTGGACGCCCTGATCACCGCCTTCTGCGCCGTGCACGACCTGCGCAGGACCCAAGGCCTGCGCAACAGCCGCGCGGGCAGCGTGTATATCGTCAAGCCCAAGATGCATGGGCCCCGGGAAGTCGAATTCACCGATATGCTGTTTAACCGCGTCGAGGACATTCTGGGGCTGACGCGGCACACGCTCAAGGTCGGTGTCATGGACGAGGAGCGACGGACCAGCGTCAATCTGCGTGAATGCATCCGCGCCGTGCGCCATCGCCTAGTCTTCATCAATACCGGTTTCCTCGACCGCACCGGTGACGAAATCCACACCAGCATGTTGGCCGGACCGGTCCTGCCCAAAGGCAAAATAAAGGACGCTGTCTGGCTGGGCGCCTATGAGGACAACAATGTCGATCAGGGCCTTGATGCCGGCCTTATGGGACGAGCACAGATCGGCAAGGGCATGTGGGCACGGCCCGACGACATGGCCGACATGCTGGAGGCCAAGATCGGTCATCCAAGGGCGGGAGCCAATACCGCCTGGGTTCCCTCGCCCACCGCTGCCGTCCTGCACGCGACCCATTATCATCTGGTCCATGTACCCTCGGTTCAGGAGAGCCTGAAAGCCAGGCC
>Ga0066837_10000177_pt1 | contig 28500 bp, 27 predicted proteins | sample ETNtaG_25_FD_66730 | JGI IMG/M metagenome (GOLD analysis project Ga0066837, IMG submission 66730) | Marine microbial and viral communities from oxygen minimum zone, Eastern Pacific Ocean - ETNP201302SV86 | ecosystem: Environmental > Aquatic > Marine > Oceanic | place: Pacific Ocean: Eastern... | reverse complement strand
GCCCAAGGCTCCCGGATTGCGGGGTTGATCGTGACATTCGCGGTCGGCTATCTCGCCATGAACCTCCTGGGCACCGTTGTTCCGGCCCTTTCCGTCACTCCGATCATTTCATTGGTTGGCGCACTGGTCCTTGCGGGCCTGAGCCTGACGCAATATGGCCATTACGGGCGCGCGTTCATCGGCTTCGCCCTTGGTTGGGCGGCCGCGAACTTCCTGCTTGGCGGCATGTTCTCCTGGCTTCCGGAAGGCGTGATCGTTATTGGAGCCATCCTAGTGGCTCTGGGTGTGGCATGGACCATGGTTTCGGCTGATCGCCGTCCTGCTGCCACGGAGGGCAAGCTCCCGCTGGCCCTGCCTATCCTGATCGTAATCGCCATTCCCGCCCTGATCTATTGGCTGACCGGCGCCACATTGGCTTTTGAAATTCCCGTCCTCGAACGGTTCAACTTTGCTGGTGGCCTGCAACTGGTGCCGGAAATGGTGGCCCTGGTTTTGGGCCTCACCATCTACACTGCCGCCTTCATCGCCGAGAACGTCCGCAGTGGCATTCAGGCCGTTAGCAAGGGACAGACTGAAGCGGCATCATCACTTGGCTTGCGTGAAGGGGATCGGCTGCGGCTGGTTGTCGTTCCGCAGGCCATGCGCGTGATCATCCCCCCTCTGACGAGCCAATATCTCAACTTGACCAAGAACTCGTCTCTGGGTGCCGCTATCGGTTATCCCGAACTGGTCAATGTGTTCATGGGCACCACGCTCAATCAGACGGGCAAGGCCATTGAGGTGATTGCGATCACCATGCTGGTCTATCTGACGCTGTCATTGACCACGTCGGCCTTCATGAACTGGTACAATGCGCGCGTCGCGCTCGTGGAACGTTAGGAGGTCCACCATGTCATTCTCCTTCGTTCGAGAACAAATGGTTGATCCGGCGCCCGCGCCGGTGAATACCGCGGGGCCGGTCGCATGGGCACGTCGCAACCTATTTGCGACACCCAGCGACAGTCTTCTGACCATCTTGGCGATCGTCCTTTTGATCTGGGCGATCCCGCCAATCTACAGTTTTGTCTTCCCCAATCTTCTTGGAGGAGATGCCGTGCCTCCGGGTGGCACGGTCGAGGAATGCCGGGTCGAAACGGCCGGCGCATGTTGGGCCTACATCTATGCCCGCATGAGCTTTTTCATCTATGGCTTCTATCCGGCAGAAGAATACTGGCGGCCAAATCTGGTCTTCGCCCTTGGTGCCTTGCTGATCGTCCCGCTTGCAATCCCGCGGGTGCCGTTCAAGCGCACCAATGCGATCCTGTTCTTCGCGGTTTACCCGGTCATCTGCTTCTATCTGCTCAATGGCGGTGTCCTGGGCATGCGCCCTGTGCCGACCGAGCAGTGGGGTGGCCTGCTGGTGACCCTGATCATCTCGCTTGTCGGTATTATCTGTTCGATCCCGATCGGCATCCTGCTGGCCCTTGGGCGGCAATCCAAACTGCCGATCATCAAGACGCTGTGCATCATGTTCATTGAACTCTGGCGCGCAGTCCCCTTGATCACGGTGCTGTTCATGGCCTCGGTGATGCTGCCTTTGTTCATGCCTCAGGGCACGACAGTGGATAAGCTGCTGCGCGCGCTTGTCGGTGTCACCTTGTTCTCCTCGGCCTACCTGGCAGAGGTTGTGCGTGGTGGCCTCCAGGCATTGCCGCGGGGGCAATATGAGGCCGCATCCTCGCTGGGACTGAGCTACTGGAAATCCATGTGGTTCATCATCCTGCCGCAGGCGCTGAAACATGTCATTCCCGGCATCGTCAACAGCTTCATCGCGCTGTTCAAGGACACCTCGCTGGTTTCCATTGTCGGTATCTTTGACTTGCTGAACACCGTACAGGCAGCCAGTTCCGACATCGACTGGTCATCTCCAACGCAGGCCATAACCGGCTATCTCTTCGCAGGCATGGTTTTCTGGGTCTTCTGTTTCGCCATGTCCCGTTACTCCATCTGGATGGAGCGGCGTCTGGACACTGGGCATAAAGGGTAACGTCAATGAGCGACATTTCCTCCAACAGCGCCGAAGAGCGTTCCACCAATACCAGCCGCATGACGGTGTCTGACACTGACGTCGCTATCGACGTTGTGGGCATGCACAAATGGTATGGCGACTTTCATGTGTTGCGCGACATCGATCTCAAGGTCATGCGCGGCGAGCGCATCGTCATCGCCGGTCCTTCGGGCTCTGGTAAGTCAACACTGATCCGCTGCGTGAACCGTCTTGAGGAGCACCAGCAGGGACAGATCATCGTCAATGGTGTTGAGCTCACTGCAGACCTCAAGCGCATTGATGAAGTGCGCCGTGAAGTTGGCATGGTGTTCCAGCACTTTAACCTGTTCCCGCACCTGACCATCCTGCAGAACCTGACCCTTGCCCCGATCTGGGTTCGCGGCATACCGCAGGCCGAAGCCGAGAAGACGGCCATGCACTACCTGGAGCGGGTCAAGATCCCCGAACAAGCCCACAAATATCCAGGACAGCTTTCAGGCGGTCAGCAACAGCGCGTGGCTATTGCCCGCTCGCTCTGCGTGCAGCCCAAGATCATGCTGTTCGACGAGCCCACTTCGGCACTCGACCCCGAAATGGTCAAGGAAGTGCTCGAGGTCATGATCAGCTTGGCCGAGGAAGGCATGACCATGATTTGCGTGACACACGAAATGGGATTCGCGCGTCAGGTTGCCAATCGCGTGATCTTCATGGATCAGGGCCAGATCATCGAGCAGAACGATCCGGAGAACTTCTTCTCCAATCCGCAACACGAGCGCACCCAGCTCTTCCTCAGCCAGATTCTTCACTAGACCAAGCTGCGGTTAACCAAAAAGACGGGGGTCAGGCCCGGGTGCGGCTTGACCCCTTATCTGTGCCGTCCAATATGGACCGTGGGAAGCTGAAAGCCGGGCTTTGTGATCAAGCTGTTCAAGCCATTGCTGATTCTGGTCGTCATGGCGGCGTCAATGGTTGCGGCACTGCCGGCCACTGGCCAGACTTTGGATGCGGTTCGGGCGCGCGGCTTTCTGATTTGTGGCTCCAGCAACCCACTTGCGGGCTTTTCCCAGCAGGACATTGACGGTCGCTGGTCCGGGTTCGATGTGGATTTATGCCGGGCCCTGGCCGCGGCAATATTCGGCAATCCGGACCTGATTGAGTTTCGCTCCTACCGTGGAGAAGCGCGATTTGCGCCGCTTGAAACGGCAGCCGTCGATGTGTTCATGCGCAATGGCGCATGGACCATGGGGCGCGACATACGTTATGGCGCGCGCTACGTTGTCCCGGCGTTCTTTGATGGTCAGGGATTTCTCGTACCCAACGCGATGGGTGTCGTCTCCGCCTATGAGCTGGACGATGTCAGTATCTGCGTCGCCGACAGCTATGGCGAAGTGGAAACGCTTGACGAGTTTTTCTTCCTCAATCAGACCAGCTATCGCGCTGTTGCCTATGAGGAAATCGCCGATCTGGCGACGGCATACCGGAGCGGGTTGTGCCAGGCCATCTCTGCATCGGGCCGGCAATTGCAGGCCATTCGCCGCGAACTGCCCGAGCCGGCACAACATCGTGTGCTGCCCGAACGGATCTCCAAGGAGGTCCTGGGCCCCGTCGTTCGCGATCAGGACGACCAGTGGTTCCAGATAGTGCGCTGGACCATATTTTCCCTGATCCAGGCGGAAGAGGTTGGCGTCACCAGCCTGAATATCGATTCCCTCTCAGCCGCCCGTACTCCCGCCGTACGTCGAGTACTCGGCGTCGAGGGCGATTATGGCGCTGCGCTGGACTTGCGTCCGACCTTTATGGCTGATGCCATTAGGGCCGTCGGCAACTACTCGGAACTCTACGACCGCCACTTTGGACCTCAGACTGGCGCCGCAATGCTGCGCGGTCAGAACGCGCTGTGGGCCAATGGCGGTCTGCTCTATGCGCCGCCTATACGCTGAAACGTGGCGATCAGGCGAATAGCAGGCTGACTCGGCGGTTCTGCTTGCCCTTCTTTTCGATCTTGCCCAGCTTTATCCTGCCAATTTCGGCGGTCCCCATCACGTGCGTACCGCCGCACGGTTGCAGGTCCACGTCGCCAATCCGCACCAGCCGGACCTTGCCTTGCCCCATGGGCGGCTTGACCTTCATTGTCTTGACCAGATCTGCTTTGGCTTCCATCTCTGCGTCGGTAATCCACTCCGTGCCGACCGCGTGGTCAGCGTCGATCATGGCGTTGAGTTGCGCCTCGAGCGCTGTTAGGTCGTCCGGCACTTCGGGCATGTCAAAGTCGAGCCGGCCCTTGTCTTCGCCTATCGATCCGCCTGTTACGGGAAACGGAAAGACAACGGACAACAGATGCAGCGCCGTATGCATTCGCATCAGGCGATGCCGCCGGTCCCAATTGATCTCTGCCACCAGCGACTCGCCAGGCTCGGGCAGGACAGCACCATCAATCGGCATGTGCACGATTCGAGATTTGTCGCCTTCGGGGTAAATGGCCGTTGCCAGGCCGATCCGGCTCCCGTCCTGCCTGACGAGGTGACCATTATCGCCAGGCTGTCCGCCAGAGGTCGCATAGAAAACAGTTCGGTCCAGGATAATGCCGCCATCCGCGGCGATCTCCAGGACTTGCGCTGACGCCGATTGCAGATAGCTGTCTTCACGGAACAGAAATTCGGTCATCAAAGATCTCACAAAACTGGGGAGAGTAGGCGGGCCGCCTGTGTGGCGAGGTATAGCGCCCAAGGACGGCTTTCCACTTCGGCGCGTCCCACTTGGCGACAGACTTCGAAATCCTGCAACAGCATGGCTTCGACATTTGAAATGGTCGCCGTATCGGTGAACCACAAGGTGATTTCGAAATTGATCGCAAAGGAGCGGTTGTCGAAATTGACACTGCCTATGGTCGCCATCTCATCATCCATCAGCACCACTTTCTGGTGCAGGAAACCATCGGTGTAGCGATAAACATCGATGTCGTGCTGCACCATGGAATCGGCATGGGCCATGCTGGCCAGCCAGACCAGCACATGGTCCGGATTATCCGGTAGCATGATCCGGACGTCGACGCCGCGAAGTCGGGCTGCAAACAATGCTGTGCGAATATCCGTATCCGGCACGAAATAGGGACTGACGATCCACAGCCGCTTCCGGGCTCGGCCAATCAGGTCGGTGAAGGCAATTGCGCATTCTTCGAGCTTGTCGGCGGGCCCGCTGCCCATCACGAGCACGGATTGATCGCCAAAGCTCGTCAGTTCCCTTGGCGGCCGGTTCGGCAGCCTTTCCCCGGTGGCCCATTCCCAGTCTTCACGGAACAGCAGGGCACACCCAAGCGCCGCAGGGCCGGACACCCTGACATGCGTGTCGCGCCAATGGCCCAGCTTTGGGTCTTCCCCCAGATACTCCACCCCCACATTGTGTCCCCCCACCCAGGCATGTTTGCCGTCGGCAACGACAATTTTTCGGTGGTTGCGGTAGTTTATCCGTGTCGCACCGAACAGCCGTAGAAACCTGTGCCGGCGATTGAAGCTGGAAATCTTGATGCCCGCCTCGCGCAACTCGTGCCGATAGCGTCTGGGCATGCCGGTGCTGCCCACATCATCGTAGAGCACGCAGATCGAAACGCCTTGCCTGGCTTTGGCGATCAGCCGCTCAGCCAGTTCCTGGCCGAGCCGGTCATCGCGGATGATGTAGAACTGCACAAGGAGATACTCCTTGGCCGCGTCTATGCCGGCAAATATTGAGTTGAAGGTCGCCTGTCCGTCGATAAGCAACTCGACGTCGTTGCCTTTGAGGAAGGGCAGTTCGGAGACATTGACCTGTACGGGCCACTTCGCGTCGGTTTCCCCGTCGACCAGTGCGAGATCGCGCGCCCTCAAGGGACGGTTGGCGCGACCATTCTGCATGCGATCCGTCGCGTAGTCGTCGAAGAACTTCCAGCCGAAGACCAAATAGAGCAGCACGGTGGGGACCGGCAAAAGCAGCAGTGACAGCAGCCAGGCGATCGACCCCTGCGAGGTGCGCGAATTAAGGATTTCCCGCACGCCGCAGACGATGGCCAGAAGATAGATGGCGCCCATGATCAGCGCCACCAAATGCAGGTCGGCAACGATGGCGCGAAGAATGTCGTCTATTCCGAACACATTGGCCTACAAGCATGAATGGAGTGGTACTCTATCAGGCAAGTCGGCGACGGCAATCAGCAACGGAGAAATCTGGCTATCGGCCTGGCGCTGAGGCCATCAGGCGGGATCGGGCTCCATCACGCTCGAAATGTCGATAGGGGCCCGATCTTCCATCCAGGGCGGAACCGGCAGGTTCTTTTTGCGCAGGAACTCTGGATTGAAAATCTTGCTGGCATAGCGGTTGCCGTAGTCGCATAGCACGGTCACGATGGTCTTGCCCGGCCCCAGATCGCGCGCCATACGCACCGCCCCCGCAATATTGATCGCGCTCGATCCGCCTAAGCACAATCCCTCATGCTCGAGCAGGTCATAAACATAGGGCAGGGCTTCGGCGTCGGAAATGCGATACGGCATATCCACCGTCAGGCCTTCCAGATTGGCCGTGATGCGGCCCTGGCCAATACCTTCGGTGATGGAATCGCCCGACGACTTCAGCTCACCATGGGCGAAATACTCGTAAAGTGCGGCGCCCTCTGGATCGGCCAGACCAATCTTCACATCGGCATTGCGTGCGCGCAGAGCCTCGGCGACGCCGGCTAGGGTACCGCCCGAGCCAACCGCGCAGATGAATCCATCAATGCGCCCATTGGTCTGTTGCCAGATTTCCGGGCCCGTCGTTTCAACATGGGCCCTGCGGTTGGAAACGTTGTCGAACTGGTTGGCCCACACCGCGCCATTGGGCAACTCGGCATTCAGCTTTTCGGCCAGCCGACCAGAGACCTTGATGTAGTTGTTCGGGTTCCGGTACGGCTTGGCCGGGACCTCGATCAACTCAGCGCCATAAAGCCGCAGCGCGTCCTTTTTTTCTTGGCTCTGTGTCTCGGGAATAACGATCACGGATTTGAAGCCGAGCGAGTTGGCCACCAGCGTCAGGCCAATACCCGTATTTCCAGCGGTGCCCTCGACAATGGTGCCACCGGGTTTGAGTCTCCCGGACTTAACCGCATCATGGATGATGAACAGAGCCGCACGATCCTTGACCGACTGGCCGGGATTGAGGAACTCCGCCTTGCCCCAGATCTCGCATCCCGTAAGCGTTGAAACTCGGTTGAGGCGGATCAGCGGCGTATTGCCGATAGCGGAGATGAGGTCTTCGTGCTTGGCCATGGGTCTATTTTCTGGGAAGGAACAGGCACTTATCGTAGGGTGGCGATCATGTCGCGGCAAGCGCCAAGCGGGGCAATCGGCAGTGCTTTTCCTCGATTGGCAAAGGCGCGCAAGCCCCGCTCAGTACACTGCACCACACGAGCATAGATTTGCGTTGTTTCACCCGTCCGCGGAGAGTGCACCAAAGGCGTCGAGCGCGCGTCGGCGGGTTTCCTTCAAATCTACCAGCGCCCGCGGATATTCCTGACCCAATTGGATGCCAGCCTGCATCAGCACCTCATCAGGCGCCCCGCTTGGGTCGTGGATGAACTTGTCGGGCAATTGCGCCACCTCGGGCACCCAATTTCGGACATAGTCGCCATTCGGGTCGAAACGTTGTCCCTGCGTTACAGGATTGAAGATGCGAAAATAGGGGGCGGCATCCAGACCGCTCCCCGCTACCCACTGCCAACTGGCCGGATTGTTCGCGTCGTCGGCATCCACCAGGCAATCCCAGAACCAGTTCTCGCCCTGGCGCCAGTCAATCAGCAGGTTCTTGGTCAGGAACGAGGCCACCAGCATGCGGACCCGATTATGCATATAGCCGGTTTCCCAAAGTTCCCGCATGCCGGCGTCAATAATCGGAATGCCTGTCTGGCCTGCCTGCCAGGTCTTAAGCTGCGCGGGCGCATGGCGCCATTTCAGGTCCCGATATTTCTCCTGCATCGGCACACTGGCAATATCGTCGCGATGAAAAAGCTGGTGATAGCTGAAGTCGCGCCAGGTCAGTTCCGACAGGAATTTATCAACGGCCGCCGATTTGTCCGGATGAGCGTGGGCAAAAGCCTTCGCAGAGTGCCATATCTGTCTGGCGCTGATTTCGCCAAACCGCAAATGCGGAGACAGGCGCGAAGTCGCATCCCGGGCCGGGAAGTCCCGACCACCTGGATAGTCATGAACATGATGCTTCAGGAACGCTTGCAGAGCATCCTGTGCTGCGGCCTCCCCGATGGTCCAGTGAGCCGATAATTTTTCGGCCCATCTTGGCTTCCGGTACCCGTTGTCAGTTTCGGAGCGGCGTCGCCCCTTGTCATGTAGCTGTGGTCGCTTGAGTGGGGGTGCGATATCGCGCTCCTTCAGCGCTTTCCAGAATGGGGTGAACACTGAATAGGGCTTGCCTTGTCCTGTCTCGATTTCCCAAGGCTCAAGCAGCACATTGCCGGCATGGGATGAGACCGAAATTCCAGCGCCACGAAGAGAACTCTTGATTCCCGCATCGATGTCCCGTTGCCCGGGAGCATAGCGTCGGTTCCAATGCACCGCCTCGGCGCCGATTTCGTGGCAGAGTTTGTCAACGACAGAGCCGGCCAGCCCACTCTCCACGCGGAGTTCTACCCCGATGTCGTCCAGACTTTGGGCAAGCGAGCATAGACTTTCATGCAGCCACCACCGTGCCGCCGCTCCCGGCGCGCGGGTGTTCTCGTCGGTCTCATGAACATAAAGCGCAACGACCCTGTCGCCGGATTGGCAGGCCGCCAACAAAGCCGGGTTGTCGTAGACGCGCAAATCATTGCGCAACCAGACCAGATGAGTAGCCACAGAACACCTCTTAGCGTGCCGACATTACGCGCAGCACGCCAGCTTGGTTCAGTGCTATTCCATCAGTTCAGCCAGTTCCTCGAGCGCGGCACTCCAGGCTTCCATGGAAAAAATGCGCGTCTGCGCATCGGCATGGGGTAGCCCGCGCTCGGTCAGGGTGATGCGAGTGCTGTCATCGGCGATAGCTTGAAAATCGACGTCGAGCACGAAGATCAGTTCGCTCTCTTCATCCTCGTCCTTGTGTATCCAGGAGAGCACCAGCCGCTTGTCCTCCACAAAAGTGAGGACCTCGCCGCTGACTTCATGGTCTTCTTCGTCTTCATCCTCGGCGAAGGTCACAAAGCGGTACTGGCCGCCCTCAAAAGCATCGAAATCGGCCTCGTCGGCTTCCCATTGCTCGATCAGCGCTGGATCTGTCCATGCTGCGAACACATCTGAAACATGTGCGGCGATGGTGCGAGTCAGCGTGATCTGGCTTTCGCCATCGGCTTCCATGCCATTGCTCATTTGGACGTCCTTTCAGGATGCAGTTCGGCCGTCTTCGGCAGTAGAACCGTCAAAATACCAAGTGCAGGCAGAAACGCGCAAATCTGGAACACGGCAATCATGCCGATCCAGTCCGCCATCGCCCCCATGGCGGCTGCGCCCAATGCGCCGATACCAAAGGCGAAGCCGAACACGAAACCCGCAACCATGCCGACCTTTCCCGGCACCAGTTCCTGAGCATAGACTACCATGGCCGAAAATGCCGATGACAGGATCAGGCCCACGAGGATGCTCATGGCGCAGGTCCAGAACAGGTCGAGATAGGGCAGGGCAAGGGTGAAGGGCAGGGCGCCCAGGATCGAAACCCATATCACGGCCAGCCGGCCATAGCGGTCGCCAACCGGACCACCAATAAAAGTGCCGGCGGCCACGGCGCCGAGGAAAGCGAACAGGTAGAACTGCGCTTCCTGCGCTGACAGCGCGAATTTCTCAATGAGAAAGAAAGCGTAGTAGCTCTTCAGGCCCTCGATGTAGATGAACTTACTCAGCAGCAGTGCCCCAATGACCGCGAAAGCGACCATCAGGCGCTCTCGTGATAATGCCGGCTTCTGCACCGGAAGGACCGGACGGGTTGCAGACTGGCGCTGATGATCGACAAACCAGCGCCCCACATGGGTCATGAGCAACAGGCCGAGCGCTGCAACGATCAAGAACCAGAAAACGCTGCCTTGGCCCATTGGCAGCAGGATGAGGGCCGCGGCCAGCGGGCCGAGCGCCGTGCCGGCATTGCCCCCAACCTGGAAAAGCGACTGCGCAAATCCGAGCCGCCCGCCCGAAGCCATGCGCGCCACCCGCGACGCCTCGGGATGAAATAGAGCCGAGCCAGTCCCAAGCACCACGGCGGCGAAGAACAGCAGCCAGAAGCCGTTCGCTGCTGCCAGCATTGCGACCCCGGCCGCAACGATGGCCATGGAGAGGGCCAGCCAATAGGGCTTGGGCTTGAGGTCGCCGGAAAGTCCGAAGGCCGGCTGCAATAGACAGGCGGTGATCTGCTGCCCCAATGTCAGCAGGCCGATCTGCAGGTAGCTAAGGCCATAGCTTTCTTTGAGCAGAGGATAGAGGGCCGGCAGCAGGAACTGCAGCAAGTCATTGAGAAAATGGGCGCCGCTAACAGCAAGAATGATGGTCAGGGCCGTGCGCTGGGCGTTGGGCGCCGGTGCCGCAGTAATGGTGGTCATGGGATATCGCTGGACAGTCAATTACCCAGCCGTCCTAAGACAGCCGGTGCGCAAGAGCAATCGCTCGCGAACACTATTCGATGAATTGAGGAAATTGGCTCCGCGAGTAGGACTCGAACCTACGACCCAGCGATTAACAGTCGCTTGCTCTACCAACTGAGCTATCGCGGAACACTTCGTGCAACGCCGCATTGGCGAAGCGAGGTCCGTGTACCCAAACCGATCCGGTTTGCCAAGTCCCAAATGTCATCTCATGTGAATAAGTTGTCAGAGTGATGACTGTCGGCAGCGCCGTGCGAGCGCCACCAGATCGGCTGGGGTATTGAGGTTGGCGAAGGGATTGTCGCTGTGGCTGTCTCCCCAATCGACCTTTGCAGCTTCTAACTGTGCCAGCAGCGCCTTGGGGCTGTTGATCGCCTTGTTACTGGATATCTGCTCGGGCAGGTCACGCAGTGCAGAAAGGGACCACGCCGCATTGGTGGGATAGGCATTGCCGCGCCAGAATGCCTGCGCGGCCGCCGCTCCAATGGTGAGCGGTGCCACCAGTCGAGGAACGAAATCGTCTGGAATGAAGGGAGTGTCGACGGCCACAGACAACAGAATTGCGTCCGCGGGCGCGCGTTCCCGCAGATATGCCACCGCCGCCACGACACCGGCCAAGGGGCCGCCGAGCGGGCCGTCGAGATCGGGGAGGGCAGTTCCCGCCGCGCTCGACGCTGCTGGTCCGGGGCCGGTCGAGATCAGCAGATTGGCCTGCTCGATGGGTAGCCTTCTGACCGCCCGCCTCAACAGGGTTTGGCCGTCCAGGCGAATCTCTCCTTTGCGGACCTGCCCCAGCCTGCTTCCCGCCCCCCCTGACAGGACAACCGCATAAACGTTCATTTTGCGGTCCTTTGGCGCAAGAGCAGCAGCAGGCAAATGCCGCCCACCAGGCCCCAGAATGGCGCTCCGACACCGGCTACCGTGATGCCAGAGGCCGTGGTGATGAACGTCAGGATTGCAGGCAATCGGACGTCCTCAATCGCGAGCGCTCCGGCAAGGGCCGATGCCAGACTGGAAAACAGGGCAAGACCTGCCACGGCCTGGATGAGCAATGGCGGTACCGCTGCAATGAAGGCCGCCGCCACCCCCGCCGCAAGCCCAAGCAGGATATAGGTGAATCCGGCGGCGACCGGCGCTGGCCAGCGCTTGTCCGGATCACTGTGAGCTTCCGGGCCCGCACAGATCGCCGCCGTGATGGCGGCCATATTGCTGGCGATGCCACCAAAGAAGGCGGACGCTATGCTGGCGGCGCCGGTCAGGGCGAAAAGCGGCGCGGGTCTCACCGCATAGCCATTGGCTCGCATTACGGCGATGCCGGGCAGGTTCTGCGAGGCCATGGTCACCACGTAAAGCGGCAGAGCGATGCGGATGGTCGAATCGAGCGTAAATGTAGGCAGCACCAGAGTCAGGGCTGGCCAGGCATTGCCGAAAGTGCCGCTCGGCAGATCCGTGGTGCTGGCCAGAACGAGGCCCGCGGTCACCACCGCTAATGGAACGGCGTAGCGCCGCGCGAAGCGGAGGCTCACGGCCCAGACAACAATGATTGGCAGTGCCTGCCACGGCATCTCGGCTACGGCATTCAACGGCGCAAGGCACAAGGTGAGAAGCATCCCCGCCAGCATGGCATTGGCGATGGCGGCGGGAATGGCGGCTACGGCTCTTGCCAGGGGGGCGATGAGCCCCGTCAGGATGACCAGTGCCGCGCAGACCAGAAAGGCGCCCGCGACCGCGGAGAAACCACCGACAGGTTCCCCTACTGTAAGAAGGAAGGCGGCGCCCGGCGTACTCCAGGCAAAACTGACAGGAATGCGCACTCGCCACGCCACAGCGATATTGAGAATGCCAATCGCAATACAGATCGAAAAAAGTCCAGATCCTGCCTGTTGGGGCGAGGCGCCTGCCGCCGTCAACGCGGCCAGGATGAGTGTGAACGTGCTGGCATAGCCAACAATGGCGGCGAGCAATCCTGCCAGGACTGGTTGGGCAAACTCCGTGCGGGCTGCCGACGGCGCACTGATGGTCATGACGAATCTCAGGTTCAGGACCCGCGGAAGCTAAACGCTTGCCGTGTTTCGCGCCACCCGCCGCACGGGTCATTCCAATTTGCTGAGAATGGAGGCCGCGTCCGGAATCGAACCGGAGTACACGGATTTGCAATCCGCTGCGTAACCACTCCGCCACGCGGCCTCTGGGCGCTGTACCTATTGGACGGCAATCGCTTATGCAATAGGTTGCGTGTTGCGCTGTGAATTTTGTGGCCGACACGGCAGCGGCCACACCATCCCCCCACCACGCGTGTCCCGGAAGCCGGCGGGACAGGCAGTCAGTCGATGCAGTTCAAAGTAACCTCGGCCTACTACGACGAAGCCAGCAAGTATCTCGTTTATACCGCAACCGGCGAGCGGAATGGGGCGCGGTATACCGTGTCCTCGCGTGTCAAATGTCTGAAAGCCCCAACCACGCCTGAGCGTTTGCATATGGTGGTCCTGCTGGCCCTAACAGACCAGTTCAAACGGCCCAGTCCCTCCGGTCGAAGGGAATAGCGCGGCAATGCGGGAACACCTGGCCCGCTCCGCAGTTTGCCCTCCAGAGCCGAAAGGAACCTGCAAATGGCCAAAAAGCATCAGGATGGAGAAGTTGCGCCCGAAGAGACCACGCCGGGCCAGCAACAGGACGACAACATCGACGATCTTGGTCGCCGCACGGACGGTGCTGAACTCGATCAACCAGTCGATCCCGAACCGGGCAAGGGTGAGAACGATTCGGATGGCGTGTCGCCCAGGGAAAATTAGGTCGACAGTCTTAGTGCCATGTCGGCAGTCTTCCTGCCATAGGGCGGACGGTTGCATTCGACCTGGCGCAGGCATATTCACGCCCGGCATAGGGTAGCAGGAGGCCGGTCGTGGCCATCATTGATTTTGGCGTGGCGCGCAAGGCTATGGTCGACACTCAGATTGCGGTGCACTCTGTGGTCGAGCCGCGGCTGCTTTCTGCCCTGCTGACGGTACCGCGTGAGCACTTCGTTCCAGAGCACCGAAGATATCTGGCCTATAGCGATGCACCGCACGATATCGGTGGCGGGCGTCTGCTGTCCTCGCCGGTCACGTTTGCCCGCCTCGCTCAACTGGCCGCAATAGGGCCGGAAGATCGCGTCCTCGATTTCGGCTGCGGCAGCGGTTACTCATCTGCAATTTTCTCCAAACTCGCCAAATCGGTAGTCGCCTACGAATCTGATAAAGACCTGGCAAGGATTGCCCGGCACAATCTGGATCAGGTGGGCGCAAAGAGTGTGTCCGTCGTCACCGCGGAGGATGATGCGCTCTTGGCGGGATCATTTGATGCCATCGTGATCGAGGGTGCCGTTGTCGAGGCTCAAGGCCACTTTCTGGATCGTCTGGCCATGGGTGGCCGATTGGTTGCTGTCGTTGGCGCCGGTATCACCGGCGTTGCGACGGACTGGGCCCGGACATCTGCGGGAGTTGTTTCTCGTTCCCATTTCAATGCGAAGCTGCCAGCGCTTCCGTTGAACAATGCGGCAGAAGAGTTCGTCTTTTGAGCGATATGTTGCGATCGGGTTACGTGCGGGCATGAACATGCGATTAAAGTCCGGTAAGGATTGCTTGAGTCGGTTGTACACCCCATCTGCCGGGCGTATGGGTGATTGGGTCTGGAGGCGGGTCGATGAATAGTCTTGGTTTTTTGCGGGCAGGAGCCTGTGCTTTGCTACTGACGGTGTCGTCGGTCGGCGCTGCTCATGCCCAATCTATCAGCCAGGCTCTTGCTGCTGCCTACGATCATGCCCCCGACCTGCAATCTGCGTTGCTGGGTGCCAAAGCGCAGGCTGAGGGTATCGTCCAGGCTAAGGCGGGGATGTTGCCCACAATTGGCGCCTCGATCAGCGGCAGCCAGAGTGCGAGCTTGGTTGGTGGCAATTGGACTTCCGGCCAATCCTTGACCACCGGACTCTCCTATAACCAGACAATCTACGACAACAACCGGACAGCCGCCCGGGTTGAGGCGGCCCGTGCTGCTGCCGAGGTGGCCGAATACCAGATTCGCAATACCGAGCAGAACGTTCTGCTCCAGGTGGTGCAGGCCTATATGTCTGTGTTGAGCGGACGAGACCTAGTTTCTCTGCGACAGGAGAATATCAACTTCTTCCAGGCGCAATTGCAGTCCGCGCAGGACCGCCTCGATGTTGGCGAGGGAACGCGAATCGATGTCGCCCAAGCCCAGGCACGTCTGGCTCAGGGGCAAGCTGCATACCAGGCTGCAGTGAGCACGTTGCAGACTAGCGAGGCCACGTTCCAGCGCTTGGTCGGTCAACGGCCGCGGGGCCTGTCGACTGGCCACGGTTATTCAAATCTCATTCCGCGTTCGATCGATGCTGCTATTGCTGAGGCGGAAATTGGACATCCAGCCATTCTTCTGTCCAAGGCCAGCATTCGCGCGGCCCAGGCTGGCAGCGATGCCGCCAAGGCGGCCTTCGGGCCCACCGCTACAGTTTCCGGCTCAGTCGGTACGAGCTGGACAGGCCCCTCCGGTGGGGCCCAGGACGGCATTCGTGGCTCGCTCGGGTTCCAGATCAGCATTCCGATCTATTCGGGTGGGGCCATTGGTTCCGGGGTGCGTCAGGCCAACTTGAATCAGATAAAGTCCGAAGTGGACGCCATGGGCGCCTATGACCAGGTTCGTGAGGCCGTGATTTCGGCATGGACTGGTATCCAAAGCGCCGATGCGCAGATCAGCGCCGCGCAGGCCGCCGTGACAGCCAGTAATTCTGTGCTCGATGGGGTCATCCAGGAACGCGACCTGGGCACGGCAACCACGCTCGACGTCCTCAACGCCCAGGCGGATCTGACCAGTGCCCGTGAGGCCCTGATCAACGCTTCCAACGGCAAAACGGTCGCGACCTTCTCACTCCTGAGCGCCATGGGGCGCCTGACGGCGCGCGATCTCAGCCTTCCGGTGCAGGTCAAGACGGCTGTCCCCTATACCCAGGCGGTCGAGGATGTCTGGCAGGAATTGCGCACCGTCGTCGAATAATGCGAACAACCGATCGCAAAAAGTTGTGGCCGGGCAAGTCCCGGCCACAACTTTTCGTGGAAGACCGTCACTTCCCGTCTTGGGGAGATTCCTATGTGGTCGCCATATGTTTAAGCTGATGGTTACGAATCAGGGTTGGCGGCTGCGGACGTTGACCCAGTCGGGCGCATGAGTAAGAGGCACTGATGAATAAGCCGGCACCCAAAGAACCGTCCATGGACGAAATCCTGTCGTCCATTCGACAGATTATCGCCGATGATGATGCAGCCGGTGCACCTCGCCGACCCTCTGCACAATCAGCGCCGCCGCCAATGCAGGCCGCTCCGGCGCGGCCGCTGGGCGAACAGGATGATCGTGACCTCAGCGACATGCTGGACGACATTGAGCCCTTGGCCCTGTCTCCGTCACAGATCGTCGAAGAAGGGGATGATGCGGAAGGGTTCAGCTTCGATGCTATCCTGGCTGACACCGAGGACGGGGAAGCCGAGGCGCCCACCCTGGTGGAAGCAGAGGACGTGACCTTCGACGCGGAAGACGATCTTCCTAGCTTCGACCCGGCGCCCGCCAGAGCACAGCCGGAGGAGACCGCCGAACCTGTGGCGAAAGCTGCCCCTGCACCCGCTCCTCAACCAGATCCTGAACCGCAAGCGATCCCTGAGCCGGAACCGGCAAGGGAGGAACCTGCTGCGCGAGCTGAGGCACTGCCTGATCCGACGCTGACATCAGACATGGCGGACCAGCTTCTGGAGCCGGCCACCCGCGCCGCGGTTCGTGGCTCCATTGGCAAGCTCAGCGCCCTGGGTATCGGCAATCCCGGCCTCACCATAGAGGCGATGATGCGCGACATGCTGCGTCCCATGCTCAAGGAATGGCTCGACGAAAATCTGCCAGCGGTTGTCGAGCGCATGGTGGAAAAGGAAATCGCCCGCGTTTCTCGCGGCGAATGAAGCATTCCGGTCAGCCTCTATGTTGACCGCGCACCCCGCATTTGCTTGAAGTCTGCCAACCTATTTCGGCCCGCCTAGGTCTTGCCTGGCGGGTCGCTGCTGTTCGCGAGTGACGTTTATGCTTGAAAAGACCTATGAGCCCGCCGCCGTCGAAAGCCGCATCTATGATGCCTGGCTGGAGACCAAGTCGTTTGAAGCGGGGGCAGGGGCCAAGCCCGGCGCGGAAACCTTCACCATCGTCATCCCGCCACCCAATGTCACCGGTTCACTCCATATCGGTCACGCGCTGAACAATACCATTCAGGATATCCTGGTTCGTTTCAACCGGATGCTGAAGAAGGATGTGCTTTGGCAGCCGGGCACCGACCATGCGGGCATCGCCACGCAGATGATCGTCGAACGACAGCTCTCTGAAAGGCAGCTCGACCGTCGCAGCATGGGCCGCGAGGCCTTCATCGACCGGGTCTGGGAGTGGAAAGCCGAGAGCGGCGGCACGATCATGAATCAGCTCAAGCGCCTCGGCGCGTCGGCTGATTTCAGCCGCGAAAAGTTCACCATGGGCGATCGCGGCCAGCCTGACGACCAGATGGTCCGCGCCGTCACCAAGGTGTTCGTCGAATTGCATAAGCGCGGCTTGATCTACCGAGCCAAGCGCCTGGTTAACTGGCATCCCGGCCTCGAAACCGCCATTTCCGATCTGGAAGTCGAGAACATCGAGGTCAAGGGCCATATGTGGCACTTGCGCTATCCGCTAGCCGATGGCGTCACCTACGAGTTCCCAGTCAAGGACGAAGAGGGTAATGTCACGGGCACCGAAACCCGTGATTACATCATCGTCGCCACCACGCGCCCCGAAACCATGCTGGGTGATGTCGCCGTTGCCGTGCATCCGGAGGACGAGCGTTATGCGGGTCTGGTCGGCAAGTTCGTTGAGCTGCCGCTGGTGGGCCGCCGTATTCCGGTTGTTGCCGATGAATATGCGGACCCAACGTTGGGCACCGGCGCGGTGAAAATCACACCCGCGCATGACTTCAATGACTTTGAAGTCGGTACACGCGCCGGCGTCGAGCCGATCAATGTCTTCACCACCCGTGGCGCCATCATCGATGCCGATTTCATCCCCGCGAAGTATCGTGGCATGGATCGCTTCGAGGCCCGCAAGGCCATCGTCGCAGACCTCGCCGCCATGGCCGAGGAAAGCGAGACCCGTGGTCTCAGCCACATCGAAGACAAGAAGATCATGGTGCCGCATGACGAAAAGTCCAAGCTCGTCGTGATCGAGCCCTTCCTGACCGATCAATGGTGGGTCAAGGCCGATGTGCTGGCGCAGCCGGCGCTGGCTTCGGTGCGCGAAGGCCGCACCAAATTCGTGCCCCAGCAATACGAAAACACCTATTTCGCCTGGCTCGAGAACATCAAGCCCTGGTGCATTTCGCGCCAGCTCTGGTGGGGTCACCAGATCCCGGCATGGTACGGCCCTGACAACGAGGCATTCGTCGCATATGACGAGGACGAGGCCCTGGCCGCCGCTGAAAAGCACTATGGCAAGCCAGTTGAACTGACCCGAGATCCAGACGTGCTGGACACCTGGTTCTCCTCCGCCCTCTGGCCGTTCTCGACCTTGGGCTGGCCCGACGAGACCCCCGAACTCAAACGTTATTACCCCACGGACGTCCTCGTTACCGGCTTTGATATCATCTTCTTCTGGGTTGCCCGCATGATGATGATGGGGCTCGAATTCCTCGACAAGGAACCCTTCCACACCGTCTACATGCACGCTCTGGTCCGCGACGAGAAGGGCCAAAAGATGAGCAAGACCAAGGGGAACGTCATCGATCCCCTTAAGCTCATCGACGAATACGGCGCCGACGCAACGCGGTTCACCCTGGCCGCCATGGCCGCGCAGGGCCGCGACCTCAAGCTCGCCATTTCGCGTGTCGAAGGCTATCGTAATTTCGTCACCAAGCTCTGGAACGCCGCGCGCTTCCTGGAGATGAACGAATGCCGCCGCGTTGACGGCTATGATCCGAAAGCCAATAGGCTGCCGCTCAATCGCTGGATCGTCGGTGCCACCGCCCGCGCCTTGGCCTCCGTGCGCACTGGCATCGAGGATTATAAATTTAACGAAGCCGCCAACAGCGCCTACGATTTCGTCTGGGGCACCTTCTGCGATTGGTATGTCGAATTCGCCAAGCCCGTCTTCATGGGCGAGGACGAGGCGGCCAAAGCCGAGACCCGTGCCACTGCCGCCTGGGCGCTCGACCAAATCCTGATCATGCTCCATCCCATGATGCCCTTTGTCACCGAAGAGCTTTGGGCCGAAACCGGTAAGTTCGGGCCGGCGCGCGAAGGCATGCTGATCACCACTGGATGGCCCGACCTGTCAGGCCATGAAGATGCGGAGTCCGACGCCGAATTGGCGTGGCTGATCGACGTCATCTCCAATGTCCGCTCGGTGCGCGCTGAGATGAACGTGCCTGCCGGTGCCAAGCTGCAAATGGTCGTCACCGGGGCAGGGGAGCAGACACTGTCTCGTCTCGTCGCGGGCAGTTCGCTGATCTCCCGCCTGGCCCGTCTCGATCAAATCTCTCCGCAAAGCGAAGTGCCAGGCGAGTCTGCGCAGTTCGTTGTTGGCGACTCCACATTTGCCTTGCCGCTGGCCGGTGTCATCGACATTGCGGTCGAAAAGGCTCGCCTTGAGAAGGAAGTTGGCAAGCTCGATGGCGAAATTGCCCAGATCGACAAGAAGCTGGGTAATGAGCAATTCGTGGCCAAGGCCCCCGAGGAAGTCATCGAGGAGCAAAAAACGCGCCGCGAGACAGCCATAGAGCGCCGCGCCAAGATTCTCGACGCACTCAAGCGCCTGAGCTGAACGAGGCAGGACCATGACATCGACACCCACTCCCGACATTTCGGCGCAAAAGCCCGTGTCGGAAGTGGGAACCTTGTTGGTCTTTGACGGCAAGGGCGGCGGCGTGCACGTCCAGGCGAGCGCCACGGAAGCAGATCCGCCGCCAGGCGGGTTTGTCGTCGTCGCTGGCAATGCCCGATCTCCGGACTTCTAGATATGGCTGCGCAATGAACTGGGGGAATTCAGTGCCGGCCTGCTGACCGCCACCAGTTCCAGGGCGCGCTGTACGGTTTTGGATCACCAGGCCCTGTTCATGTTCAGGGTTGTCCGCCCCGGCGCAGCGCCTGAAGACGTGGGCCGCCAGATCATGACCCTGTTGCTCGAGGGCGGCCGGGTGATCATTGCGTCTGAAATCAGCATCGTTGACCTGCTCGGCATGGCCGGGGCAGAACCATCGCGCCATGCGCCTGTCTCGCCGACTTCAGGAACCGGGCGTTTTCGGCGTTGAAGCGGATCATTTCGGCCTTTTCATTGGCAAAGGACTGAACGACCCGAATACCCCCAAGGGCATCCTCGACCCGCTCATTGGCACCGGCTATACGCTCCTTGGCCGTCCGCATGGCCACATTCATGCGCCAGTTGAAGTACAAGGCGTAACCTATTGCGAACGGTACCAAGCTGGTAACTGCGATGGCGACCACTGGGTCGATCCAGACAAGCACCGCCAGAGCGCCGGCGAACTTGAGCAAGCTGATCGCGAGATCCTCCGGGCCGTGGTGAAACAGCTCACCCAGCCAGAGAGAGTCATTGGTGATGCGGCTCATCAACTGCCCGGTTCGTTGCCGGTCATAGAAACCGAAGGACAGTTTCTGGCAGTGCTCGAACAGCTCGCTACGCACCTGCGCCTCGATGCGGGCCCCCATCACGTGACCACGATAGTCCACGAAATAGGTGGCCAGGGCCTGCACGGCGAAAATGGCCAGCAAGATGCTGCCCAGCCTCAGCAATCCCTCGACGGAGTCAGGTGAACTTGTCAGCTCCGGAAGCTGGGTGACAATGTGATTGGCAATCAACGGCAAGGCAATTGCCGTAGCTGACACCAGCACCGCACAGGCGAGCACTGCCGCGAGCAGCGGCAGGTGCGGCCGATAGTAGGTGAGAAAGCGCCGCCAACGGGCGCGGCTTCTGGCCGACGCCTCCCGGTCGCGGAACCGAAAGAGGGAAAGGGCGCTAGGACGTTTTGTGGCGCGTGCTGACCCAGACGAGAATTTGAGAGACATGAACGATGGTGTCCTGTTTCAGACCAAGGGTTTTCCGGTTGAACAGGATCGTTTTCATCACTCTCTCCCAATTCGGGTTGCGCTCGGAACTATCTCAGCAACTTCAATTGCGCGCAATGCGAACGCCGCCTCTAGCCTGCCTCTGTGACGATTCCGCAACAGCGCCATCGATTCAGAATACGGAAATCTCACATCAACGGTTTGGCGATGTTTCCCGCCACAATCTGACCCTAAAGCAGGTCGCATGGCATTCGGGGGCGGATGCAGGCACGAAGGCAAGGCTGGATGAATGGCTGTCGCATGTGCCTGGTTCCTCCTGGGACGAGATTGATCGGTTGGCGCAAAGCGCCAGAAATGGTGGCGATGAACACCCATTTGAGCGGCATGGTTTGCTTCTGGTCCTTTGCGCGGACGATGTCCGTCGCTGGCCAGAAACGTCGTTGTGATGGGATGGGCTGAATGCGGTCACAAAGCGCGTTTACGACTTGTTCAGACTTTGCTTTGCCTGGTCGTCGCTACCAGGCAAGATCACCGATGTTGATAGGCGGTCAGGTCAATCAGCCCCCCGCCTGTGCGGACCCGGCAGTTCGGGGATCGCATGTTGATTACGCTCGTATCCCTGCGGGCGAAAGGAGAGTTATGCGCACCACTTGGGACAAGTCCCTTGCCTGCGCCGTGTCCGGAGCGTTGCTGGCCCTGTGTCTGGCCGCGCCCGCTTCTGCCCAGACGGCCGCCGAGGCGGCGCAGAATTTTGCGCATACGCTCGACGGCAGTGGCGCCTTCGTGTCCAACGACACCTATCTGTCCGCCCTTGAAAGCGACGCGGCCGCTGGACGGCCGCTGGCGCTCTGGCAATTGGGCACCATGTATGAGAATGGCGAGGGCGTCGACAAGGACCCGGTCAAGGCCTTCGGCTATTTCGCCCAGATTGCTAACCAGCACGCCGACACCTCGCCCCGCGGGCTCGAGGCCGACATTGTTGCCAACTCGTTTGTGAAGCTTGGGGAGTATTTCCGCATCGGAGTGCCCGAGGCCGGCGTGTCCCAGAACCCGGCTGAATATCATCGCATGCTGATGCATGCCGCCACTTATTTCGGTGACGCCGAGGCGCAGTATCGTATCGGCCTGCTCTACCAGCAGGAAGAAGGTTTGGGCCTTAGCCCCATGCTCTCTGCCCGCTGGCTGCAATCCGCCGCTCATAAGGGCCACTGTCTCGCGCAGGCGCAACTTGGCAATCTGCTGTTCAACGGCATGGACAACTATCCGCCCCGGCCCGCCGAGGGGCTGATGTGGCTCAACTTCGCGCGCACGACATGTCTTGGCACGTCCGACCTCGCCTTGGCTGATGAGTTGTTGAGCAGCGCCATGTCAATCGCGACCCCCGAAACCCGGGCTGCTGCGCTGGAAATGGCCAATTCGGGTGTAGCGATCAGCGCCCAGTTCTGATGCGTCAGAAGCTGAAGGCGCCCTCCACCGGCACGTGATCGCTGGGCTTGTCCCAGCCACGGACATCTTTGTGTACCACCACGTCGTCCAGCCGGTCCGCGGCTTGGGGCGACAGCATCAAGTGGTCGATGCGGATGCCGGCATTGCGCCGCCAAGCTCCAGCCTGGAAGTCCCAAAACGTAAAGGCCTCCTCGGCGGTGACGGCCCGCAGGGCATCGGTCATGCCCATGTTCCTCAGGATGCGGAATTTTTCGAGACTCTCGGGCCGGTAGAGCGCATCACCCCACCAGGCATCTGGATCATGGGCGTCTATGGGGGCAGGGATGAGATTGAAGTCCCCCATCAGGACGAAAGGTTCCTCCAGAGTCAGGCGGTCCCCGACGAAGCCGTTTAGGCGATCCATCCAAGCCAGCTTGTAAGGGAATTTTTCCGTATCCACCGGGTTACCGTTCGGCAGATAGATATTGCACACCCGCACCACGCCGCCATCAAGCGAAAACACCCCCTCGATCAGGCGCGCCTGCTCGTCCTCGTCATTGCCCGGCAGGCCGCGATGCACCTCGTCGAACGGCAGCTTGGAGAGCAATGCCACGCCGTTCCAGCTCTTCTGGCCGTGGGTTTCCACATTGTAGCCCAGGGCCTCGAACTCGGTGCGCGGGAAACCTTCGTCCACCGTCTTGATTTCCTGCAGGCCGACAATGTCGGGCTTTTCCTCCTCCAGCCAGCGCAGCACCAGTTCGAGCCGGGCCTTGATGCCGTTGATGTTCCAGGTCGCAATACGCAGGGTCATGGCGGGCCTCAGCTCAGTTCGGCATAGACGGCGGCGATGATATCCTTGGGATAGCGCCCCGTGCACCCCTCAACAGCCGTATTGCTCATTGAAATGATGCTCAGCCCATTGACCGGGTCGATGAGCCATGAGTGCCCGTAGACGCCGCCCCAATTGACGGTCCCCTTGGCTGACGGCACACCGGCGGCCACGGGATCTTCCACGATGGCGCCCAAATAGCCGAAACTTTGTCCCGGATCCCGTTCAATCGAGCCAATCTGGTTGGAAAACGCGCGAGCCACGGTCTCCTGTCGCACAACGCCGCCGCCTCCATTGCGCATGGCTTCAAGGAACCGGACGATATCTGCGGGCGTACCGGCCATCCCCGCCCCGCCCGACTGAAACGCCGTTGGGCTGAATATCCGCGATGGTGAGAACACGAGTGTGCCGTTATCGCCCACGACAGGCTGCGGGTCGCTCATCGGCATCGGCGGTGCCCCATCGGCGTAGGGCTTGGCCAGCCTGCTCCGGTCAGCAACAGAAAAGCCGGTCTCCGACATGCCGAGTGGGCCAGTAACATACGTCCGGACCGCATCCTCCAGTGTGCCACCATGGACTTGTGCCAGGACAGCCCCCAGCACGTCGATTGCCACCGAATAGAGCCAGGCCGTTCCAGGCGCGTATTCCAGAGGATGTTGCGCGACCCGTGCGAAATTTTCTTTGAGGCTCTGCTCGGTTGCGCCAAGACCGGTAGAGATTGCCGGATCATCTGGGTAGTTGTACGCGAGCCCCGCCGTGTGGGTCAGCAGATGGTGAATGGTGATCTCGGCAGCACTGCCGTCCTTGAGACGAGGAGAAAACCAGGGAATGTGCTGGCTTACCCGATCGTCCAGACTGACCAATCCCCTGTCTGCCATCGCAAGCGCCGCCGCTGCAACGATGGGCTTGGTGACCGAAGCCAGCCGGTAGATCGCGTTGTCGATCATCGGCTGCCCGGCCTCACGGTCGAACCAACCTGCGCTGCGCTGATAGGCAACGTCCCCGTGACGGGTAACAATCAATTCCGCACCCACAATCTTCCCTTCGGAGATTGCGGCGTCCATCACGGCATCGACGCGGCTGGTCATGACTTCGATTCCTCCTGTTCTGGCCGGACCTTACTGTCCGGGACCTGGGAGGTGAAGCTTAGACCGCAAAACTCGTGCCGCAGCCGCAGGAGGCAACGGCATTGGGGTTCTTGATCTGGAACGATTGACCGATCAGGTCGTCGACAAAGTCGATTTCGGCCCCGCCCATGAACTCAAGGCTCATGGAATCGATCAGCACCGTGGCATCGCCCTTTTGCAGGACGAGATCGTCATCGCCCGGAGTGTCCTGCACCAGATTGTATTCGTACTGGAAGCCCGAGCAGCCGCCACCGGCCACAGATATGCGGAGCACCGTGCCTGGAGCCTCCTTGGAAAGGATGCGCGACACACGCTTGGCGGCGCGGTCCGAAAGGGTTACGGCAGGGGCATCGGCAAGTGCGGCGTCGGTCATGGGATTTCCCGGGGTCAGTCGTAATGTCATAACGCTCGCCATAAGATAGGCGTTCAAGGCGCTGTTGCAAAGGCCCGGAAGAGACCAGATGAGACACACAGCCCCCTATGCCAGCAGGTCATCCCAGTCCCTCGGTCGGTTGTTCGGCACCGGCGCCAGCCCGACGCGTTCGGAATATCAGCGTGATCGCGACCGCATCATCCACTCGACCGCATTTCGACGGCTGCAGCACAAGACCCAGGTCTTTCTGGCGCATGAGGGTCGGCACTTCCGCAACCGGCTGACCCATACGCTGGAAGTCAGCCAGATCGCGCGTTCCATCGCCCGCGCGCTGCATCTGGACGAGGATCTCGCCGAAGCCATCGCTCTCAGCCATGACTTGGGCCACACGCCTTTCGGTCACGCTGGTGAGCGTGCGCTTGACCGCGCCATGCAGCCCATCGGCGGGTTCGACCACAATGTGCAGGCGCTAAGGGTCGTGACCCTCCTGGAAAATCGCTATGCCGAACACGATGGCCTCAACCTTACCTGGGAGACGCTGGAAGGCATTCTCAAGCATAACGGGCCGCTGCCGCATTTGGTGGACCTCGCCGAAATTCCCGCTCCTGCCGATCTGCGGGTCACCACCTATGCAAGTCTCGAGGCGCAGGTCGCCGCCATTGCCGACGATATCGCCTATAATGCACACGACATTGACGACGCGCTGCGCGCCAACCTTGTGACGTTACAAGATTTCATCGGTGTCCCAATGGCCGGGCCGATCGTTGAGGAAGTGCTGGAGCGCTATCCCGATATCGCCACCAAACGCCAGACGCATGAAGTCCAGCGCCGGATGATCACGCGAGCGGTTGAAAATGTCATCGCCACCGGTTTGGAGAACATTTCGGCGGCCGGCGTCAATTCACCCGAGGATGTTCGGCTGGCAGGGCGCACCCTGGTTCAGTTCTCACCCACCATGGCCAGCGACGAAAAGGCTTTGAAATCCTTTCTCTTTGCGCGCGTCTACCGCCACGAGGACGTGATGGTACCGGTCCGTGAAAGTGAGGCCGTGGTCGAGCGGCTCTTTTCGTCCTACATGGCGAACGCGGACATGCCGGGCCGCTGGGGCGAGGCGGGCAGGGCGGTGGACGGAGCGGACCGAGCACGTATCGTCGCTGATTTCATTGCCGGGATGACCGATCCCTATGCCCTGGACGAGCACCAGCGCCTGTTTGACGCTCGACCGGATTTCCGTTAACCCGGCGCCACAGGAGCGTTTCCCGCGAAAAGTGTTTTCACTCTCCAGTGGGGAACGTGACCAGAACAGTCTCCCCACAGGTTTGACATGGACATTTTCGCCCTCTTCACCACCCGGGTCATCGAGGCCCTACGCGCCGACTATCCCGAGCTCGACAAAGAGCTGCTGACGCGCGTCGTGGTGGAGCCGCCGCGAGACCCTGCCCATGGGGACCTCAGCACCAATGCGGCCATGGTTGTTGCCAAGCCACTGGGCAAAAACCCGCGCGAGGTCGCGGCGGGACTGGTGGAACGGTTCAAATCCGCTCAGGACGTCACATCCGTTGAAGTGGCCGGTCCCGGCTTCATAAATTTCCGGCTTGCCGACTCGATCTGGCATCAGGTCCTGAAGGCCGTCGGCGCTCAGGGCGAGAATTATGGCCGTACGGACCTGGGCAAGGGCGAGCGGGTGAATGTCGAATTTGTTTCGGCCAACCCCACGGGTCCCATGCATGTCGGCCATACGCGCGGCGCCGTCTTTGGCGACGCGCTGGCGTCGCTGATGGCCTGGTCGGGCTATGACGTTACTCGCGAATATTACATCAACGACACCGGCGGCCAGACCATCATCCTGGGCGAGTCGGCCCTTCTACGTTATCGTGAGGCACTGGGCGAAACCATCGAGATTCCGCCCGGCTTTTATCCCGGAGACTATCTGATCCCAGTGGGCAAGGCGCTGGCCGCTGAATACGGCAAGTCGCTGCTGGACATGCCCGAGCAGGAAGCCGTGCTGATCGCGCGCGAGGCCGCACTCGCCGCCATGATGGAACTGGTCAAGGCGGATCTCGCCCAGCTCAATATTCATCACGACGTGTTCTTCTCCGAGCGCACACTGCACGGGCAGGGTGGTGATATCCAGACCACGCTGGACTGGCTGCGGGAGGAAGGCATGGTCTATGAAGGGCGGCTGGAGCCGCCCAAGGGCAAGACACCAGAGGATTGGGAAGACCGCGAACAAACCCTGTTCCGCGCCACCGACTATGGCGACGACACGGATCGCGCCCTGGTCAAGTCCGATGGCTCCTACACCTATTTTGCGGCCGACATAGCTTATCACCGCAATAAATATCTTCGCGGCTTCAAGCACATGATCAACGTGTTGGGCGCCGATCATTCCGGCTACGTCAAGCGTCTGCAGGCAGCCGTGAAGGCCGTCTCCAACGGCGAGGCGGATATTGACGTGCGCATCTGCCAGCTCGTTCGTCTGCTCAAGAACGGCGAGCCATTCAAGATGTCCAAGCGTTCGGGTGACCTGGTGACGCTGGCCGACGTCGTTGAGGAAGTGGGCGCCGATGCGACCCGCTTCATGCTGCTCTTCCGGCGCAACGACGCGTCGATGGATTTTGATTTCGCGCTGGTCAAGGAACAGACCCGCGATAATCCCGTCTTCTACGTGCAATACGCACACGCCCGGGCCTGCTCGATTTTCCGCACCGCTGAGCGCGACATGCCCGAACTCGATGTTTCATCGGCGGCGCTGGCAGGCGCCGAACTTGGACTGCTGGGCAGCGCTGCGGACATCGAACTGATCCGCCTTCTGGGCGCGTGGCCGCGTACAGTTGCCGCGGCAACGATCGCGCATGAGCCGCACCGGATTGCGTTTTATGTGCACGAGCTCTCAGCGGCCTTGCATGGGTTCTGGGCCAAGGGCAAGGATGATCCGCAGTTACGATTTGTTAACCAATCGAGTCCGAAGTTGACCCTTGCTCGACTCGCACTCGTGGACGCCGTTCGCCAGGTAATTCGCAACGGCCTTGGGATTTTGGGGGTCTCTGCGCCTGAAGAGCTTTCATAATTCGGGCGCATTAGTGTGAAAATACGCGGCAAAATCCTTGACAGGACATTCCGCATTCTAGGGGCGCTGCCACATGACGTCAGCGAAACCGCATTCGATGGCCGCACAGACTGAAGCACCGGACGACCTTATAGCCGAACTGGCGCGCCTCATGGCCGATGAGGCACGGAACGACCAGTCCGAACCAAAGGTCGAGCCCGCTCCGTTACGCATTCCCGGTGCCCCCCAGCCCGATCCGGCGCCGCTCCGAGCGGAAACCCGGTCCGCGCCAAAGCCCGTCCGTATTCCCGGCGGCGAAAACGACGCGCCCGTGACGGCGGAGCCGTTCAACTTCGATTTTAGCTTTGCGCCGAACAAAGTAGAGGCCGGTCCGACCTCCCCAATTTCAGCCGACCCGATCGAACCCACACCGGAGCCCGCCACAATCGAGCCGCCGGAACAGGACCCGCCGGCTCAGGACATGGCGCCGCTCGACCAGGATAGTCTCGCCGACCTGATCGCAGCCGAACTCGCTTCCGATCTGCCCGCGCCCAAGGCAACCGAGCCATCAACCCCGCCCGCATCTGAACTCGAGAGCTCAGCTAAAGGTGAAGACAGCTTCGGCATGCCCCCGATTTTCGGCTTGGGCAGCAATTCCACACCGGCACCGCCTGCCGTAGAGGACGCTCCGGCGACAAAGCCTTCACCGGCCGCCGCCGCTCCGGCAACCGAGCGCGCCACTGAGGCGAAATCCGAACCGCTCGACCCTCTCGACGAAATCGAGCGCCTCGTAGGCCCGGCCCTACGTGCGTCCGCGCCCCAGCCAGCCCCTGCCAGCCCTGCACTGCGCAGCCTTGCGACGCCGACCATTGCAGTTCCAACAGCGGCCAGGGCTGAGCGCGTAGAATCGGTCAAGCCGCAGCCCCAAGC
>Ga0066837_10000171_pt1 | contig 28816 bp, 27 predicted proteins | sample ETNtaG_25_FD_66730 | JGI IMG/M metagenome (GOLD analysis project Ga0066837, IMG submission 66730) | Marine microbial and viral communities from oxygen minimum zone, Eastern Pacific Ocean - ETNP201302SV86 | ecosystem: Environmental > Aquatic > Marine > Oceanic | place: Pacific Ocean: Eastern... | reverse complement strand
GATTTGGTCGAGCTCATAACGGCGCCCTTGGCGGCGTCACCCAGCACGCGGGTGACCGCGCCCAGTTCGATTTCATCGCCAAGTGGCGTCGAGGTGCCGTGGGCGTTGATATAGTCTATCTCGGACGGTGCGATACCAGCGCGCTTGACCGCGGCGCTCATGGCACGGAAGCCGCCATCGCCATCGGGCGAGGGCGCGGTGATGTGATAGGCATCGCCGGAAAGGCCGTAACCGATCACTTCGCCATAGATCTTGGCGCCACGGGCCTTGGCCCGCTCATAGTCTTCCAGCACGACTATCCCGGCACCCTCGCCCATGACGAAGCCATCGCGGTCCTTGTCGTAGGGACGCGAGGCAGCAGTCGGGTTGTCGTTGAAGCCAGTCGAGAGGGCACGGGCGGCAGCGAAGCCGGCCAGCGACAGGCGGTTGACGCAGCTTTCGGTGCCACCGGCCACCATCACGTCGGCATCGCCCAGGGCAATGAGACGCGCGGCATCGCCAATGGCATGCGCGCCGGTCGAACAGGCGGTCACGACCGAGTGGTTCGGCCCCTTGAGGCCAAAACGGATCGAGACCTGACCGGAAGCCAGGTTGATCAGGCGACCGGGAATGAAGAAGGGGCTGATGCGGCGGGGCCCCTTTTCATGCAGCGTGATGGACGCATCATAGATGCCGCCGACACCGCCAATGCCCGAGCCGATCAGGACGCCAGTGCGTTCCTGCTCTTCCTGGGTCTTGGGTTCGACGCCGGCATCTTCGATGGCCTGCTGGGACGCCGCCATGGCATAGACGATGAACGGATCCACCTTGCGCTGTTCCTTCACCTCCATCCATTCGTCGGGGTTGTACTTGCCATCGGCATAGTCCCCGAGCGGAATGCGGTGAGCGATCTGGCAGGCGATATCGTCGATCTCGAAATCGTCGATACGCTTGGCGCCGCTCTTGCCGGCAAGGATGTTGGCCCAGGTTGCTTCCACACCGCAACCAAGCGGTGTGACAAGCCCCAGTCCGGTGACGACTACGCGGCGCAATTCCATGGTCAGCGGCCTAACCCCAGCGTTAGCTGGTGGCCTTGGTCAGGAAAGCGACTGCGTCGCCGAAGGTCTGGATCGACTCGGCAGCATCGTCGGGAATCTCAACCGAGAATTCTTCTTCGAATGCCATCACCAGCTCGACCTGATCGAGCGAATCCGCGCCCAGATCGTCGATGAAGCTGGCCTTTTCGGTGACCTTCTCGGCATCCACATTGAGGTGTTCCACAACGATCTTGCGGACCCGATCAGCGACATCGCTCATATTTGACTTCCCTTTTTAGAAATCGACGTTTCGTTTCGCTTCTTATTGGCGCAAAGCCAAATCATCAAGCGCACAATTGGTTTGCACAGGGGCAATGTAAGCGGCCTTCAGGGCGCCCGCAAGGCGGGCCGGCAAGATCGGCCGGGGCGCGAGGTACCATGTTTTATGCGCCATAGCCAGCCGCAATTGCCAAGGTTTCCAAGGCTTTTGCCCCGCTCTAGATCATTGCCATGCCGCCATTGACGTTCAGCGTGTGACCGGTGATGTAGGCCGCCGCGTCGCTGGCAAGAAAAACCGCGCAGCCCGCCACTTCCTGCGCCGTGCCCAGGCGCCCTGCCGGGACGGAAGACAGGATCGACTCACGCTGCTTGTCGTTGAGTTCATCGGTCATGGCCGAGGCAATAAAGCCCGGAGCGATGGAATTGACGGTGATATTGCGGCTGGCCACCTCATAGGCCAGTGCCTTGTTCATGCCGATCAGGCCCGCCTTGGAGGCGGCATAGTTGCCCTGCCCTGGATTGCCCATCACACCCACCACCGAAGAAATACCGATGATGCGGCCCCAGCGCGCTTTCATCATGCCGCGCAGCACGGCGCGGTTGAGGTGGAAGGCGGCGGTGAGGTTCACAGCGATAACGTCGTCCCACTCTTCATCCTTCATGCGCATGAAGAGATTGTCGCGGGTCATGCCAGCGTTGTTGACCAGAATATCCACTCCGCCCATGGCCGCCTCGGCATTGGGGATGAGCTTGTCGACCTCATCGAGCCTGGAGAGGTTGGCTGGCAGGATGGGGCAATCCTTGCCGATCTCGCTGGCCGTCTCTTCGAGCGCGCCAACACGCGTGCCCGACAGCGCCACGGTCGCGCCTGCGGCTGCCAACGCCTTGGCGATTTCGCGGCCAATGCCGCCGCTGGCGCCGGTTACGAGGGCGCGTTTACCAGAAAGATCAAACATTTAGGTCTCCTCCGGGGAGAAAGCGATTCAAGCGCTTCAGATTGCGATTCAAGTGGCTCAGGCGCCAAGTTGGGCGGCGAAGGCCTCGATATCGGCAGGCGTGTTAACGGCCTGGGCGGTCGCATCGGGAGCGATGCGCTTGGCCAGGCCAGTCAAGACCTTGCCCGAGCCCAGTTCGACCAGATTGGCAACGCCGCCAGCGGTGGTCAGCCAGGTGACGCTCTCGGTCCAGCGCACCACGCCGGTGACCTGTTCTACCAGGCGTTGGCGGATCTCGTCGGGATCGGAAATCGGAGCCGCCAGCACATTGGCCACCAACGGCACTGCAGGCGCCTTCATTTCGACCTCGGCCAGGGCCGCCGCCATGGCCTCGGCGGCCGGCTGCATGAGCGAACAATGGAACGGGGCGCTGACCGGCAGCAGCAGCGCCCGCTTGGCGCCCTTCCCCTTGGCAATTTCGACGGCCCGCTCAATGGCTGAGGTGGCGCCCGAGATGACAACCTGTCCCGGCGCATTGTCATTGGCGACGGCACAGACCTCGCCCTGAGCGGCCTCCTCGGCGACGGCCTGGGCGGTATCAAGATCGAGGCCGAGCAAGGCGGCCATGGCGCCATGCCCGACCGGCACCGCCTTCTGCATGGCCTGACCACGGGTGCGTAGCAGGCGCGCCGCATCGGCCAGACTGAACGTGCCGGCAGCACACAACGCGGAGTATTCGCCCAGCGAATGGCCCGCGACATATTTTGCGTGGTCCTTGAGCGAAATCCCCCTGGCCTCGAGCACCCGGATCACCGCCACGCTGACGGCCATCAGCGCGGGCTGCGCGTTTTCTGTCAGACGCAGAATGTCTTCCGGCCCCTCGAACATGATTGAGGAAAGGCGCTCGCCCAAAGCCTCGTCCACCTCGTGAAAGACGGCCCGCGCTTCGGAAAAGTCATGCGCAAGATCTTTGCCCATGCCGACAGCCTGGCTGCCCTGCCCTGGAAAAGTGAAAGCGGAAATGGACATGTTCGATCCCTTTTCGAGCCAATGTGACAAGCCGCGCGCGGCCTGTCCAGTTGCCCGGCGCTTTGCCGGGAGTGTAAGGCGGAGTCAAGGCGAAGCCGTCCGAACCCTTGCCTTCTTCCCCTGTTTCCCTTATAGCCGCGCCAGCAATTCGTTTGGCCGGGGGCTGAACGGAGGGTTTGTGCATCGCATGAACAGGGTCCGACGGACCCGGCCTCCCGTGTTCCCGCTCTTTGCAAGACTGCTTTGACGCCTTTCCGGCTTCGAAGGGGCTCCGCGCCAAGCATTGCTGAGATGAAACTCGAAAGGAAGGCGCATCAATGGCCCTTTACGAACACATCTACCTCGCTCGCCAGGACGTTTCCCAGCAGCAGGTCGAGGAACTGACCGCACAGCTCTCGGAGATTCTCGGCCAGGGCGGCGGCAAGGTAACAAAGAACGAATATTGGGGCCTCAAGGGTCTCTCCTACCGCATCCGCAAGAACCGCAAGGCGCACTACACCCTGCTCAACATCGAAGCTCCGGCCGCTGCCGTTGCCGAGATGGAACGCCAGATGCGCATCAATGAAGACATCCTGCGCTTCATGACCGTGCGTGTCGACGAGCTGGAAGAAGGCCCGTCCGCAATGATGCAGAAGCGCGACCGTGACGACCGCGAAGGCGGCCGTGGTGGTTTCTCCGGCGAACGCCGTCCGCGCCGCTTCTAAGACAAGGAACGATACAAAATGGCAATCAAAGACCTTACCACTTCCCAGGCTCGCCGTCCGTTCCAGCGTCGTCGCAAGACGTGCCCGTTCTCCGGCGAGAACGCACCCAAGATCGACTACAAGGACGTGCGCCTGCTTTCGCGTTACGTTTCGGAGCGCGGCAAGATCGTGCCGAGCCGCATCACCGCCGTTTCGGCCAAGAAGCAGCGTGAACTGGCCCGTGCCATCAAGCGCGCCCGCTTCATCGGCCTGATGCCCTACGCCGTCCAGTAAGCTTCAGCTTCACTGAGATTGCATCGCTGGGGTCGCGAATGGTTCGCGGCTCCTAACCGCTCCTTGAAGAGCGGGACAGCCAAAGGAAAAAGACATGAAAGTCATTCTGCTCGAGCGCGTGGGCCGTACCGGCACCATCGGCGACGAAGTCAACGTCAAGGACGGGTTTGCCCGTAACTTCCTGCTGCCCCAGGGCAAGGCCCTGCGCGCCACGGAAGCCAACCGCAAGAAGTTCGAAAACGAACGCGCCCATATCGAACAGCGCAATGAAGAGCGCCGCAACGCGGCCGCCGGCATTGCCGAGGGTCTGAACGGCCACGCCGTCATCATGATCCGCCAGGCTGGTGAAACCGGCCAGCTTTATGGTTCGGTCGCCGCCCGCGACATCGTCGAGGCCCTGGCCAAGGACGGTTTCACCGTTCAGCGCAACCAGGTCGACCTCGCCGACCCGATCAAGACCGTCGGCGTGCACGCCGTGGCGCTCTCGCTGCACCCCGAAGTAGCCGTCGAGATCACCGTCAATGTCGCCCGCTCGGAAGACGAAGCCGAGCGTCAGGCTGCTGGTGAAGACGTGTCCGTCCCCACCTTCGACAGCGATGAAGATGGCGACTTCGCAGCCGGTCAGGCCGCTGCTGCCGCTGAAGACCGCTACGAAGAGTAGCCTTCAATCAAATCCGCTCTTGAAAGGCCGGGCCCAGCGCCCGGCCTTTTGTTTTCCACTTGCCTATTGCGGTTGAAAATGGCGGCGGAGGCCTCGGAACAGGCCCCTTTGCGTCAGCGGCTCAAGCATTTCATCGGGTCCTTCGGGATCCAGAATCTCGTTTTCGGCCAGCCACTTTTCTATGCCGTTGAGATCGGGCTTGACGTAGGGCTTGAGGGTTCGACCGGCTCCCCTCAAATGTTCGATGGTCTGGATGAGAGAACCCGTTCGCTCAAGATGAGAGGCGACTGTCTCTGCATCCGTGTCGAGGTGTTCGGCCAACAGGTCATTTCGCACCTCGGCAATCTTGCGCTGCAGATCGGATTGCGAGGGTTCAGCGGCCAGCGTGACATCGCATTCCGTATCGAGCCGCAGCGACCGGTTGTTGATGTTTGCCGACCCGATCTTGAGATAGCGGTCGTCAACAACCATGATTTTGGCGTGCACATAGATGGGCGCTCCGCCGCTGTCATAGGGATGAAGCAGGCGGAAGCGGCCATGTGTGTCAGCACGGGTCAAATAGCTGAACAGCCTCTCCCGCGCCGTATCCATGGCGAGCGGCTCGAGCCATCCTTCCGCCTCCTCAGGATTAACCACTACAATTTCTGGACCGTCTGCCTCCGCCAGGCGCCTTTCCAGGGCAGCAACGATGGCGCGGGACGCAAAGTACTGGCTCTCGATATAGATGTGTTCTTTCGCGCAGGCGATCAGGTCCAGCCAGACTCTCTCGATCTCAAGCACTGCAGGCCGGCCATCCAGTTCCGGTGCCGATCGGGAAATGGCCAGGGGTACCTGTTCAAAACCGATTGGCAGTTCCGGCGGCCAGTACCGGCTCTGGCTGGTGAGCGGCACCATTTCGGGCTTGCCGCCAGCTCTCTTCCAGCGCTCCGCGGCAACCTGCCGGACCAGATCAACGACCGGGCCGGTTATGGCCGTGGTCGCATCGTGCCAGGGCTTGTAGGGCCGGCGGGTGGCGGGGCGTCGCCTGCGTGGATCATCATGGATGTGGTCGCGCGTGTCCCAGCGCTCAGCGGTCATGTCAATTCCGCCAACAAAAGCCAAACTGTCATCGATGAGGATGATCTTCTGATGGTGGGAGGCACCCGGAGGATGCGTGCTGTCGAACTTCACGTGGATGCGCGGATGCCGCATCCACCGCCAAAGGGTGAAGACGGTGGTTCCCCGTCCAAGGGTTTTGAGAAGGCCGTAATCCCACTGCAACAGAAAGATTTCGAGTTCGGGGTTCCTGTGGACAAGCCAAAGGATGAAATCGCCGAGATGGTCGGGACCGTCGCCTTCCTCGCGTTCGGGATCCATGGCGATCCGCGCGTCAAAGTCCCACCCGATCAGGCTGATACGGCGGCGGGCGTTAGTCATGGCATCGCGCGCATGCCGGAAATAGTGCTCAGCATCGACAATAATCGAAAACGCCTCGGCCTGGGCAATGCCAAGGCAGTTATGTCCTGCTTCGAATTCGATCTGTGCCACGTGACGCTCCGGTCCTGGCACTCAGCCGGCCAGGCAGGTAAGGAAACAGTTGAGAACCGGCGCTGGTTCCCGTCGCGGCGGGCAGAGGAATGGGTTGTCCGACAATGGACCGATCCCTATTGTTCCCGTTATCCCCAGAGTTCACAGACCCCGGTGAACATGCGGCTGGCATCACCGAGAGTGCCGAGACTCATGGCACCCTGTCGTGGTTAAGAAGGCCCCAACATCTCAGAGGACACTATGGCCGAGATTGCTCGCCTTCATCTCGCGGAAGACAAAGCCTTCCGCGTCGCCCCGCACAACGTGGAGGTGGAGCAGGCCCTTCTTGGCGCCATCCTGATCAACAACGACGCCTTCTATCGCGTCGCCGATTTCCTGCTGCCCGAGCACTTCTACGAGCCGATCCATCGCGACATCTACGAGCTGGCTGGCAAGATCATCCGCGCCGGCAAGGCGGCAGAGCCGGCGACGCTCAAGACCCACCTGCCCGACCAGCTGCTGCCTGAAGTCACCATGATGCAGTATCTCTCGCGCCTGGCGGCAGAGGCGACGACAGTGCTCAATGCAGCCGACTATGGCCAGGCCATCTATGACCTCGCCATCCGGCGCAACCTGATCCTGGTCGGCGAGGAAATGGTCTCGGTCGCCTATGACAGCGATGTCGAGATGACTCCGGTCAAGCAGATCGAAAAGGTCGAGGGGGAGCTGTTTCAGCTTGCCGAAAAGGGGCGCTATGACGGCGGTTTCCAGGCCTTCGGGACCGCGCTCAATGCCTCGATCCAGATGGCTGGCGAAGCCTTCCAGAGGGACGGTGGACTCTCTGGCGTTGCTACCGACCTGCACGATCTCGACCGGCAGATGGGCGGCCTGCAACGCTCTGATCTGATCATCCTCGCCGGGCGCCCTGCCATGGGCAAGACCTCGCTCGTCACCAATATCGCCTATAATGTCGCCAAGAACTGGCGGGGCGATGTAACGCCGGACGGACATTCGAAAACCGTCAATGGCGGCATTGTCGGCTTCTTCAGCCTGGAAATGAGTTCCGAACAGCTCGCAACCCGTATTCTGGCCGAGCAGGCGGAAATCTCTTCTTCCGATATCCGCCGCGGCCGCATTCATGACAATCAGTTTGCCAAGCTGGTCGATGTCTCCAACGTTATGAGCAAGGTGCCACTCTATATCGACGATACCGGCGGTATTTCGGTGGCCCAGCTTGCCGCCCGCGCGCGGCGCCTGAAACGCCAGAAGGGTCTCGATCTTCTCATCGTCGACTATTTGCAGCTGCTTTCGGGTTCTTCAAAGGCCTCAAGCCAGAACCGCGTGCAGGAATTGACCGAGATCACGACGACGCTTAAAGCCCTCGCCAAGGAGCTGGAAGTGCCGGTGATCGCGCTGTCCCAGCTGTCCCGTCAGGTGGAAGCGCGCGACGACAAGCATCCGCAGTTGGCCGACTTGCGCGAATCGGGGTCTATCGAGCAGGACGCGGACGTGGTTCTGTTCGTCTATCGTGAAGAATACTATCTCAAGAACAAGGAACCCAAAGAGGGCACGCCGGAGCATTTGACCTGGCAGGGCGAAATGGAAAAGGTGCATGGCAAGGCGGAGGTCATCATCGCCAAGCAGCGCCACGGCCCCACCGGCACGGTGCAGTTGAGCTTTGAGGCGCAATTTACCCGCTTTGGTAACCTTGCTCGGGCAGACTATCTGCCTGAACGCATGGAATAGGCATGGCGCTGACCTCTGGCCTTGGTGGCCAATTGAGCATCGATCTGGGGGCCTTGGCCCGGAACTGGCGGGCGCTGGACAAGGTGAGCGCAGGCGCCTTGACCGCTGCCGTGGTCAAGGCCGACGCATATGGCATTGGCATCGACAAGGCGAGCAAGGCCTTGCACGCGGCCGGTGCGCGGTTTTTCTTTGTCGCGACGCCCGATGAGGGCATGGCGGTGCGTGCCGCCGTGCCGGACGCACATATCTTCATTCTCTACGGGCTCTATCCCGGCGCGGCCAATCTCTACATTCGGCAGAACCTGATGCCGGTCCTGTCTTCCATGACCATGCTCGAGGAATGGCTGGGCAAATGTATTGAGCGCAACGAGGCCTATCCAGCCGCGTTTCATTTCGACACCGGCATCAATCGGCTGGGCTTCCGTCTTAACGAAGCCACCCTGGTGCGCGAAAGCATCGAGAAGCTCGGCTATGCCCCGCAAATGGTGATGAGCCATCTGGCCTGTGCCGATACGCCGAACCATGAGAAGAACCGTACCCAATTGGCGCTGTTCGGTTCGGTCATGGCGCAGTTTCCCGGCATTCCCGCTTCGCTCGCCAACTCGGCCGGGCTGATGACGGGCCGCGACTATCATTTCCAGATGGTTCGGCCAGGCATCGCGCTTTATGGCGGCCGCGCCGTCAATGGCCGCAAGAACCCGATGCAGCCGGTCGTAACCCTGCATGTGCCAATCCTGCAGGTCAGCGAGGGCCGCACCGGCGAAACGGTGGGCTATGGCGCTACTTATACGCTGAACCGCAATTCGAAACTGGCGATTCTCGGCTACGGCTACGCGGACGGGTTCCTCCGCTCGCTCTCGGGCACCAATCCGCGGCCGGGCGGCAAGGTCTTCATTCGCGGCAAGCTCTGTCCGGTGATCGGCCGAATCTCTATGGATCTGACCGTCGTGGACGTCACCGAACTGGGCGACGACCTCCCTGCCCCTGGCGAAGGCGCCGAGGTTCTGGGGGCCAATGTCGGCATCGATGACCAGGCCGATGCCGCCGGCACCATCGGCTACGAAATCCTCACCAGCCTCAAGGGCCGCTACAGCCGCAACTATGTCGGCGACGGACACCTGCCGGAGTAATCAGGAGCCGTTACTGGTGAGTTCGGCAGGGTCACTTGCCGGTCCCGCAGGCAGTTCCTTTTGTTCGGTAATCTCATTGGCCGTCCGGGCCCCGTCAGCCTCTGGCGCTTGATTGTTGGCAGTGAAGATCGTCACGGCAAAAACCACGACCACAATGACGGCGACGATGGCGATGACCAGATTTCTGTTCATATCGAGCTCTCCGATGCACTAAAACAATTTGGAGAACCGAGAAGAGTTCCGTGCGCATACGCGGCTACTTGCAGTGTTATGCCAACTCGTCGGCATGAGGCCAACGTCCGGCTCCGAATCTCTCCTGGGTTTTGTTCTCACTTCGTTCTTGCCCAGGGCTGCCGCTTGCTGCTACCTTGTCCTCGACTACGCTTCGGGTTCGACTTGGCAACATCATTTCCTCTTTACGCCATCCTGTTGCGCGCCATCGGTCCGGTGACGCACAAGCTGATGAGCATGGCGCAGTGGCGCGAGGCCTCGGAGGCCGTCGGGTTCATCGCGCCGGAAACCCTGGTCAGCACGGGCAACATGATCGCTGAATTTGAAGGCACAACGGCCGAAGCGGGCAAGGCGATGACGGGCGTGCTGCGGCACTTTGGGTTGAGCGACAATGTCGTTCCGATCCTGCGGAAATCGGGGCAATTGAAGAAGCTGTTGCGCGCTAACCCCATCGCCGATGCTGCGCAGAACAGACCCGCCCAAACCGGCGTCTATTTCTTCGCCGCACCGCAGCCCGATTTCACCTGGCTGAACGCTTATGAGGGGCCGGAGGCAATCCACATTATCGAGAAGCATCTGGTGGTGGATTTCAACCGTGACGTGGCGCAATCGGGCCGATTGATCCGGCTGATCGACAAGCAGAGCGGCCCCAATACATCGCGCAACTGGAATACGACGCGCAAGCTGGCTGAACGCTGCATCGCGCGCAGCAAGGAATAGCCGTGGCCAAGAACCGTTCGCAATTCATCTGCCAGTCCTGTGGCGCCGTCTCCTCCCGATGGCAGGGACGCTGCGACGCCTGCGGCGAGTGGAACACCATCGTCGAGGAGCTGGTGGACTCGGGGGTCGGGGCGGGCCCAAAGTCCGCCAAGGCCAGCGGCCGCCCTGCCAATCTGGTGCCGCTTTCCGGCGAAACCGAAAGTGCGGCGCGTGTGGTCACCGGCTTTGCCGAACTCGATCGGGTGACCGGGGGCGGCTTCGTCAAGGGATCAGCCCTGTTAGTCGGCGGCGATCCGGGCATTGGCAAATCAACCCTGCTGCTGCAATCGGCGGCAGCCCTGGCCAAACAGGGCAAGCGTGTCATCTATGTCTCGGGCGAAGAGGCGGTGGCGCAGGTCAGGCTGCGCGCCCAACGCTTGGGCCTTGGTGAAGCCGGGGTGCTGCTGGCCGCTGAAACCAATGTTGAGATCATTCTCGCCACGCTGGAAAACGGCCCACCGCCGGATCTGGTCATTATCGATTCCATTCAGACCTTGTGGACGGACCGCGTCGATTCGGCGCCCGGCACCGTCACCCAGGTGCGCACCTCAGCTCAGGCGCTGACTCGTTTTGCCAAGAAGAGCGGCGCTGCCGTGGTGCTGGTGGGGCACGTCACCAAGGATGGGCAGATCGCCGGGCCGCGCGTGGTCGAGCACATGGTCGATGCCGTGCTCTATTTCGAGGGCGATAGCAGCCATACGTTCCGCATCCTGCGCGGCGTGAAGAACCGCTACGGCGCCACCGATGAAATCGGCGTATTTGCCATGACCGAACGGGGTCTCGAGCAGGTGGCCAATCCGTCCGCCCTGTTCCTCGACCAGCGCGACAAGGACGCGGCTGGTTCCGCCGTCTTTGCCGGGATGGAAGGCACGCGCCCAATCCTGATTGAAATCCAGGCGCTGGTGGCGCCCTCCCCGCTCGGCACGCCGCGGCGGGCCGTGGTGGGCTGGGACAGTTCACGTCTTTCCATGGTGCTGGCCGTGCTCGAAACGCGGTGCGGGGTCCGGATCGGCGCCAATGATATTTATCTCAATGTTGCCGGTGGCCTCAAAATCAACGAGCCGGCGGCCGATCTGGCCGTTGCGGCGGCGCTGATTTCCTCGCTCACCGGCGCTCCCCTGCCCGCCGACGCGGTCTATTTCGGCGAAATCTCGCTGGCCGGCGGGGTGCGCCCGGTCGTGCATGGCGCCCTGCGCCTGCGCGAAGCTGAAAAGCTGGGATTTGGCTCGGTGGTTACCGGCAAGTTGGGCAAGGCAGACCGGAATGGCAATCTCGAAGTCACCGAATATGCGCAGTTGAGCGATATGGTCAGTCGCATCGCCGCGCGTGGCAAGCGCCCCATACCCGAGCCAGAGCCAGAGAGCTGGTAAACAAATGCTTTCTGCAAGATCGTGGGGACGGAGCGCCGCTAGGCTTGGCATGGCGCATCAAAGCCGCTAAAGGTCCAGCAAAAGCCGGGGCGGCAAGACAACAGGGCAAAGACATATGCTGACTGCGTTCGACGTTGGTGTGGGCGTGCTGGTGCTGATTTCAGCAATCCTGGCGACGGCGCGGGGGTTGACCCGCGAAGTATTGTCCCTGGCGACCTGGGCCGGCTCTGCCGCCATCGCCATCTATATGTGGCAGTATCACCCCGATATCGCCCGGCAATACATTGCCGAACCCGTCGTGGCCGATATCGCCACGGTGGTGGTGACCTTCATTGTCGCCCTGATCGTGCTGCACCTGCTCACAATGCGCATTGCCGATTTTGTAGTCGACAGCCGCATCGGCCCCATCGACCGGACACTGGGCTTTGTGTTTGGCGTGTTGCGCGGCATTCTGATCGCTATTGTCGTCACCATTTTCGGCACCTGGCTGTTCGGGACCAACCTGCCGGAATGGGCGAGCAATGCCCAGTCGCTGCCTTACTTGCGCGATATGGGCAATACGCTGATTTCCATGCTGCCCGAAGGACTTGAGCAGCAGGTCACCGATATTCTCTCGGGTGGCGGCGCCAACCTGACCGAAGATCCGCAGGCCCCGGCCGCGCCGCTTGAAGGCGGCACGCCCGATCCCAGCGTCGATGGAACCGTCGACCCGACCGACCCGGTGGTCGATCCGGCTCCAGAGGCCTGACGCCAAGTGATTCCGGCGGGCAGCAGCGCACCCGCCGCAATCTTGCCGACCCCATCTGTCATTGGTGGCCGGCAGGCAGATGCGCTATTTGCGAGCAAGCCCCAATTCGCATGGAGACACCGGTGACCCATTGGAACGATGACGAGTTCGATCTCAATGGAGACACGCTGCACGAAGAGTGCGGCGTGTTCGGCATTTTGGGGCATGACGATGCCTCCACCCTTACCGCGCTCGGACTGCACGCGCTGCAGCACCGCGGCCAGGAGGCGGCCGGCATCGTCAGCTTCGACGGTCGCCAGTTCTTCCAGGAAAAGCGCATGGGGCTGGTGGGCGACCACTACACGGACCCCGCCGTCCTTGCCAAATTGCCCGGTCACATCGCGATCGGCCATACCCGTTATTCCACCACCGGCGAAGTGGCGCTGCGCAATGTGCAGCCGCTTTTTGCAGAGTTGGAAGCAGGCGGTATCGCCATCGCCCATAACGGCAATTTCACCAACGGGCTGACCCTCAGGCGCCAGATCATCGCAACCGGTGCCATCTGCCAGTCGACCTCGGACAGCGAAGTGGTGCTGCACCTGATCGCCCGCTCACGGCATTCCTCCACCGCCGACCGCTTCATCGATGCCATCAGGCAGATGGAGGGCGGTTACGCCATGCTGGCCATGTCCCGCACCAAGCTGATCGCGGCCCGTGACCCCGTTGGCATCCGGCCGCTGGTTATGGGCGAGCTCGACGGCAAGCCGATCTTCTGTTCGGAAACCTGTGCGCTTGACATTGTGGGCGCCAAATATGTGCGCGACGTCGAAAATGGCGAAGTGATCATCTGCGAAATCCAGCCGGATGGTTCGATCAGCGTCGAGGCCCGCAAGCCGGCCCATCAGGTGCCCGAGCGGCCATGCCTGTTTGAGTTTGTCTACTTCGCCCGTCCTGACAGCATGGTCTCAGGCCGCAGCGTCTATACCGCGCGCAAGAACATGGGCAAGAACCTGGCCAAGGAAGCGCCGGTCAAGGCTGACGTCATCGTGCCGGTGCCCGATGGCGGCACTCCGGCGGCTATCGGTTATGCGCAGCAGAGCGGCATCCCGTTCGAGCTCGGCATTATCCGCAATCATTATGTGGGCCGCACCTTCATCGAGCCCACCCAACAGATTCGCGCCTTTGGCGTGCGCCTCAAGCATTCGGCCAATCGTGCGGAAATTGCTGGCAAACGCGTCGTTCTGGTCGATGACTCGATTGTGCGCGGCACCACTTCGGTCAAGATCGTGCAGATGATCCGCGAGGCTGGTGCCACGGAGGTCCATATCCGCGTGGCCAGCCCGATGATCTTCCATTCGGACTATTACGGCATCGACACGCCGGACCCAGACAAGCTGCTGGCCAACCAGTATGCGGACCTAGATGAAATGTGCCGCTATATCGGCGCGGATTCGCTGGCCTTCCTGTCGATCGACGGGCTTTACGAGGCGGTGGGCGGCAAGAAGCGCGATCCCAAGGCGCCACAATTCACCGACCATTATTTCACCGGCGACTATCCGACGCAGTTGACCGACCTGCACGGGCGCACGATGAGCGATCCCAAGCAGATTTCGCTGCTCAAGGATGCGGGTTGATGACTGAAACTACTGAACTGTCCGGCAAGGTCGTCCTGGTTACGGGCGCATCGCGCGGCATCGGCTATGCGGCCGGCATCGAGGCGGCCCGGCGGGGCGCCCATGTGATCGCGGTTGCGCGCACGGTGGGGGGGCTCGAAGAACTCGATGATGCCATTCAGGCTGAAGGTGGGTCGACGACGCTGGTGCCGTTGGACCTGCGCGATGGTGACGCCATCGACCGGCTGGGCGCCGCCATCTTTGAACGTTGGGGACATCTGGATGGGTTGGTGGCCAATGCCGGACAGCTCGGCGTGCTGAGCCCTGTGGCCCACATCAAGCCCGACGACTTCGACAAGGTAATGGCGGTCAACGTGACTGCCAACTACCGCCTCTTGCGCTCACTCGATTTGCTGCTGCGCCAGTCCGAGGCAGGCCGCGCTGTCTTCGTTTCGTCCGGCTCGGCGCGTTCTGCCCGTCCCTTCTGGGGTCTTTATGCGGCCAGCAAGGCGGCGCTCGATGCCTTGGTCAAATCCTATGCCGGGGAAGTGGCCAGCACCCAGGTGCGCGCCAATGTGTTCTATCCCGGCGTCGTCCGCACGGCCATGCGCGCCAAGGCGATGCCGGGCGAAGACCCCAACACTCTGCCCACGCCAGCCGAGGTGGCGCCGCAGCTGATCGACATGTTGAGCCCGTCGCTCGACGAGAATGGCCGCCTGTTTGATGTCGGCACGAGTGCGTTCGAAGACATCTGAACCATGGTTGAACTGCGCCACTACCGCCCGGGGGATCTTAATGCGCTCTATGCGATCTGCCTGCAGACCGGCGATGCCAGCAGGGACGCGACGCCGCTGCATTCCGATCCGCAGCTGGTCGGCCACATCTATGCGGCCCCTTATGGCGTTCTGGAGCCTGGCAATGTGTTCGTTGCAGCCGATAGCGAGGGCGTGGCTGGATATATCGTAGGCACCTACGATACCAGCCCGTTCGCCAAGCGGCTGGAGCAGGAGTGGTGGCCCGGCCTCCGTGCCCGTTACGCCGACACCTCCGGCATGACCGAAGCGGATCTGCATCGCATCGCCGCGATCCGGCAGCCGCCTGAGACACCGTCCGACATTGTGGCGCGCTATCCGGCCCATATCCATATGAACCTGCTCTCTCGCCTGCGCGGCCAGAGAATCGGCAGCCGCCTGCTCGGCTTGTGGGTCGAGCAGGCAAGGGCAGCCGGCGTCAGCGGCATCCACCTGGGGGCCAGCGACACCAATAGCGGTGGCATCGCCTTCTGGACCCGTAGCGGCTTTGTGCCGGTGCGGGAAGAACCGGGCGTGGTCTGGTTCGGAATGGATCTTTAGGGCGTCGCCTGCGGCGCGATGGGGGCCACAAGCACCTTGTCGATGCGGTGGCCGTCCAAGTCGAGAACCTCGAAGCGCCAGCCGTCCTGCTCAAAGCTTTCGCCCACCTTGGGCAAGTGATTGATCTGGGCGAGGACGAATCCGGCCACGGTCTCGTAGCGCGCGTCCTTTGGCACCGGCACATTTAAGCGCTCGGCAAAGTCGTGGACCGGCATCCAGCCAGCGATCAGCCATGAGCCGTCCTGGCGCTGGGTGATCGCCGGTTCGTCGCCTGGCTCCTCGTTATAAATCCCGGTAATGACCTCGAGCACGTCACCATAGGTGATGATGCCCTCAAAGTGCCCATATTCATCAACGACCAGCGCCATCTGGGCGCGCGCCGAGCGCATGGATTCAACGACATCGAGCGCGTCGGCATGTTCCATGACCACAGGCACCGGCTTGACCAGGGCACGCAGATCAGGCTGCTCACCCGCCGCGAGGGCGGGTAGCAGATCGGACTGCGCCAAGACGCCGACGATAGAATCGGCATCGCCCTCCTGCACCAGCACCTTGGTGTGCGAGGTTTCGAGGATGATCTTGAGGTTGTCCTCGTAGTCATCTTCGAGGTCGATCAACACAACATCGAGGCGCGGGGTCATGATGCCTCGCGCCGAACGGTCGGCCAAGCGCATGACACCGGAGATCATGGAATGCTCCTCGTGCTCCAGAATGCCGGCAGTGGTAGCATCGGCAATGATCGAGCGGACTTCCTCTTCGGTCACCGAATTCTCGGTCTGTCCGCTCTGGCCCAGCAGCCGCAAAACGAGCTTGCCTGTCACATCGAGAAGCCAGACGATCGGCGAGCCGATCAGAGCCAGCAGCGCCATCGGACGGGCTACGCGGGCGGCGACGCCCTCAGGATTGCGCAGCGCAATCTGCTTGGGAACCAGCTCACCCAGAATAAGCGAAGCATAGGTGATGAGCACCACGACGATCCCCACGCCCAATATGTCGGCGACATTGTCCGGCAGCCCGATCTCCTTGAGCCAAGCCGTGAGGCGCAGACCCAAAGTGGCGCCGGAAAAGGCTCCTGACAGGATGCCGACCAGTGTAATGCCGATTTGAACCGAGGATAGAAACTTGCCCGGATCCTGGGCAAGCCGGATGGCAGTTGCCGCCCCCTCATCGCCCTGCTCTGCCAGAACCTTGAGGCGCGCGGGACGGGCGGAAACAACAGCCAGCTCAGACATGGCCAGGGCGCCGTTGACGAGGATCAAGACAACGACGATGAGAATTTCAGTAAGCAAGACGATGCACAGCTGGCACGCCGCAACCAATGGCGGGTGCTACGACGCGCGCATCATAGGGCATCGCAGCAGGAGGTAAACAGGCATTGGAGCATGGCCCCGTGCTGATTTTGCCGTTTTTACTTCTTGTCCACATAGGGGTTCTTGCCGCCGCGCAACCAGAGGCGGATGGGCGTGCCCTTCATGTCGAAGGCCCCGCGCAAGCCGTTCACCAGGTAACGCTGATAAGATGCCGGTACGGCATCGGGGCGCGAAGAGAAAATGATGAAGCTGGGCGGCCGCGTCTTGGCCTGCGTCATGTAGCGCAGCTTGAGGCGGCGGCCGGAAACTGCCGGAGGTGGATGCCCCTCGATCATCCCGGCCAGCCAGCGATTGAGCCTTGAGGTGGAAACATGAGCGTTCCAGCTCCGCTCGATCTCGAAGATGGCGTCCATCAACCGGTCGATATTCTTGCCCGTCAGCCCCGAGAGGGTCACCAGCGGCACCCCGCGCAGTTGCGGCAACAGCCGCTCGCATTCCTCGCGCAGGAATTTGAGCGTTTCGTTCTTGTCCTCAATCAGATCCCATTTGTTGAGCGCAATAACCATCGCCCGGCCCTCACGCTCGACCAGGTCGGCCAGGGCCAGATCCTGCTTTTCGAATGGCACGGTGGCATCGAGCATGAGCACGACGACTTCGGCATACTGGATGGAACGCAGGCTATCGCCCACGGCCAGCTTTTCGAGCTTCTCGGTGACGCGGGAGCGGCGGCGGATACCGGCGGTATCCACCAGATTGACGATGCGGCCTTCCCACTCCCAGGGCACTAGGATGCTGTCGCGGGTAATGCCAGCTTCGGGGCCAACCAGCACGCGATCCTCGCCCACCATGCGGTTGACCAGCGTGGACTTGCCCGCATTGGGGCGACCGACAATGGCCACGTTGAGGAAGCGGCGCGGGTTCCAGCGCAGGGTCGCGTCCTCCCCCTCCCCTTCGAGCATATCGGGCGTGATGTCGACATCGACCTCAGGCATGAAATCGAGATCGCCGCCCTCGTCCTGCTGGGCAGCCTCGGCGGCTTTTTTCTCCTCAGCCTTGTCGATGGCAGCTGACACGATGGAGTAGAGCTCGGACAGCCCCAGGCCGTGCTCAGCCGAGAGCGGAATCGCCTCGCCAAAGCCGAGCTTGAAGGCCTCGACGAGCCCAGCTTCGGCTGCACTGCTTTCCGCCTTGTTGCCGACCAGATGCACCTGCTTGCCGGCCTTGCGCAGGACCTGAGCAAAGCGCTGGTCAAGCGGCACCACACCGGCCCGGGCGTCGATCATGAACAGGATGACATCGGCTTCCCGGATGGCCAGCTCGGTCTGCTGGCGCATGCGGTCTTCGAGGCTGCCGTCCTTGACGTCTTCGTAGCCGGCGGTATCGAGCACCTTGAAGTGCAGATCGGCAATTCGACCATCGGCCTCGCGGCGATCGCGGGTGACCCCGGGCGTATCATCGACCAGCGCGATCTTGCGACCCACCAGACGGTTGAACAGCGTGGACTTGCCGACATTGGGACGGCCGACAATAGCGAGTGTGACCGTCATGGCGGTTCCCCTGAATGGCGGGCTATTCAGCCGCTGGTTCGGCGACAGACTCGCTGTCGGTAGCAGTCGCCTCGGCCTCGACGGGCGCGTCCTGTGCGACTACGCCTTCTGCGAGCATCTGGGCGAGGTAGTAGGCCATACGGTTGCGAATGCCGGACTGGGCGAGAGGGTCGTTGAGAACGGTTTCGAAGCTCTCTTGGGCCGCGGCGTATTCGCCGGCCTTGTACTGGGCGAGACCCAGCAGCTCGCCGGCCACCCGGCGCATCGGACTGTCCGGGGTTGCCAAAGTTCCGATGCGTGCCTCGACATCAGCCAGGGTACCGCTATCGACCAGGATATTGGCCGCCAGCAGGAATGCCAGTTCGCGCAAGCGCGGATTGGATTGGGTATTGGCCAAGCCATCATAGGCGGCGACAGCGGCGGCCGTATCGCCCTCTTCAGCGAGCAATGCGGCCTTGCGGAACTCTGCCAATACGGGGTAGCCGCCCGAGCCGTCGGCGGCCAGCGCGTCAAGCTGGTCCTGAGCGGCATCGAGGTCACCGGCCTCTGCCGCGTCAAACGCAGAATAGAGTTCTTCCGAGGCTGCCGCGGACTGGCTGTTGGTGTACCAGGACCAGCCCTCATTGATCGCGACCAGCGCCACGATGGCAATGGCTCCGCCAATCACGAAGGGCGCGAAGCGGCGCCACAGCGCCCGCATGCGATCGGTGCGCAGTTCCTCGTCGATTTCGCGGAAAATGTTCTCGTTGGACATGGTCGGCCTAAGGCAGGAAAGAATTAGAGGGGGAGCATTATCACGCGCCCCCGGGAATGCAAACCGGCTCGCTTTGGCGAGCTCCGGGCGTAGTCATATTGAACCCGTCGAGAACCTGGGCCCTGCGAGCGTAGCTCTTCGGGCGTAGCCACCTAAAATCAGTCCACTGGACTGATCTTGCGGCGCTTTGCGCCGCCGGTGGCTACTCCCACTCGATCGTGCCGGGCGGCTTGGATGTCACGTCGTAGACCACCCGGTTGATGCCCCGAACTTCGTTGATGATGCGCGTGGCCGTCTTGCCCAGGAAATTCATGTCGAACTGGTAGAAATCGGCGGTCATACCATCGACTGAGGTGACGGCACGCAGCGCACAGACGAACTCGTAGGTGCGGCCGTCGCCCATGACGCCGACCGTCTGCACCGGCAGGAGCACCGCAAAGGCCTGCCAGATCTTGTCGTATTGGCCGGACTTGCGGATCTCGTCGAGATAGATGGCGTCGGCCTGGCGCAGGATGTCGAGCTTTTCGGGCGTGATGCCGCCGGGACAACGGATAGCGAGGCCCGGCCCCGGAAATGGGTGGCGACCGATGAAACTCTCTGGAATGCCCAGTTCGCGACCCAGCGCGCGCACTTCATCCTTGAACAGTTCGCGCAGCGGTTCGACAAGCTGCATGTTCATGCGCTCGGGCAGACCACCCACATTGTGGTGCGACTTGATCGTGACCGATGGGCCACCACTGAAGGAAACGGATTCGATGACGTCGGGGTAAAGCGTGCCCTGCGCCAGGAAATCGGCGCCGCCGAGCTTCTTTGCCTCTTCCTCGAACACCTCGATGAAAAGGCGGCCGATGATCTTGCGCTTGGTCTCGGGGTCCGACTGACCTTCCAGCTCGCCGATGAAGAGTTTTTCGGCATCGACATGGACGAGCGGGATATTGAACTGATCGCGGAACATGGTGACGACCTGTTCGCTCTCATTCAGCCGCATCAGGCCGTGATCGACATAGATACAAGTGAGCTGATCGCCGATGGCTTCGTGGATCAGCACGGCGGCCACCGAAGAATCGACACCGCCAGACAGGCCGCAAATCACTTTGCCGGTGCCCACCTGTTCCCGGATCTTTTCGACCATCTTCTCGCGGTAAGCCGCCATGGTCCAATTGCTTTCGATGCCACAGATGTTGTGCACGAAATTGGCGTAGAGCCGGGCCCCATCGGGCGTGTGGACCACCTCGGGGTGGAACTGCACGGCCCAGATCCGGCGCTCCTCATTGGCAATCATGGCGAAGGGCGCGTTGGGCGAGGTGCCCACCACCTCAAATCCTTCAGGTAGCTCGACCACCCGATCGCCGTGGCTCATCCAGACCTGATGATCGGAGCCGAGTACCCACACTCCTTCGGAAAGGCTGTTGTTCTTGTGGACGGTCAGGTCAGCGCGGCCGAACTCGCGATGATGGCCGGCTTCGACCCTGCCACCCAGCGCCATGCAGAGCGCCTGCTGGCCGTAACAGATGCCCAGGATCGGCACGCCGGCGTCGAGAATGACCGGGTCGATGGTGGGCGCATTCTCGTCCAGCGTCGAGGCAGGGCTGCCCGAGAGCACCACACCCCTGGGGTTGAGCTCTGCCATGGCAGCGCCAGCGGACTGAAACGGATGTATTTCACAATAGACACCGGTTTCGCGAATACGGCGGGCGATCAACTGCGTGACCTGCGAGCCGAAGTCGACGATCAGGATGGTGTCGTTGCGGGTGGCGGTGTCTGGGTGCTGCATGGCGAGGCTTTAGCCTCGCCACACGAATTCCGCAAGGTTACGAGCCATGCAAAAACGCAATGCTCACCGCAACCTTATGCGTTCAGGACTGCGATTGAGAGATTGAGATAGGTCGCAAAGCTCACCCAGGCCAGATAGGGCACAAACAGCCATGCGGCAAGTTGATCCCGTTTGCGGGCGATGACAATGAACCCGACAATGACAAGCCAAAGCGCAACGATAATAGCCAGCGCCAGCCAGGGCATGTTGGCGCCGAACCAGCTTGGCGACCAAGCCCAATTGAGCAGCATCTGCACACCCCAAAGTGTCATGGCCGTAGATTTGGGTTGATCCATCCAGATGCGCCACCCCGCCACGGCGATCATGACGTATAGGGTGAACCAGACCGGCCCGAAAACCCAGTTGGGCGGGTTGAGTGGTGGTTTGACGAGTTCTTCAAACCACGGACCCGGCGCCGTTTGGCTGCCGATAAAGCCACCAACACCCACGACGAGAGCAAGGAAGATCGCCAAGGTGATCCATGATTGCGGACTGCGATATTCGGTGGTGGCTGCGGACATGTTGCCCTCCCGTCGGACTTCTTTAGAGAAGAACGTTGAAAAACGTGTCGTGGTTCACCTTCGACCCGCGCGGCAAACTGGTCAACCACGCGCTTGCGCCCAGGCCAAGGAGACGGTCACGCCATCTTGCGCAGCAGATGGCAGTAAAAGCCATCGGTATTGGTACGGTGTGGCGTGAGGCAAATGCCGCCGCCTGGGGTCGCCAGACCATCAGGAATATCGGTGATCAGGGTGGTGCGCCAGGCGGCGGCCATAGCGCTGGTAGCAAAACCTGGATTGGCGGCAAGGAAGGCGGCGATCTGATCGTCGTTCTCCTCGGGAAGAATGGAACAGGTGATGTAAGCCAGCGTGCCACCGGGCTTGAGGTAGCGTGCCGCTTCGGCCAGCAGCTCGGCCTGTTCGGATTGGCGCTGCGCCAATAGCTCGGGTGTCAGCTTCCATTTGGTGTCCGGGCGGCGACGCCAGGTGCCGGTGCCGGTGCATGGCGCGTCGACTACAACGCGATCCATCTTGCCGACGAGATCGTCCAGTGCGCCTTCCTGGGGAGCGCGGACCTGGGCGTTGCGCACGCTATTGCGCTTGAGGCGGTCATAGATCGGCGCGAGCCGCGAACGGTCAGCGTCATAAGCGAATATCTGTCCCTTGTTTCCCATTGCGGCGGCCAGGGCCAATGTCTTGCCCCCTGCCCCGGCGCAGAGATCGAGCACCTGCTCGCCCTCGCGGGCCCCGGAGAGAATGGCTACGATCTGGCTGCCCTGGTCCTGCACCTCAAACCAGCCCTTCTGATAGCCCTCGTCGGTGGTGACATTTGGCGTGCGGGCGTCGCGCGGGCCGGCCGGCATGGTGATGCCGAATGGCGCAATGGTAGTGGGCTGGGGTGAAAACCGCGCCAGCGACTTCATCACCTTTTCGGGCGACGCCTTGAGCGCATTGGCGCGCAGGTCGAGAGAGGGGCGACCCGTCATCGCCTTGCCTTCGGCGATCCAGTCTTCCCCAAACGCGCGCTCAAGCGAAGGCACCAGCCATTCGGGTATGTCGGCGCGGGCGGCCGCTGTGGCGTCGGAGAGGTCGGCTGTTGCCCCGGCAATTTCTTCGGGCGTCAGCGGCTCAGGGGCATGGCTATCGCCCTCGAAAGCCGCAGCAAGGCTCTCCGGCGTTTCCTCCCAGTCGCGCATGGCGACGGCCAGCACGAGGGCACGGGGACTGTCGCTGCCCATGGCCGCGGCATGGGAGGAGCGACGGCGCAGAGCGTCATAGACCAGATTGCCGATAGCGGCGCGATCCCCCGCGCCGGCAAAACGGTTATTGATGCCCCAGGCCTTCAGCGCCTCCGAGACGGGCCGGTGCCGCGTCTCTACGTCGGACAGAACTTCGATGGCAGCGGCGAGACGGCCGGGAAGGCGCATGGGTCAGATACCTGGGGCGAGAAGAATGCGGAGCGTCAGCCATAGCCAGAATAGCGCCAGCACGGCAAGACCGGCCACATATGCTGCAAAGCGACGGTGGACGCGATTGGTGGTGACATGGATCACCGCATGTACATAGCGCAGCGCGACGAAGAGCCAGGCAAGGATGAGCGTGATCCAGCCCACAAGGCCACTGCCCAGAGCGAGCAAGGCGCCGATAAAGAACAGCACCGGGAGCTGGAATTGATTATCGAAGCTGTTTGATAGCAATCGGGCCTTGAGGGGATACGCCGTGCGATCAACGGCTATATCGGCAACTGCGATCTCCCCCCGCATGACCCGGGGCACCCTCTCTTTCCCCATCCAGATCAACAGGGCCAGGGTCAACAGGACCTGAGCGGCCATAGCGAGGACGAGGAGCTTTTCGAGGAGAGGCACGTTCAGGCTCCGGTCAAGAGTCGGGAAATGGGCGCAAGGGCCTGTTCGAGAATCGTATTTTCACGGCGAGGTGCCAGAATGGGGAAGCAGTGCGCCGTGCTCCGAGAAGTATATTGAACCGGGCGCACCCATGTGCGCGCAAGCACCCAATACACCACCCGCTTGGCGAATGCGTACCCTTAGGAGCCGTCCCGCTCCTTTTGCCGGGATCGCCACACAGTCGCGGCTGACGTCTCCGATTCCTGCACGATCACTTCAGCATCCGGGTTGCCTGACGCCCGGGCTTCGCCGATTGCCGCCTCAATAGCGGCCTCTCGACTGGTGAATGGCGCTGACGTGGTGCCGCGATTGGTATGCTGCCAGGCCCCTTCGCGCAGACATACAATATAGTGACATTCGCTCATCGGGGCTTCCTCCCTTGCCTACAACGCAGCAGGATGCGCCGCGTTGCAGGCAGAAGGCAAGACGATGATTACCGCCCGCTGCGGTAGTTCGGGGCTTCGCGGGTGATGGTGACGTCGTGCACGTGGCTTTCGCTCAGCGCCGCGCCGGAAATCTTCACGAAGACCGAATTCTCGCGGAAATCCTTGAGATTGTGCGCTCCGGTGTAGCCCATGGAAGCGCGTAGACCGCCAGCAAGCTGGTGCAGCACGGCGTTGACAGGGCCCTTGTAAGGCACCTGCCCCTCAATGCCTTCGGGAACCAGTTTCATCTGGTCGCGCACGTCCTGCTGGAAATAGCGATCTGCCGAACCGGCACCCATGGCGCCCACCGAGCCCATGCCGCGGTAGGACTTGTATGACCGCCCCTGATAGAGGAACACCTCGCCCGGCGCTTCGTCGGTCCCCGCCAACAGCGAGCCGACCATGACGCAGGAGGCGCCGCCGGCCAGGGCCTTGGCCATGTCGCCAGAGAACTTGATCCCGCCGTCGGCGATGATCGGCACGCCCGATTTGCTCGCCTCTTCGGCACAGCCCATGACGGCGGCCAGTTGCGGCACGCCCACACCGGCCACAATACGGGTGGTGCAGATGGAGCCAGGACCAATGCCTACCTTGATGGCATCGGCACCGGCATCGATCAGGGCGCGCGTCGCTTCTGGCGTGGCGACATTTCCGGCCACGATGCGCGTGGAATTGCTCTCGCGTTTCACCCGCTCGACGGCCTCGGCAACGCGCACCGAATGGCCGTGGGCAGTGTCGATGACGAGAAGATCAACGCCCGCATCGATCAGCTGCAGGGAACGTTCGAAGCCGCCATCGCCCACCGTGGAGGCGGCAGCGACCCGCAGACGCCCCTGCTCGTCCTTGACAGCATTGGGGTGGAGCTGAGCCTTTTCGATATCCTTGACGGTGATCAAGCCGACGCAGCGATAGTCCGCATCCACAACCAGCAGCTTTTCGATGCGGTGGCGGTGCAGCAGCACCTTGGCCTCGTCCTTGGACACCCCATCACCCACGGTGATGAGATTGTCCCTGGTCATCAGTTCGGAAATCGGCTGGTTGGGATTGGACGCAAAGCGCACGTCGCGGTTTGTAAGGATACCGACCAGCTTGCCGATGGCGCGGCCACCCTTGCCGCCATTTTCGACCACTGGAATACCCGAAATCCGGCTTTGCTGCATCAGCGCCAGCGCATCGGCCAGGGTCGCTTCGGGGCCGATGGTAATGGGGTTCACCACCATGCCGCTTTCAAAGCTCTTGACCATGCGGACCTGCTCGGCCTGCTGTTCGGCAGTGAGGTTCTTGTGAATGACGCCCATGCCGCCGGCCTGGGCCATGGCAATCGCCATATTGGCCTCGGTGACCGTATCCATGGCCGAGGACAGGATCGGCAGTTTGAGCGCTATGTCCTTGGTGACATAGGTGGAAATGTCGGTCTCAGTGGGCAGAATGTCCGAACGCGCTGGCTGCAGCAGCACATCGTCAAAAGTGAGCGCCGATTCGCCGGTGATGGTGGTAATAATCTTCGCCAAGGCCAGACCCTTCCTGCCTTCTGATGAAATCCAGAACTGTTGGAATGTGAACCGGCGAATGGATGTGCGCGGGTTCAGGTTGGCGAGGGTCAATAGCACCCGAGACCGACTTTGCCTAGTGCCCCAGGAACATCGGCACACAACCACTGGATGAACGATTTTGGACTAGTCCTGCGCTAGCCACCGGCCCATAATGATTGCGCCGCATTCGCGGCCTATTCCGATTCATCCCGGTTCCCTGCCTTGATCCGCGTTACCCCGCTCATCCTGGCGGTCGCCCTGTTCATGGAACAGATGGACTCGACCGTCATCGCCACGTCGCTACCCGCGATTGCCAATGACATCGGCACCGAGCCGATTGCGCTGAAGCTCGCGCTGACGGCCTATTTCGTGGCGCTGGCGATCTTTATTCCGATCAGCGGTTGGATGGCCGATCGATTTGGCGCCAAGAATATTTTCCGGCTGGCGATCTTCGTATTCATGCTGGGATCGCTTGCCTGTTCCTTCGCCTATTCGCTGGAAACCTTCGTGGGCTCGCGCTTCTTCCAGGGCATCGGCTCATCAATGATGACTCCCGTGGGACGGCTGCTGCTGGTGCGCTCCACCCCGCGCAACGAGCTGGTGGCCGCCATGGCGTGGCTGACCATGCCCGCACTGATAGCCCCGGTTTCCGGGCCACTTATCGGCGGTTTCCTGACAACCTATCTTTCATGGCACTGGATCTTCTGGATCAATATTCCCATCGGCATTGCCGGGATCATCTTTTCCAGCATCTATCTGCAGGTGCCCGACGAGCGCACGCCGCGGCCAGTAGACATGGTCGGGTTCTTCATTGCCGCCGTCGCCTTTGCCGGATCGGTGTTCGGGCTGTCGGTGATCAGCCTGCCGGCCCTGCCCATCATCTATGGCTATATGACACTGGCGATTGGGGTGACCGCGGCCCTGCTCTATCTGCTGCATGCCCGGAAGACGAAATATCCCCTGCTCGATCCGAGCCTGTTCCGCCACAAACTGTTCCGTTCCTCGGTCACCGGGGGATCTTTCTTTCGCATCGGAGTGGGCGCCATGCCCTTCCTGCTGCCGCTGATGCTGCAGCTCGGCTTCGGGCTCAACCCGTTTCAGTCCGGCGCCATCACGTTCGTCTCGGCGATTGGCGCAATCATGAGCAAGTTCATTGCCGAGCGGATCTTTTCGCGCTTCGGCTTTCCGCGCGTGCTGGGTTTTGCAGCAGTGTTCGGTGGCCTCCTGATCGCAGCGCAGGGACTGTTCACCACGGAAACACCGGTGGCAGTGATGATGATCATCCTGGTCGCTGGTGGCGTGCTGCGCTCGATATTCTTTACCGGCACCAATGCCATCGGCTATGCCGATATCTCCGACGAAGAAGCCAGCCAGGCCACAGCCATCGTTGCGGTGGGCCAGCAACTCTCGGTCGCCTTCGGAGTGGCGGTGGCGGGTGCCATTTTGGAGATCACCACGACTTTCAGCGGCGGTCACCTCACACTGCTCAATTTTCAGATCGCCTTTTTCGCCGTTGGGGGCATGAGCGCCCTCGCAAGCATCATCTATTTCCGCCTGCCGCATGACGCCGGCAACAACGTTTCCGGCCACAGGGCCGCCCGGGAGTGAGCGGCACCGAAACATCGGGCCGAAACAACACATGTCGCGCGCAACACCTCTGATTCTCGCCACGGCGATCTTCATGGAGAACATGGACTCCACGGTGATCGCCACCTCGCTGGCGGCCATTGCAGCCGATATCGGCACCGATCCGATCTCGCTCAAACTTGCCCTGACCGCCTATCTGGTGGCCCTGGCCATCTTCATTCCGATTTCGAGCTGGATGGCGGACCGGTTCGGCGCCCGCCGGGTGTTCCGGCTGGCCATGCTGGTCTTCATGATCGGCTCGATCGCCTGCGCCTTTTCCGGCTCGCTGGCCCAGTTCGTGGGCGCCCGCTTCATTCAGGGCATGGGTGGGGCAATGATGGGTCCAGTGGCGCGGCTGGTGCTGGTACGCATGACGCCGCGCCATCAATTGGTGGATGCCATGGCCTGGCTGACCATTCCGGGGCTGATCGGCCCGATCGTCGGCCCGCCCTTTGGTGGGTTCCTGACCACCTATTTCTCCTGGCACTGGATCTTCATCATCAATATTCCCATCGGCCTGCTTGGCATGGCGCTGGTGGGATTGGCGCTGCCCAATGAGACGCGCAACAAACCGCGTAATATCGACAGTAAGGGCTTTGTGCTGGCCGGGCTGGCCTTCGCGCTTTTCGCCTTCGGCTGCTCGGTCATCAGTCTGCCCGCCCTGCCCCCGATTTACGGTTTCGTCGCCGCGGCGCTAGGGATCGGGCTGGGCTATTTCTACACCCGCCATGCGCTGGCCACCGAATATCCCCTCCTCGACCTGCGATTGCTGCGCCTGCCGATCTTCCGCGTTTCGGTGGTGGCGGGCAGCTTCTTCCGCCTCGGCCAGGGCGCCGTTCCATTCCTGTTTCCGCTGATGCTGCAACTCAGCTTTGGGCTTAGTCCGTTTGAAAGTGGCATGGTGACCTTCGTCGCCGCTGTTGGGGCTCTCGCCGCCAAGTTCGTCGCCAACTGGATCTTCAAACGCTGGGGGTTCAAATACCCGCTTCTGATTGCCAGCCTGGTTTCGACCTTGGGCATTCTGGTGATGGGGTTTTACGTGCCGAGCACGCCCATTCCTTTGATCCTGGGCATTCTCGTGTTCACCGGCTTTTGGCAATCGACCTTCTGGACCGGCTCGAACGCCTTCGTTTTCGCGGACGTCGAGGACAAGGATGCCGGTCAGGCCAATGTCATCAGCCAGGTCTGGGGACAATTGATGTTCGCCATGGGCGTGGCTGTGGGCGGCGGCACGCTCGAACTCGCGCATCGCCTGCGCGGCGGGGGCGAACTGGCCTTGGCCGATTTCCACATGGCCTTCTTCGTGGTCTCTGCCATCAGCGCCGTCGCCGTGGTGATGTTCCTGCGCCTTCCGCGCAATGCGGGCCACCAATTGATGAGCGGCCCGCATATGCATTGATCTGGCGAAGGATCAGTTCACCGTGACCCAGCGCAGCATGAGGAAATTGTCCGGGCGCTGCACCAGGTCGATTCCCTCACGCGCGGCCCAGACCAAGGGCTCTTCATAGAGCGGCACATAGGCCGTTTCGTCCTGAATGATGCCCGCGACTTCGTCCAGCATGGCCTGGCGGGCCGCCGGATCGAGTTCCTGCTGGATCTGGGGCAGCAATTCATCGATGCGGGCATTGGAATAGCCGCCGAAGTTCCAGGTACCGAGTTGCTCGGTCGGCGTGTGTGCGAGGAAGCGGATGGGATGCTCGGCGTCGAACGTGCCCGGCGACCAGCCGAGCAGGTAGATGTCGGCATTGTCCTCGCGCAGTTCGGGCCAGTAATTGGCAACCGGCATGGTTTCAAGTTCGGCATTCAACCCCACCTGCTGCAGCATGCCGGTGATGGCCAGGCACACATCGGCGTCATTGAGGTAGCGGTCGTTGGGGCAGCGGAAGCTGAAGGTGAAGCCGTCGGGATAACCCGCTTCGGCCAGCAAGGCGCGAGCCGCCTCCGGGTCGTAGGCGGGGCGTTCGGTGTGGGCTTGTGAATAGCCAGAGAGCCCTGCAGGCTGCAACTGCGCCGCCGGCTTGGCGAGACCGCCCATGATCACCTGGACAATCGCGGGAACGTCGACCGCATGCGC
>Ga0066837_10000166_pt1 | contig 29416 bp, 21 predicted proteins | sample ETNtaG_25_FD_66730 | JGI IMG/M metagenome (GOLD analysis project Ga0066837, IMG submission 66730) | Marine microbial and viral communities from oxygen minimum zone, Eastern Pacific Ocean - ETNP201302SV86 | ecosystem: Environmental > Aquatic > Marine > Oceanic | place: Pacific Ocean: Eastern... | reverse complement strand
CGATCGCGGCAAAAAAGGCAAAAGCGCCTGTGATTGTCGACAACCAACTCCATTCATCAGCAACACGGTTTGACTTTATAAGTGCTGCCATGCATTTTGATGTAGCGCATCCAGAAATGCTTTATTGTCAAAACGACAAAGTCCAACTATTACAACACCCAAAAGCAAAACCAGTGACCAGTATTTTCAACCGCATTATCATGGATGCTTGCTCTGAAAATGAAAGGCAATGCATGCTTACACTAATGGCGTCACCTGACATCACATGGTTTAACCACCCATCTTGGTTCTATCTTATTAATAAAGGGACCATGCGCCATATCTCTCATCGAGACATACCCGAAACCATTGATGCTAATGCCAATCTACCAAAAAACTTGGCCAACTGGGTACTAAAGCGTAATGATGGTTTTTCTTCAAATAGCGTAATCATATCGCCATCCAAAAATGACGTAGTGGCTTCACGAGGCTTCCCCTCGATATTGCAACGTAAAGTGTCGTACACACCGTGCGTCCGCTCTGCACTTTCAGCAAATCCACTGTGTGCTGAGATTCGAGTTATGCTTATGCACAACGCTGCCACGTCCAAATGGGGGCTGCTGTCGATGATGGGGCGCATTACAAAAAATGGAGACACATCCAGGGCCACATCAGGAAGAGGTGACCCAGGCGAAGGCGTTGCCGTTGTTTTGCCTTAAGTGTCGAGACCGACAGGGATCGAAATAGGTATTAGCACTTTACACAAATAATACGTTCACCCCCATCAATTTCCTTCAAAATTGACATTAAGTCTTCATGCGGCTCATGAGATGCATAACGCTTATTAAACTCAGGGACAACAACACACTGACTCTTATAGTAACTCGCAACATTCAATAGCGGGTTTTCCAAATTAGGTGGTTCAACTACGCCAAACCACAATCGAGCCATAGCTTCAAATCGAGCTACAATCTCCATTTTAACCGCATCATCATAGGTGTCATTTTCCCTTAACCACGCATTAGCGTAACGCCTACCGGCTCCATCTTGTTCAGCATAGATCATTGAATGTGGAAGCGACCCATCGATAACATCAAAACCCGCGCTCATGAAGCGCTCAACAACATCACGAACTTTATCGCTTTGGGGATTGAAAACGAGCAGCTTTCTGTTTTCTGAAAATATCAACCTTAATCGCTTAATAGAAGACGGCAGGGATTTTATGACACTATCAATCAAACCTTCTATTTCTCTACTTTTAAGGTATAAAGGCACCCACACTCCTGCTACGCTGTCATCTACTCGCGGCGATAAAACGCTGTCTCTTACTTTATAAAGTAACGCTTTAGCCAATGCGTCAGCCTCATTGTGAAGCTTTTCTATATGTCTGGCACGTTTATTAGGCACATGCGACTTTACTTTACTGAACGAGGCCCCTGAATTTATTAGACTCATCCTTACATTCAATTCGACTTGTTCATAGTAGCGGCCCCCCAATTCCCTAAATTCGAGCTGGCTTTTTATTCTTTTAAGCAGGGCACTAGAATCCGTAAAAGAGTGGATGTTATAGGATTCAGGAGGGAATCCTTTTTCACGCATCCATGATTTCGCTTCTTTCACTCCCATAGAAACAGCAAGACCCTCTGCAATGAAAATGTGGTCCATACAAAAGCCAGCTGTTGTCACAACGTGCCGTTCTACCAAATAGCCCTGACTATAATGCTCTATAACCGCCGCGCAAGCAAAGGTTCTCGTTTCAACATGTAAACCTGCATCAGCCACAACAAAAACGGATTCACCCTCAGGCAAGATGCGTAATTGGGGATACTGATAGCGAATATTCTTAAAGAGGCGCTGACTATCAAACTTACGTATGCACTCAATACCGCCACCTCTGTTTTTCAAACAAGCCACATCAACAGGATGGAATGCATCTAGATGGCGCTCTGACATAAAATAACGATTCACGGGTACAGGCGACTCCGAACCTGCGATAGAGACAGCAACCACATCATTTAACCATGTTGCTCCTTCAGGCACGGCCTCACCTATCGAATAAGGTGTAACATCAACCATCGGGATGTTTTCAATATCCGAATTCTCATCAGAACACTTTACCGCTTTCCAAAAAAGGTAGCTTTTCTTCACGTCACAAATAGGCACTACCTTTCCATCATCATCGATGGTCGTAAAGATCAATCCTAACAGTGCATTATTTTTACGCCACTTAATGAATTGCGCCTTCAAATGTTGGTAAAAATGCTCCATTTCTTCATCGAAAGCATCAACCATAACAAACGCAACAGAACACGTCCTGGCCTTAACGTGGGTGTCAGCGTCACCTTTCAGTATGCCATACATTAGACTTTTCCAGTACGCCATGCCAGGATGACCTTTTTTCAAAATGAGTCGAATAATGCTTTCGTGCTGCAATAAATGGTTAACATCGCTGGAGTGGCACAAAACATTGTCAACTAAGTGCGATACCCTTTTTGCCTCATCGTGGTGCCCCACCAAAACATGGGTACCCAACTCCCCATCGTCCCCCAAACTGCCTTTTTTCAGTTTTTGTCCGCCATACGGTGTAACATCCACTATGCCCTGACCAATACCATCTGATATTTTTCTTATGATGTATTCATTGGGGTTTCCGGGGCTACATATCTTTTCACCAACAACTTCAAAAAACACAAACACCAGATCTATGCCCGCACTACGAAGCAATGCCAAACGATTTATCGATTTATCGCTTATTCTTTTTTCTGCACTGAAGAAAACGGTAACGTGTTCTTTAAAACTAACATTTATGTCTAGGTGGGCTTTCGTGTGCACCACTCTATCTAAGCAAGTATCATCAGAGGGGCCGTATTTTTCCACAATATCTTTGAATTTAGACGCCCCTGTTCTCACTTCCATCCGGTCTAGTATTACTGATGAACCCCTTAATATTTGGTTCACCATCGTTCTAGATTCGACATGTTGAGCGTCACAGCTTTTTCTTGTTTCACCAGTGAAAACAACATCGGCCCATTTGTTGTCATCCCACTCTTTGTGTCCAGGTGGAACGGGACCCGTCCATACTGAAGAGATAATCTCTGTGCCTTCGGGCAAACAGATGCCATAGTGTGATGCTATCTCATCGGCAGTAGATTTGTCTCCTGCCCATTCCCAGATAGGCTTGGTTTCGTGGTTCTTTATGCGTCTCAGTGTTTTTTCTATGACAGACAGAGCAACACGCTCTCCAACTGAAGTAATACGGCCATTTTCCAACTCAAAAATAAAAAATCGAATGCCGTACCCTGCATTTACCATGAACCTAATTCGCTTATTCAAAGCTTCAGATAACACGTCGCTTTTTTCTAACGCCAAGCCAATCCACAAAGAAGGCCCTTGAGGACCAAGGGTGAAGCTGTTAGCCATAGTCAATAAGCGATTATCCAACTCTTTTTTAACTTCATCTTGCATTGAGGAAGAGATGCCTCTTTCATTGGCCGTCATATTGAAAATTCGATTCCCCCTTAATAGGTTTGACTTTTTAAGCTGCTCTACATCAAAATCTCCGGAAAGCGACACAACATCAACACTGTCGCTTTGAACTATTTTTTTGCTTTTTGTGTGACGCAAAATAATTTTACTGACTGCATCATAAACAAGCTCCTCTTGCGTCATCCTAATGCACTTTTCGACAAACTCATTGTTGGCGTTTAACAAAGAGATGTGAACTACTAATAGCTCAGAAAAGGTATACGGAGAGACGTCTACCAGCACAGCATAATCAGATGTCATAACACATTCCTACGCACTCACCACCCAAGTCAACCCCTTCGTCACCTTGATTGAAAAAAAGCGCGCCAGCAACCACCCCAACAAGCAAAACAACAGTGAATAATACGGTAATAAACGTCACAACCCTTAATTCCATCAATCTTTTAAACATACTTTTCCCGAACAATTAAACTCAATACTTTTTTATTAATTTAACCAAACAAACAAGCAAAAGGCAACATTAAAAATAAACTCGTAAAATTAATGAAAAGCCGATTTAAAACCGGTATATTAAAAAACAAATAAAATTGACGTGAGCCCCCCATGAAGCTAAGTTCATTGTTGCTATTTAAGTTTGTTCTTCCTTTTATGGTTATCTTCTACCTCATAGAGCGCTTTTACTTTCCTGACGCAGGATTATACTCTCTATTTTTAAGCATGGACTTCTCAGAGGAACGTCCGTGGTACATCGCCATGATGGCGATTTTACTGACGACATATACCGCCAGTTTCATCTATAAAAAAATCAAAAAACAAGAAGGAAGTTCGCTTTGGGATGCTACGCTGAGCTTGTTTATTATGGTGGGATTTGCATTGCTTTCAGCTCACTTACTAGGAACTGGCTTTGAGCTTAAGAAAGAGCATGCTGTTAGGGAGGTCTTAAAGATTGATTTTGCCAACGTATCCAATTATCTTCAAAACGAGCACCTGAAGGATGGCAATGTGGATGCTGACGCTCCTGTTTCACAAGCGGTCGCCGGCAGTCCGGAGATAACCAGAGACTTTAATCAGATAGTAAAGTACGGCAGGCTGCACATTGATTTTTCTCACTGTCAAGCCATGTTAAAATCATCAATGAGCGTCAAAACATTCATTGAGATTGGCGATGATTATGTCAATGACAGAACGCCTTGCCTGCAAAGAAGTTAACGCACGTCATGAAAATAAAAAAGAAGAGGCATCAAGCCTCTTCTTTTACGCAAGATGTTCGCGAGCCAACTTACTTGCAAGGCCGCCATCAAAACGTCCATCATGATGACGTTTAAGGTAACCCATGATAGCACCAATATTACCGCCACCTGAAGCTGCTATCGCGTGGCGAATTTCGTCTTCCGACATTAATTTAGGAAGAAAATTACTCAGTAACTCGTTTTCTGCAACCAGTTCCGGCTTGTCACGGTGCTTCAACACATCGTTATTGCCGTCAATAAACTTATTGATGAGTTTCACCACGACCGCATCTGAAACATCTTCGCCATCTCGTTTTGCACGGGTTTCTAATTCACCCACCAGCGTTTTTAACGTCTGGCGTGTCGCAACGTCGCGCTGTTTGATGGCTGTATGAAGGCGGGTCTTGATCTGCTCGAACAAGGTCATGGTGAACTCCTTTATTAGTTATTTTGTTTCAATGTTTAATGTTCATATTTAAGCAGAAATGAGAGACAAGTAACGTTGACGCAAAAACCGTGTGCACCTAGACGCTTTGTCTATCATGAGATGAAAAATATGATACACAACGCAGTTTGTGGTAAATCCATCATACACAACACTGCTTGTGTATCACATCTTGGGTAAAATAAAGCACAAGATAGCGTAAGTAGGTTGAGATTACACCTATCACTGACCGTCTTTAGCATGGCGTACGTGCTCCTTGCGAGAACACTTACCGGCATATCCACTTAAGCAGCACCTAAGTAACGGCCATCCCCGCCTTTTTATAGAGGTGGCAATTCCTCTGTCATGAACCGGCTTTCGACACGTTTACCTACCGTCTACCCTGACCGGGCAGTGAAAGGGGGCTACCCCTACCGTGCGGCGACTTGCATCAATCATGTGTAGCCTTGCGAGCCTTACATGAACCTCATTCAACCGAGATTGTGAGGTATTCGGGGACTTCCCCGGTTCACCGACACCCACTTTTGCATTTTTGGGCTTGTAAGCAGGACTTGAACCTGCGACCTTCCGTTCCTCAAACAGACGCTCAACCAACTGAGCTATTACAAAAACTCACCAAGACGCGGGGTGTCGGACCCTGCATGGTCTTTTGAACCACGCAATACGTCACGCCTTGTATTGACACGTTTATGGCGCTAGCCACGACTAATGCCTTGGAAATCTGACCTTACGCCATTCGACGCTTGCCCTTATTTCCATGTGAACGGCCCTTACCGCTAAGTTCGGACTCGCCCACGACGATCTTCAAGCGCACTGTCTTCCGGTTGGCTCCCTAACACGCTTGGCGAGCGTGTGGCGATCCCCAGCGTTGCCCAGGACCGCGATTCAGGCCGGCGTTCCAGTGCATTGCCCATCAGGAATGGACAATCACCTCACGGTGGCTCTCATCTGCATAGAACCTCCTCTTGCGAGAAGCGGGCGCGTGTGAGACGCATCCCTTTCAGTCGATTACCCGACTGTCTTCAGCTATGCCTGACTGTGCTCAGCACAGTGTAGTGGTAACTGGGTTCGAACCAGTGCAAATGACCTGCCTTATCAGGGCAGCGCTCTACCAACTGAGCTATACCACTACAATGCACTGAGAATTCAGTGCGAAGGCTGAGATTACACCTCCTACTGGTTGTCTTTCGCTTGGCGTACGTGACGTTTGCAGCGCCACTTACCGGCTTATCCACCTGAGCATCGCCCAAGTAACAACCATCCCCGCCTTTTTATAGAGGTGGCAATTCCTCTGTCGCGCAATGGATATCGACACGTTGGCTTACCGTCTGCCTTGCGGGGCAATAAAAGCGCGCTAACGCTACCGTGCAGTTACTTGCATCAACCACCTCCGAGTTTGCGGTCTTCGGTGGACCTGATTCTGCCGAAACAGTCAGGTGTTGGGGAACTTCCCCATTGCACCGCCACCCACTTTTGCATTTTTCAAGCTGCGGGGATCGAACCCGCGACTGATCGATTAAAAGTCGACTACTCTACCAACTGAGTTAAGCGTAACTCACCAAAGATGTGGGGTGGCAGTCCCTTTATGGCTTTTTGAGCCACAAAATAAAACACATCTTCCTATTGGATATTTCACGGCGCTAACCCCTACTCTACCCTTAACACATTGACCCTGTGCCCTTCGACACTTTCCCTTTGTGTTATCCGTACCGCCCTTGTCGCCAAACTCGGACTCATACGCAACGACCTTAGATCGCACTGTCTTCTGGGTTGCCCTTCTATCTCGCGCGGCCAAGCGGTTGACGTGTCATTCCAGCGTTGCCCAAATGAACACCTTTCGAAGCCCAGCGTACCAGTGTGTTACCCATCAAGAACGGACAACCACCTTTACGGTGGATCGCATCTGCATAGAACCTCCTCTTTCGAGAAGTGGGGCGCTGTGAGACGCACTTCCCCTTCCAACCGATTACCCGGTTGTCTTCGGCTATGCCCGACTGGTTTACTTCGCCGCCGAAACGACCAAGCAAAGCACAGTGTTGTGGCAACTGGACTTGAACCAGTGACCTTGCCCGTATGAAGGGCGCGCTCTACCAACTGAGCTATACCACAACACTGTACTTTAAATGATTTGCGTAACACAGGGGTGCAATTACACGGTATGCTTTCATAGGCGCGACCCCATCCCACATACAATGCAACCGCAATCACTCCTGCGCTCTGGTACGCTACCTGACTGCGCTACTAACCTCATCCCCGCTCATCCCGCCGGACTCACTTCGTTCAGAAAGGGTGGATTTGAACCACCGACCTCCAGCCTCAACGGACAGGACCCTATGCTACGCAAATCACTCAAACGTTATTCGGCATGATGCCCGTGTCGCACTCATGCTGCTCGGGGGCAAAACCGCTGGTTGACGACCCAATTCCACATCTTCCCTCACTCGGGACACATGTTGTTAGCCCGGGATCCATGCGGGGCATCATGCGAATAACGTCTACTGACTGATTGGTACACCCAAGGGGATTCGAACCCCTGTTCTCGCCGTGAAAGGGCGATGTCCTAACCGCTAGACGATGGGTGCAATATCAATCACACTTTATGCGTAGTTTACGATGCGCCCATCGTTGGATACTTTGTCGATGACAGTGCTTATGCCTCAATCATCACATCACAATAGAGGCGCGACCCTCATTTGCTCAGTGACAGCCACCTACCACAGGCCGGTTGCATCACCTGACTATGCTTCCACTACTTCACATTCACTCACCCGCCGGTGATATCCTGTTCTGCCATGGGCGGGATTTGAACCCGCGTCCCCCGTCGATAACCCATGTTCTCACTGTCATCGACAAAGCACCCAAAATATAGATGGTAGTGACAGGTGGATTCGAACCACCGGCCTCGATCACGTCAAGATCGCGCTCTAACCAACTGAGCTATGCCACTATCAAATATCATTACCTAGCTTAAACTAGCGCAATAAAAAAATTGGTACCGCCAACGAGGCTCGAACTCGTATCCTAAGGGTGAAAGCCAAAGTGTCCTATTCCAATTAGACGATGGCGGTACAATGCCCTTATGCGTATTTAGCACCTCGCCAGGTGAAATTGGTTGCGGGAACAGGACTCGAACCTGTGACCTGATGGTTATGAGCCACCCGAGCTACCAACTGCTCCATCCCGCTTCAATTTGGTCGGTATAACAGGACTTGAACCTGTGACCCCTGCTCCCCCAGAGCAGTGCGCTACCAAACTGCGCCATATACCGTAAAAAACGGTATCCGCATGGTATCGTTAGAGGCGCAAGCCAGCATTGCAAAACACAACACACCTCATTTGTGACACTTGCTTTGGTTATTAGAGGGATCCCTCTGACACCATGCGAACACATTAAATTGGAACACGAGACGGGATTCGAACCCGCGAAAGCCACTGGCTTGCCAGAGTGAAAGTCTGGTTTCTTCGACCGCTTGAATACTCGTGTACAACCTCATTATTTTGCGTTTTTTACAACACGCCCGTTGAAATGGTTGCGGGAACAGGACTTGAACCTGTGACCTGATGGTTATGAGCCACCCGAGCTACCAACTGCTCCATCCCGCCGTCATTTGGTCGGTGTAAGACGACTCGAACGTCTGACCCCTTGGTCCCAAACCAAGTGCTCTACCAAGCTGAGCTATACACCGTTAACTTTTATAGCAACACTATGCTGTGATGGCGGACTCCCGCGACCTTCACCTTAGCCGGGTGATGCTCTTCGATTTTTCACGCTGCGCCACATACCGTATGTACACTTCGATATATTTTCCAACGCTTCCAACGCAGTCGCATTTGGGTGTACGGCCCGCATTTGACTTCACTGAGCTACATCACAGCATAATATTGCTGTTTTCATTTTTTTATCCATCACCGTAAAGGTGGTGGGTCGTCTGGGATTCGAACCCAGGAAGGCATTACGCCGCCAGATTAAAAGTCTGGTATCTTTAGCCACTCGATCAACGACCCAGTTTGGTTGGTGCGGCGGGCCTCGAACCCGCGACCTCGGGATTAAAAGTCCCTTGCTCTGCCAACTGAGCTACACACCACCAGATTATGTTCAAAATATGCGCATAACTGGTGGGTGCAGCAGGGCTCGAACCTGCGACCAGATCGTTAAAAGCGACCTGCTCTACCAAACTGAGCTATACACCCTTATGCCATATTGTCGGCACGCATCACGTTACCACCTGCGTGCTGGGTGGTGCGACACAATGTCGCGTTCATCTTTGAGGCCGGTTTGGCCTTTCGCTTATTATCAGCGAAGAAAAGATGCCTTGAGTGTTTTGCTTTTGCTGCATAACGTCTCATGACTCACTCCTCTATCTCATTTGGTGCGCCCTGCTGGATTTGAACCAACGGCCTTTCCCTTATCAGGGGAACGCTCTACCAGACTGAGCTAACGGCGCATATTCTTTTTTTCATAGGGGCAATAAAAAACCCCGTTGCCTTATGGCCAACGGGGTCATACTTGGTAGGTATGCTCCGAAGGCCTTTGACAAGCCTCCGGATATAGGAAGCCTATCGTGAACCGCTTTTCGGTTCCGGTTTAATCATGATAATAGCTGACACAAAGCCACGCTCGACACAGATCATATCTGCGCTTGTCGGGGTTTTGATTGTACGTAATGTTGCCATTGCTATTACCTTGTTAACCGTTAAAAAAATTCGCCTGATTTCAAATACAAAAAAACCGGCAGGTTTCCCTCCGGTTCGTATCGCACTTGTGCGCATTTTCGATTCGGAGGTTCAGCCTCCTATCGGAAACTGAATGATTACATAACTTCGTTTTCACCTTTCGGCACAATACCACTTGCCATGCTAGGCTTCAGTGGAGGAAATGTGTCGTTAATAAGTGTTTTCATCATGCTTTCTCAATTAATTTTTTGACTGACTTCTCAGTCGATGTAGAGCATTATATACAAACTTTCACACAACGCAACACTTTTTTCTATTTTTTTTCAATCTATCTCAAAATAACTTGAATTATTGTTTATAATCAACAGCTTACAGTTAGGTTTTATTTCGGTTTTGGTGACTTTAACTCATCTCGCCCTGATTCAACACTCTTTTTTTGCGTTTTTTTATTGTATTGTTGAATCTCCAATGTTGCACTCATTCCTTTGGACCACGTTTCAGTTATCGCTAATGCATCTATCATACCCGGCGTTGGCTCTCTGTAACCCTCAGCCCAAGCACTATTAAACGCTTCTTTATAAGAGTCAAATGTTGAATGAGAAAAGAATCCCATGTTATCAAACTCTGTATATCTAACCCTCCCAGGTTCACTCGCATCAGGCGTAAACACGACGCCTTTGTCAATACGGTCTTTTTTAGCCACACACAACCCAGCCATTTCGCTCTCCCATTTTGAGAAGCAAACATCTCTTTCTTTCTGCATGTCTTGAGCTGTGGCAAGTTGCTCCATCCATTGATCCATTGGAGCATAACCCGTGTCGGTATAAAAGGGGGCAACCAAGGTGAGATTTTCTACTATGATGGCGGCATCCTCTGTTGAAGCGCGGGCTATTGTTTCTTTAAGCGTAGCAAAACCAAGCTTGGGCTCTTGTTCATTAAGAGCGTGGAATAGTATGTCATCATATTTATTTTCCATTATGACATCTCACGTGGTTATCTTATTTATACCTCGATTATATCATAGGGTGAGATTTTTTTTTGAGCTTGTCTAAGATTGTCATTTGTGGTAATATTTGTTTTCAATTCAAGTACACATCTACTGAGGAGTATAACACATGGAAGCCGTCTGGCTTGGTTCCGCATTTATCTTTGGTCTTTTCGCTCACAGAATGGGAATGCCAACACTTATTGGCTACCTCTGCGCTGGCTTTTTTATCGCAGCGATCACCCCATTTTTACCAATCTCGGATCCACAAACCGATACGCTTTCACACATTGCTCACGCAGGTGTCCTGCTCCTTCTGTTTAGTGTTGGGCTTAAATTAGATGTTAGGCAGATTGTTAAACCTGAAATTGCAGGCACCGGCCTCACACACATGCTGTTTTCTGTACTTGTTTATGCGCCGGTTATCCATTTTGCATTCGGGAAAAATTGGGATACAGCCCTTCTGCTATCAAGCGCGCTGGCTTTCTCAAGTACGGTTCTGGCTGCACTTGTACTTGAATCCAAGCAGGAACTGCGAGCATTCCATGGACGCATTGCAATTGGAATACTTATTGTTCAGGACTTGATTGCGATGGGGTTAATGAGCGCAACAGCAGGCAACCTTCCTTCGGCATGGTCACTTGGCCTTCTCTTGTTACCATTACTTAGACCTGTGCTGTTTAAAATAATGGACTGGTGCGAACATGATGAAAGACTTATTCTTTTCGGACTCATCCTCGCACTCGTTGCTGGCGGCATGGGGTTTCATGCGCTAGGGTTAAGCGGGGAACTTGGTGCGCTTGTAATGGGAGCGTTATGCGCCAAGCACGACAAAGCCGGAGAGCTATCAAAAACATTATGGTCATTCAAAGAAGTGTTTCTGGTCGGTTTTTTCTTGACCATTGGGCTAAATGGAATGCCTACAAAAAGCGATATCATTTTCGCCCTCACCATGGTTGCCTTGTTGCCAGTTCAAGCTATTGTCTTTTTTGTTGTGTTAACGCGCTTTAAACTTAAATCAAGAAGTGCTTTCTTGTCATCGGTCACTCTCACCAACTTCAGTGAGTTCGGCTTGATTGTTGCCGCGATGGCAATGCCGGAGTACCTTGTGCCTTTAGCGCTATGTGTCGCTTTTTCTTTTGTTGTATCAGCCCCGTTAAATCGCTACGCGCACCCACTTTTTGATCGTATAGAACACCTTTTGGTACGCTTTGAAAAACCAGGGCACCACCCCGATGAAGAGCCTGTTTCAACGGGCGACGCAAGCACACTCGTTATGGGAATGGGCAAGATGGGGCGTTCTGCGTATCGCGAGGTAGAATCTCATGGCGGCAACGTCATTGGCTTTGACTCTGATGACGAAAAAGCGAGAAGATTAAGTGAAAAAGGCATGTCAGTGGTCTATGCGGATGCAGAACACGCCAATTTTTGGAAGTCACTCTCTATCGGCGACCTGAAGCACGTTATTCTTGCCATGGACTGTCCGGATGCTGCGCTTATTGCAACGCGAGGTCTGCGCGAAGCAGGGTTCAATGGCGTTATCACCGCGCACGCTGAACACGCCAAGCACGCTGAAAAACTACTAAAAGCAGGGGCGGATGATAGCCATGTTACCGTTGAAGACGCGGGACGTGGCCTTGCTGCATCTGCTATTGACGACATCACTAAACTTTAAGATGAGACACCACTATGTCAAATGATGAAACTGTCACGTACAAGTTTACACACATTCCTGCTTATGCAATAAAAGCAGACATGCGCATTCGCTTAGACGACAACAATGCCGTCAAGGTATTAGATGTTTGGGAAGAAAATGAGCGTGTTCATGTTCAATTCTATGAGCAAAACTTCGACAATGCTGTGTGGGAGAAAAATCACGTCCTCCCGCTAGTCGGCGAAACGTACAATGTGGAGCTCAATGTATCTAACATGCCTGACGCACTTAAACTTGCAGACATGGCTGAGTTTCTCAATACCCAAGGAGGCATTGTTAAGCATGTGTGCGAGCATGATGGTGCGCTAATTCGTTATACTCCCCAAAACCACCACTATGCTTCTTCCATGAGTGATGTAATCTCAGAAACAATTGACGGCATAAAGGGCCTATTGCTACCTTTTGCTATCAAAATGACCATCATTGAACATGAATCCGCAGAGGATATGGAAGACTGCCCGTTAGACGTGTGCGCAGGTGGTCGCCCAAGTGGTCACATAAAGCTCAAAAAAATGGAATATTGTGAAGAGTACTGCTTGGATGACCTCGACAGCGTCCCCCCGCTTGAGCTTCATAACACTGTAAAACGGGTCACGGCTGCGGTTCGTGCAAACTTACAGCGCTACTCAATTGACGAAGAAGTCAACGTTATGAAAACGTCCTCCGGGCGCTGGTATGCCAACATTGGGATGACGACGCACGATGATCATCACCCCACCAACGGCATCACTGCACTTATGCTGCTCGCTAAACGCATGAAAGCGATTGGTGAAGCATTGGAAATGCATGGCAGTAACCTCAGCCGCGATCCGATGGAGAGCTAGCAGCGGTTAACCAACCCGCTTCAATGTAGCCTCCAGCTCACGAGCAGCACTAAGGTCGTTCTGTGGCGTCAATTTTGGCGCCATGCCATTGCATGCCAGCGCAGCCACTACGAACACATCTGGGGTAGGCTTGCCGAGCAACTTCGCCGCCTCTGCGGAAAGTGTCAAATCGCCATCTACACGCTTAGCCAGTAATTCTGACACCATCTTAACCCTATCGGCCCGACTCTGCCCTGGCTTAACACACTCACCTATTAAGTCCGCAACAGGTTTCACATCATTCAAATGTTGAATAAGTTGCACAGATTCAAAACTTGAAACACCTAGGCTTTGCTTCAGCGTAATAAGGCCTACAGGGGAGATGCCGTTTTTCTCAGCCACCCGCTTGATCCCCTCTACTGTTTCAACAAACCCTGACCGTATGGCTACCTCCTCCCATGTTGAAGACATCAATGAAAGAATGTCGATGGGGGTTTGCCCCTGCGGCGTATATTCCGAAAGAGCAAAGTAGGCCATGAAAACACCATCTTCAGTGTGGGGAATGGCGGAGGTGAGTGCCGCAAAGCTTTCTGGATCATCCATAATATTCCTAGGAATATCCGTGTTGCTTTTCGCGTTTTTCACGGCATTAAGATCAACTTCAATTTCACCTTCGTTTACTTTATGCATCCATTCAATCATTTGCGTCTCAATAGCAGCAACCGTATCATCCATCTCATTGTGAGGGCCATAACACTGATCAAATTCAAGCGTATACTGCCCACCTTCTTCTTCTGGTTCTTTGATGTCAAACTTTACCGTGGCAAGCCGCTCCAGCGTCTCTGGTTCTCTAACAGAGAAAACGATGCCGTCACCTTCAGCTAACATCCCTATATAGGAAAACACACAATGTGCCATCTCACGCCCTTCTTCAAGAAGCGCCTTACGTGTATTGATACACTTCACGTCATAGATACCAATGCGCTGAGGGTTATCGTTTTTAAAGGGCGTACCCCATGAAAAATCAAGTTTACTATTCCGGTTGGCGTGATTGATAAGGTCGTTGTAACCTTTGTGAAGCGCACTGTTGCGCTGCGCTACGGTTTGTATATCGGGAGCAAGCAGCTTTACAACGTTACCCGTGGTAATGCTACACAAAGGCGACATGTATTCAGATGCTGGCTCCATTTCATCATAGAAAGGCTCACCATCCTCGTCATAATCGGGCTCTGCATTTCTGTTTTCTTCGTCGATATCCTCAAAGAGCGCGTTTTCAATAGCGTCCGTATTTAATGTAAACGACGTTTCTGCATCGTTGATTTCCACAACATCGCCCATGTCTACTTTGTGGTAGTCCGACGCTATTCTCAAGGCTATCGTTGTGAGCATCTGATCAAGTATTTCAGGGTAATCGTGCAGCGTCGCACTTATCTGATACTGCTTATTGAACTTTCGTAGCTTGTCTACCATTTGACCGTCACCTTTTGCAAGCCACCGCCATTTATCAGCAAGCTTTTTCATCCCCGCCTTGTCTTTTTTTGATGCCATTTCATCCAAGCTCTTCCCTGTTTCAAATAAATAAGGGATCACGCTTCTGAACACGCCATCAACGTCTGCTGGGAAATCGAACCCCTCACCATGATAGACAGATGGATGGATTGTCCCGATATCATCATTGTAATAAAGCCACTCTTTTGGCACCTTAGCCATCGCCATTGCCGATGAAGGTGAGCCCGGCACAAGCTTATCAGTACTTCGCCATCCAACATTCGCATGCTTACCGAGAAGCTTCATCGCCTCATTGAACTGATTTTTTGACAGGGAGTAAAAGCCATTTGCTTTTGCTATTTCTGCGGCGGGAAACGCGCCATTATCAATTTCATGCAACACGTTATAAGGAATATTAGAACCACGACTAAGCGCATTTTCTACAGCATCCACATTTTTGATGGAGGACACATCATCAAACATTTTGGATGCCATTATATTGAAGACTTGAAAGCGGTACTCCGTCGCTTTTTTATTAGGCGCAGCAAGCAGGTAATTCACAAAAGCTTCACTGGCGTAATGGGGGAGACTTTCTAACGGCACGCCATTTTCAGCAAGCTTTTCATTTCTGACTTTATAAGCGTAATCATACGCGCGCTGCAAATCGTCGTTCTCGAATTTCTCATAAGCGTCAACGAGTAATTGTGCATCGTCACCATTAAACCCTAAAGCCTTGTAAAACTTATCTCTTTTCAGCCAAATCAGTGGGAAACCTACGCCCCTCACCCCATTATCTGAAGATAATGCTCTCACTACACTTATATCAGGGTCAGGCGCATAATCACCAAGTCTATCTAACGAGGTGTTGATTTTGCTTTTGGTGCCACTATCAAGCTTGCTATTCAATGCACCCATCTGCGGCGGATTCCCACCATGGTTTCCCCATGTCGTGATAGCGGCGTAATTGGTTCTGCTTGGTTGAAGTGCTTGGCTCGCCAAAAATGATTGATACTGACGTTCGTTGCTTTCCCTTTCGAGAAGCATCGAGTCGCTTGCACCACTTGCCTTTGAGGCGTGAAAAAAAAGCATTCCCTTGGTCGCGACCTTCACTTCTCTTTCATTGTCGTATGTGATTCTATTAGGCCTATAGGTGAATACAAACCGGTTACCGTTAGGGTGGGTCTCTTCTCGACTTTGGGTACCACAAGCGCTCACGATCTCAGATAACACGTCATCTGCACGCTCCAATGCTTCATTACTAATAGCAGGCGCACCTCGCACCATTAAACTATCCAAGCGTTCCTGTCGCTTTTCCTTTAGCATTGACGTTAAGTGATTCAAAAAGGCTGCCATGTGATTACTCTTCTAGACCATAAATCTAAATAGATACTATCACAATAAACGAACTTTAATGGTGAGGGGGACAGTGTCGATAACAACTTGTCATTAGCTGCCTCAAAAGAGACGCCATCATACGTCGACATACTGGAACAAAAACGCCCTGTGAGCCAGGGCGTTGTTTACATAAACTAAAGCGGTAACGCGGTGTCGCTACCGCCTGCCGAAAGGGCATCTAACCATGCATTATGCAGCCCCTCATCAACCAAGATGGGCACACCTTCAGCCTGCGCTTTCGCGAGTTTCGAACCTGCTTTTTCTCCCGCAAACAAAGCCACTGTCTTTGAAGACACGCTACCAGAAACCTTGCCACCCAATGACTTAATTTGCTGCTCTATTTCCTTTCTGGGACGCAGAGAAAAAGACCCTGTGACAACAAATGTCATTCCTGATAAAGGCTGATGATCATTAATTTCAACATCAGGCCAATTAACCCCTGCATCGATTAACGCTTGAACGATACGCAAATTGTCTTCATTGCTAAAGAAATCCACAATGAACGTTGACACAACATCCCCCACATCAGGCACTGCTTTAAGTGCCTCTTTGTCAGCTTTCATGATAGCTTCCAATGTACCAAAATGCTGTGCGATGTTTACCGCTGTTGATCCCCCCACCTCTCTGATACCAAGCGAATAAATAAATTTGGCAAGCGTGGTCGTTTTTGACCTTTCGATAGCGCTGATGACTTTGGCTGCGCTTTTTTCGCCCATTTTCTCCAATCCAGACAAATCCGAAGCCTGGAGTGAATAAAGATCAGGAAGTCGAGAGACTAATCCCTTTTGATAAATCGTAGCAATGAGCTTGTCACCCAACCCATCGATATCCATTCTTTCTTTGGACGCGAAAGCCTTTAGAGCTTCTATTTGCTGCGCCGGACAAATGAGTCCACCAGTACAACGCACAACGGCCTCACCTTCGGCCTGTACGGTATCAGAACCACACTCAGGACAATGCTCAGGGAAAACAATGTCTTTTCTCGGATAAGGAACGGCGTCTTCAACCTTTGAGACCGACACTACCTGTGGTACCACATCGCCCGCACGTCTAACAATAACGTTATCACCAATTTTTACACCCAATCGGTTTATTTCATCACGGTTATGCAATGTGGCGCTGCTCACTGTCACGCCGCCAACAAACACCGGATCTAAATCAGCCACAGGCGTTATTGCCCCCGTCCTACCTACCTGAAAACCAACATCCAATAAGCGGGTGGTTTTTTCTTCTGCCGCATATTTATAGGCCTTCGCCCATTTTGGCACACGAGATATAAAACCTAACTCTTCTTGCTGTGCAATGTCATCCACTTTGATGACAGCACCATCAATATCAACATCAAGTCCAGGTCTTAACTTTTCTAAGTAAGCGAGGTAATTTACGACATCGTCGGGTGAAGACACGCGGCGCACTTCTTTTCGCACGGCAAAGCCCATAGAAGATAACACTTTTAATGCGTCAAAATGAGAGTCAGCATCAACCCCACTAACCGCGGCGTAAGCATAGAAAAACAACGGCCTTTTGGCTGTTTCCTTGCTGTCCAGCTGGCGTAAACTTCCGGCGGCCGCATTTCGAGGGTTAACAAACGTCTTCCCACCACTTTCACGCTGAATCTTGTTGTATCTTTCAAACCCAGCACGAGGCATAACAACCTCACCTCTCACCTCAAGTTCTTCTGCGCGAGTTTCAATGCGCTTGGGTACGTTTAGAATAGTAGCAACATTAAGAGTGACATCTTCACCTACCAAGCCATCCCCACGCGTCGCTGCTCTCGACAACACGCCGTTCTTGTAGATGATGCTAATCGCCAATCCATCCAATTTAGGCTCACAACAAAACGAAGGAGCATCAACGCCATTTGCCATTTTACTCAATGTTCGCCTAACGCTGTCATAATCAAAATCATTATCTAATGAAAGCATAGGGGTTTGGTGCTTTGCAGGTGCAAAAGCAGAAAGTGCAGCGCCGCCTACACTCTGAGTTGGGCTAGCTGAATCAATCTGGTCGGGATGTTGTTCCTCGAATACTTTCACACGGTTGAATAGCGCATCATAGTCTGCGTCTGGCACGACGGGGGCATCATAAATATAATAGCATGTTGCCCATTCTACAAGTGTACGTACTGATTGTTGGTATTCTGTCAATGTCACGGTTATTCTCCTCTGAATGTGCCAATATTATACCTCAATATAACAAAGCTTTCTATTGTTTGTGCGCACATTTTAGGTATTGAATTAAAAAATAAACTTTGGTATATTTTACTTATTGTTTATTGTGTGAGATGACAAAGATGACAGCAACATTCGGCATGCGCTTACAGAACATTATTGGGGATAGCACTGACGGAGATTGCATTAACATTTTTCAAGTGGCTGATGGCATGGGAGTTGGTCTAGAGCGCTCTTTTGAAGATTCAACCGTTATTGCTGAGCTGAAATACCCAGACGATCTCAGTGGTCCCACAATCCATGTTAACAAGAAAAACACACCTGATGAAACACAAACCAGTATTGCACTCCTTCTTGCAAAATACTGTCTTGATTGGGGAAACGGTACACTAAAAGACTCACGTGTGGACATTTTTTATTTACGTGAAATTAGGGCCTATAAAACATCTCGCCAGGTCATTCTGGCAACTCGCCTTGCGATACCTGACAGTATTATAGAAAAAGCGAATGACTTGAGGTTTAATAGCAGCAAATATGCAAAAGACGCCAAGCTGCTGACCAACTTTGTCGATTCATCGATTCATATCCCGGCAGGATCAGGCTTACTTACGCTACTTGATTCATTCGATTTCTCAACACGCGTGGCTCCACTGCCTAAAATGAAAGGGTTCAAGAATGCTACCTCTGCATACTGATGCTGACGGCGTAGTGCTTGACTTCTCAAGTACATTCCACCGCTTCATGAAAGAGGCGTATGGCTTTCATACGCCAGTCAACGAACCGAGAGACTTCTTCTTTCGGGACGCCTACCCTATGATTGATGACATCACACCCTACTTGATCAGCTTTTTTGAGGATTATGATTATTTTTCACAAATTAAAGCCTATCCTGAGGCGCAACGGGTTCTTGCAGTGTTGAAAGACATGGGGGCTGCTATCACTATAGTGACATCCTGTGGCCATACAAACGTCACCAAGCAAGGCCGCCTGGATTGCATTGAACGAGAGTTTGGGGGGATCATTGAAGACGTAGTCATTCTGCCTACAGGGAAAACAAAAGAGTCGGTTCTTAAGACTTTACCAAAAGGCGTTTTCGTTGACGACCAAATTCACATGTGTGAATCAGCGCTGCTGCATACTGAACACGACATCTACCTGCATCATCGTCGCTACAATGCGCTTACGTCACACCCTATGATAGAGAGTCAGCAACTAACAAGACTTCATTCACTGGCTGAATTACCCATTGCAGGTCTTCGCAATGCCATCAATGTCGTTCACAACAATGACAAAGAATGCTCAAACTCTGCCAAGCGGCTATCACCGCGATAACGACAACGTTTTCCTTTCTTGTTTCACTTCGGGTTCGGCATTCAACGTAGGTTCTTGGGGCATTTGGCTTCGGTGCGGATAATGAGGCAAATGAGACGCCATATCAACCACCTCCCCCGTCATCACATCATGAAACGAAACCGTATCGCCTGAGCTCACCCACTCATACGCACTATCACGTATCTTAACCTTAAGTTCTTCACTCACATCAAAACCATCGCTTTCCAATTGCGCTATAATTTGATTTGAGATCTGCTCAGGCTCCATGCTTTCAGATAGCGCGTTAAGTGAATCGAAAAAATCGGCAAACTCATGCCTTAATGGCGGCACTTCGCCACGTGAAGAGTATGCCACTGCATTTTTTAAAGATTGTTCTTGATGTATGTTTATTGCGCTTTTGTAAGCGTCAGCCCATGCTGATACACAAAAAGGGTCACCCTCTTCTTTGTGACGCAGCGATCCGAAGTTGAATACCGCCTGAGATGGCGGCGCCAATCGTCCGGTGATATTTCTCTCATTAAAAATTTGACGAACGCCTTGCCCCATATACACACGTGCAGCAATGGCCGCATTAAAACCAGGCTTAGCTTTCATCAAATCCCGGGGCACCTCACGCCCCTGCTGAAAATAATGATGGTTGACGTAAGTGGTATCATACCCCATCATCCCTGAATCTCTTTCTTCCTTATAAATTTTTCCGCAGTTTGACCACAGTGAGCGGGGATCGACACCCTTTTCAACAGCAGCCATATTTAATCCCTCGATAAAAGGGTGATGCTGTATAAGCCCATCTTTCAAGCGCTTACCTTCAAAAGCCACTCTGGCCTGCATACCTTTCATTGCCATGTTATATGCAAACTCTCGTAAGATGATAGCATCAGAGGGTTTGACGGTTGTGTCCATGATTACACCATAAAAAGGCGATTCAGCAACACCTTCTGGATCAAAAGCATGGCGCTGACTTGCCCATCTTGCATTTAAGGCCGCTTTATCAACAACGTTATGCATTTTTTCAATAGGTGTCGCAATATCATTATCCACATGTGCTTTCACATAATCAAAATCAACATTTTTAATACCCATTTGATTAATGCGTGAAATTAAACGCAATACCGGCTTTCGATAATAAGCCTTTTCAGCATTAGGGTCGGCGCGTAAAGCGTTATAGTTTTTTACCGCATCTTGACTATCCGTGTATATCTTAAGCTTGTCTACCTTTAAATCATGCTTATCTATAAGCCTCTTTAAGCGAAATAAGCCATGCTCTAATGCGCGCAGCTCAACAAGTGAAGAGGTTGGTAGCGAAGGCACAGAAGATGTGTAAAAATCGAAATGCTCATCGCCATCAGCGGTATCTACAGAGATCCCCCCCGCATAACCGCCCAAAAGCGTCCCTTTTTGGGATTCATAAGAGCGATCGTTTGCATCCAATGAACCGTCACATATTAATGTCACCTCTGTCTTAGACATCCTTCTCTCCACGTCTACTTGGGTATAATATGAACTTATCACATTTCTTTTATTTTGCGCCTATTCCTTAACGACATACCTAAAATCAAATCTTCTCAAACGTGATAACATCATTAATCAAATGATGGTTGAGGGCTTTTTTACACCATGGAATACTCAAAGAAGGTACTGCACTCGCTCCGAAGGGTAAACCCAAGAGCTGCATATAGGATCAGTAATGTTGGAGCAAATGCATTCAGCCCAGCTGGGCCTGATTACCTATCAGAACGCGGTGTCATTGATCTTGCCATTGGTGCGCTTTCAACCAAAATGAAACTTTCTGAGGATTACCTCACTGCATTGCTCTCTCATTGCCGAAAAGAACATATTCCTCTCGTTGGTTTACTCTCAAGATTAGATGTTTCCATGCCAACTGATGAACTTAAACGGCAACTCGCAATGTCTCCATCACCAGATAGGATGAATATTTCATCAATCATTGATGCGCTAGACTTCAGCCAACAACTGGCCATGAAGAAAAGTAAAAATGCCCATATGTTACTCAACCATTACAATCAGCTTGCAGAAGCCATACTGACTATTGATAAAGCGGAACAGCAGCAGATCATGAATGATCCAGGTGTATCTGCTTTCAGAGTAGGGCAGAGCACTATTGTTACTGCCAGTGATGATGCCTATGAAAAATACGGCCCTGAGGCACTCGCTCGCTCTGGACAGGTATCTGAAGACGCTCCGGTGATGGTGACATCCAATGCTTTTTCTCAGGGAAAACTTACCATTGAGTACCAAAAAGGACAGTGGGTGGGGTTTGACAATAAACAAGGTACACCTGTAGAACCACACCTTAGTGTAGATGCGCTTTCGCTGACATACCGAGATCCAAAAAATGGGAGCAACCTTGACTTGTTGGGCGTCGATCGCATTCTTAACGACCCCGACTACTTCGAAGCGTTCTTGGCGACCGTCGCCAAGCACACAGACCGAAGTTACAAAGAAAACCAACCTCAACACCTTCGGGTTAAATATCATGATATGAGAACTATCGCCGCGCTACATGGTGTACAGCGCAACATGGAGGCGCCGATAACGGCAACGGTTTACCCTTGCTTAGCATTAAACGACAAAACGCTGGTGGTGGCTTCTATCAATGGCGGGCCACGAGAAACCCGTCGTCTGCGGGGGATTGTTGACGCACCTGATGTTACGTCATTATCTATTTATTTCGGTAGCAGCGAAGAGGAAGCAATTGCCTTTAATCCAGCCAATTTGTCGTTATTAAAGCGCGGTCACAGGGAATTCAGTGTGCGCCCATCCCCATCGGGTGGTTATGAAGCCAGCGGAGCACAGCCTTTGGTTAAAGCATCCCTTGACCTACCATCTCAAACGCGGCAGCAGAAAGCACTTGTTGATCGTTTTATACATCAACCAAAAAATTATCGGCGCTATATAACACAAACATTCGATGAGTCTAAGGTGAAACGTGACAGTGGCCCGATATCTTCTTTTAACGAGTTCTTGCCACCTGATGCGGAGCAATTGTTGTCAGAGCATAAAGCAAAAGGGTTTGCGTCTTTAGACATTATAAAAGATCCTATCTATCAAGATAAACCGGTATACGTTGCCATTAACATCTACACACCTAATAAAGATGGCTGGTACACTCGACGCGCACAACAAATAATTACAAGTGGCGTCAACCCAAGCCAAATTGCACTAGAAAGCTTAGGGATGAGTCAGATGGATTTTGACTGTCTATCAGAGATGCCTATGGATGCGGACAGGCTGTTGAGCAAAGTGTTTTCTGGCAGCGATAATTATATTGTGATGATGCCTGGTGCACCGACAGACCTTGATACTTGGGACACATTCTTACCATCACTTGCAACTCACTTGAAACGCTCCCCTCAAATTAACATGCAAACCTATCAGAAGCAGCAGGGACTTTCGGTTAGCGGGCGCGACGAGGTTACCTTCTATCCCGGGGTAAACAAAGAATCTCCTGCCCGTTTTAGTGCTGATGCAATATTGTCTGTCGTTAAAGGCGAAGATAACTCACGCGTTCTCTCGACATGCGGGAAATTTATAGCCGTAAACAAAGATCAAGTTATCACACTTCAAGATATTGTTAGGCAAAGCGTCACGGAGCTTGGCGATGTGAACGACATAGCAAAGCAAATTTGGAAAAAAAGAGCGCCGACTTCTTTTCACGGTACACCTGGCAGTGATAAACGTTTATTGACTTACAGCATCGCACGAAACACGCTGATTCAGACTGCGCCACGCATCAATGACTATTGGGCCAAAACCCCTTACACTGATGCGCTAAAACTGTCAAAGAGTGAGCAGGGTGTGGCATTTGATGCTGCTATGCAAAAAGCGTTTAACACAATGATGGACAATGGTCGTTATGACTTCTCTTTATCACCTCGACAAAATGCGGTATCGCTCCTATCAGCATCTAATCTTTCTTGGGACACGGTGCTGATGGGCGGTGTTGGTGGTAAAGCCGGTCAATATTTCCTTAATGACCTAAAGAAAGCTGATGCGCGCTTTTTTGATCATGTAATGTCTGGGAGAGGTGTTGATGAGCACCAGCTATTAAAAAGCAAGCAGGCGCCAAAAAGCCTTAAAGAAATTAGCGCGATAACCTTTGGCGATGTGGCAACCTACTACTGCGAGCAATACGAAAACTCTTTCCCAGAACAGAAATCCCACTACAAAGCATTAGAGTGGCTTCCCGCATTACTTGAGCAGTGCCCCCCAACGTTTAAACAACACCCTAAAGAACGATTTGACGCCTTATTTTCTGGGCACGGTGTTGATGTGTCATCAGCAGCATCAATCTATGAAACGCTTTATGAAGCGCAGAAGGCTGCGCCAAATGCGTTTGGGTTTTTATATCAAGACAACATGCCGGTCATGCTTTCTACTTCAAGCATCCAGAGAGATAGAGCGTTTTTGTCGCAAGCGATGTCTACACCTTCACTGAGTGGTGAAAGTAACACCTTGTCGCAACACATTACTAACAATCACATTAGACAAGCGTTAAAATCGCTCACACTACTGCCACCATCGCTAAATAAAATAGAACATAACGCATTTAGTGATATGAGAAAAATTCTTGTCACAACATCAAAAAGCGCATTGTCACAAAATGCATTAAGCGAGTTGTCTAAGGGCATCAAATTGTTAAGCAGCATTCCTTCACTATCTACATCTCTTGACTCCACGACACAGGAGAAACCTGAGGTCGACAATATGCTCACCCATCGTGTTAATGAGGTTGCTTCACACATTGACCATATTTTAGCATCGGTACCGGAGGCGCGCGTGGTCGCCTCTGAAAATGGTGTAAGAGAGTTTATGGAAAGTGTGCTTAAAAGTGCCAAGGATGATTCTCTAAACGTACCTTTTAATAGTGCAATTCCTGGTGATATATTAGACTTTGCTGATCAACAGACGCAAAAACAACTGGGTGCTCTTGGTTTTTCAGACAGCGAGACAAGCCGCTACCATAGCGCGATATCTCGTGCAAAAAGCCAGTATATTGGACACCAGGCCATTCAACGATTGCGAATTGAATCGGAACGCTGCCCTGTGCTTTCCGATGACAGGTTAAGTCGAATGAAGGATGTGTCTGGGTGGATGCATAAGCTTGGATATAAAACATCACCACTGACATTTAAAGAAGTGCTCGTTTCTCTCGCAAATAGCGACAACGGTTTACCAAAAGCAACAAATAAAGCACTACTTAATCATGCTGAAAATGACAAGGCGCCATCGAAGCAATCACTGGCTTATCAAATTGAACAACATGCTAAAAGATTACTCAGGCAGTCACTCCCACCACGATCAAGCAGCAAGGCGCTTAAGACGATGGTTGCAGAAGCGAACATGACGAGCAACGATCCAATGATGGTGTTAGCTGAACTGTCACTTGTTAAACCGCTTCCTCCTAAGAACCAAGACGCAGAAATCAAACACCCTGGCTCAGTGCTGAAGCGCTAACGCTGACACTAAAACAAGATAATGTCAGCGGCCACTAGGGCAGCAATGGAGGCAAAAGCAAGCGCAAGCATCACATTACCACTTGCTCTTGCCGCTATTCTTTTCCTCATATATTTATTCAATGTTATCCTCCTAACTGTAAATTATCATTGCGTTCCGCATTGAGATTTACAAGTAATAGGTCGGTCTTGCTTATGCCCGCGTTTCTTGCGTACATCGCAAGCTTACGTAGCGCTTTAGACTCAATTTGCCTTACACGCTCTCTCGTGATAGACATGCTTTCACCTACATCCTCAAGCGTCATTTTGTCACAGGTCTTGCCAAATCGCATTTCAATAACTTTTCGTTCTCGCGCCGTCAGTGCATTAGCCAACATAACGTCGAGGTACTGGTTCGCATCTTCCCTAAGCGATGTTGCTTCTGCGCCTTCGCTATCGGACACAACACGATCTACAAGCGGGCCCATATCTTCTTGCTCATTGTCTTGAGACAATGAGAGTTTTACATCACTAAAAGCAAGCAGCTCTTCAACTTGCTCTTTGCTGATATCGATATGTGCCATAATCTCATCGACGTCTGGGTCACGCCTAAGCTCACGCTTAAGCTTTCTCAACGCAACCAATCTTTTTTCAAAGTGATTAGGGATATTTATTACGCGTCTAAAATTATAAGAGCGGCGCTGTATGCTCTGCCTGATCCACCATGTTGCATAAGTTGAGAACCTAAACCCCCTATCTCCCTCATACTTCTCTGCGGCCCGATACAACCCCAGAAACCCCTCTTGGATAAATTCTTTTTCTTCTTCTTCGTTAAAAGAAAACTTTTTTGCTATCTTAACGACAAGAAGAATGTTAGACACGATAAACTTATCTATCGCTGCCCTTACTACCAAAGGATTCGAGGACTGCTTTTGTTTAGACAGCTCAACCTCTTGTTCAGCCGTCAATAATGGATGACGTTTCGCGTTTTCCACTAGCGTGCTGATCACTGATGCCGTTGGGCTATTTATATCATTACTGTCTTCTATAAGAACATCGTCGTTCTCATCGAGATCTGACAAGATATCTTCACTCATGCCCTTTCCTTTCTCTTTATAATACATGTATAATATCACACAAATAGTTAGACAATACTACCACTATGAATCAAAAATTACATCAAGTTTATTCTGATAAACAGCTTGAAAATCTGGTTATGCAATCTCACTATGGTTGCGACGAGGCCGGCAGAGGTGCCCTCAATGGCCCTGTTGTTGCAGCAGCGGTCAACCTTGGCAATGCAAGCATCCCTGAGCTCAATGACTCTAAACAATTGTCAGAATCAGCACGAGATGAACTTTTTGAGAAAATCACCACTATGGCGAGTGACGTTTCTATTGCAGTGGTGTCTCCGGCAGCCATTGACAGACTCAATATATTAAACGCCACCATGAGCGCTATGCTGCAAAGTTACGTGGGCCGAAAGGGCGAACCTAACCTCATGCTTATAGATGGAAATCGCGTGCCAGAAATTCCTGACGGAGCAAGGTTTTTCAGTGTGGTGAAAGGTGATGCAAAAGTGCCTGCAATATCAGCGGCCTCTATTATAGCAAAAGTGACGCGTGACAATATCATGATGGATTTAGCCCAGACTTACCCAGAAATGAAATACGAAGTGCACAAAGGCTATGGGACCGCTCTACATCTGGAGATGATTGACAAGCATGGTATTAATGACTCTTATCGCATGACATTTAAGCCCATAAGGGAGCGCTTTGGCGTGCATCAGAAATCGCTGTTTTAAAATTCAATAACAACCGCACTGCTGATAACAATTTATTATTAAAAAAGTAACATTAATGATCCTCATAAAATCTTATATGTGATAGTTTCATTATTACAAATGATTTTATCTGGCCATGGCTGGCAAGAGGAGTACATTATGCAAGTCTCTTATTATATCAGTCAAAACGACTACATAAGACAGCGTGCAATGCAACTCTCCGCAGTAGGTGGAATATCTGTTGGGTTAACACTGGCGGCACCTTTTCTGTCTGCACTCACAGGTATCATAATGGTTTTAACCACGACCTACTGCATCAAACTCTCTCGCTATATGAAACAATGTAAAAGAGAAGTTTCAAATCTTCCTGATAGTGATAGATATCAGTACAACTACGCCATAAACAAGCGCCACCACCGATGCTCCACGCTTATGTTTGCCATGACCGCATCTGTTTTTGGTGCCGCGAGCTACGTGGCGGCGGTCTCTTTGTTCGAATTAATGACTCAAACTGTGGGATAAGATTAGTCCCACAAAAAGAAAACGCAATTTCTCTTAAATCACTTCATCAGATAGAGAATTGGCGGCAACAACGGACATGCTGTCTTCAAATAGAGAAAGATATTCTCCTGCCATTTTGCCACGCCAAGTTATGGCAAACTTGTTTTCACTCACAGGTAAAATAAAACCACGTTTTAACAGCTGAGTTCTTACGGGGTCTGGGTGACCACAGCTAAAATAGTGCTCGTACGCACCAAGTGCTTTCATTTCATTCGCACTTATTCCCTTTGAGAACTCAATGGCACGCTGCATGACTTTTTTCTTTTTAGAAGCACGTTCTCGTAGCAAGACAGCAATAGCGCTTATAAAAAGCGCCAATACTGCCAATACAACGTCATGTATGTTTATTTCCGCATCCATATCAAACATCAACACTTAGCATGCTATCTCAATATCTTGCGTGCTTAAACGTCGTGTGTGCATGTAGTGCAAAAACACTGGCTTGTCAGCTTCGAGCATACGATCCCTAACATTTAATTCGAGTGCACTACCACGGCGATTGTTGGCGATCCCCATCAACAATGCATTATGTTTTTTACTTAGGCCTTCAATGACATCATTAACGTTAATGCCCTTTTGTGGCGTAAACGCGGTGACATAAATCGTCTGGCCAGTGTCGGCTCGCATTAATTGGTTGATGGTTTGGCTCGACCCTGGGTCCTGCAACGCCCTTACAATCATCTCTTCGCTGCTATCTTGTATAACCTCAATATTTTCATACTGCGCTTGCAGTGACGTTGATATATTTGTATCAATGATATAAGTAACAACATCACACGCTTTATTTCTTGCTGCACAGAGTGTTGACAGAACATAAGACTCTGAGTCGTCACCTAAATCGACAACAATCTTAACGGCGTTTGTTAAAGCTATGCGAGAAAAGGTTTCATCGTGCGTCATACTCTCAACACGACAAAACTCAACGCCGTCTATATCAAGAAAAGGATGCTCTATATCTTGGTCGGTCACTACCAAAATCATGCGATTGGCTCGGTGCTTATCTGCCAATATGAGTTCTATCATCTCTTTCGTTCTTTGCGCCTGATAACCCAACATCAAAATATGGTCTTGTGCATTTGAAAAATCTTTCATTCCCGTCATCTCTCTTCTTAGTATCTCGATCAAGGTGGCGCTTGCCTTGGTTAGTAGTACGCCGAACAACCCTAGTGAAAAAGGGATCATGAAAAGTGCAGAGATCAACATCCCCGCCTCCGTAGTGGGAGAAGCGTCACCATACCCCACCGTTGAGCTTGTAACGACCCAGAAATAAAAAAATTCGATGGGTGACGCCACTAAATCTGCCTCATTCGCCGCCTTCATCATCCAGTAAGACATGATGCCGTGCGCAAGGGCAGCCGTAAGCACAACGCGCAATTTCACTCTCGCGATGTTACGTAGAAACTTTTGAAATATATACTTAAAATACACTCAATATCCTCAAGTAAAGTTGATGTTTATTGCTCACGGCTCCTCACCCTGAAAGCAGAGGCGTTTCGGGGCAATCAAAAGCATAAATGTAATTACCCCCACGATCTTCACTCAATGCAAGGTAACCTTTGCCATTAAGGTAATACACTCTCGCATCAGGCGAGTAGCCCTCTATCGTTCCGTCAAAATGCAACTTCATGTTTTCACGCGACAGTTTGACAGCAAATGACTCTAAATACCCAAGTACTGCATTAAGCTCCATATTTGAGTGAGTAAGAGGCGCATCTTTCAAACTCGACACAACTAGTACACGAGAGTCCTCAGCCATGCCAAAGTGCTTAAATATCGCAAAACCAAGTGCGCAAAGACTTGACATTTGCGCACCTGGCAGCATCATCAAATCAACCCACTCTATGTGACTAACACCTGCCTCACGCAATGAAGTCGACGACGCGGCACTCTCTTCTAATTCCTGACAAGACCATGA
>Ga0066837_10000162_pt1 | contig 29528 bp, 25 predicted proteins | sample ETNtaG_25_FD_66730 | JGI IMG/M metagenome (GOLD analysis project Ga0066837, IMG submission 66730) | Marine microbial and viral communities from oxygen minimum zone, Eastern Pacific Ocean - ETNP201302SV86 | ecosystem: Environmental > Aquatic > Marine > Oceanic | place: Pacific Ocean: Eastern... | reverse complement strand
ACGGGTCCGGATTCAGGCGGTACCGTTCTTGCAGGTCCGGCTGCCGAGCTTCTACCCGCGTAAAGAGGCGCCCCTCTTCCCGGCCTCCCCGCCCGGCCCTGCGTCGGGGCCGCGTGTGTGACGGGGATGGGAGGAGTATGGGGGAGGATTTTGGGGCGGGGATATCTTTTGCTCGGGGCAGGTACCGACCCCATTCCGAACGTCTAATTTGATTTGCGGCAGTCCCGAAAGCAGACCATGGCTGCTATTGAAACCCGCTAAACGACACGGCAATAATACAGCGTGAAATGCTTTGAAGCGGCCACTACAATCATGACTTTCAGGAAAAGCTCGGCAGACAGGTTGACCGTCGAACAGGTCGAGGAGCGAAGGCTCCAAAAGGCCAGCTTTCCAAACCAGGGCGCACTAGGGTCATTTACACCCCATTCCACGATCATTGAGGTCGCGGCATTTCGACTGGATGAGGTCGTTGCTGCGCAAGAGAAGGGAAATCTTCTCGGCGTTCGGCAGGATATTCAGGTTCTTTGCCACGAGATGACACATTGGTTCGACTTTTTCGGAACCGTGTGGGGCAGAGGCTACGGTCGGGAGATCGGCCAAGCGTACGCCGCTTTGCAAGAGGCTACCGAGGCGGGCTTTAGTACACTCATTGGTCTATTCGACATAGATCGCCGTATTCTAACGCCAGACTATTATCGTTTCGCTCGGCAGCCGGTACACTCTCATCACCCAGAGCGGCCTTGGGGTATTCAAATTACCTCTGGTGCCGAGATTGATCCCTTCGGAAACACAGACGAAGGTCGTCCCATCTTCATGGTCGGATTCGTGAACAATCCGAGGGGGGACGTGTTCGCTCGCCAGCCAATCTCTATAGGAGCGCTATTAGAAGTGCGTGCCATCGCCTCCGAGATAATGGCGGGTAGTGAAGTTATCGGGACAGAAACTGATCGCAACGTGGCTTTGGTCGAAGAAAGCCAAATGCGTAGGGAGCTATACCGACTGGCTTATGATCATGATCTGGTTGAATACAATGCCGCGCTACACGTACTTGCTCATCAGACCGGAATTTCCGACATTTATCTGGCGGCAGGCTTGGCGTCCCGCCTCGCATATGTGGCGCTCAACATGCAGGACGAGGACTTTGATCGGTTAGCTGTCCCCGACAACTTCGCAGTATTCGGCGCTCGAAATTCTGCCTTCATAAAGAACCGTGACCGAGGATTTGCCTTCGCTTGCATGGTTTGGAATGGTGGGCGCTACCCCGGCGATGAAGACGCCTATGTGTCGCAGTGTATCTCGAAGTCGAATTTAGATGGCGACAGTGCCATTCTTGAAAGAGCCGCCGAATTCCTTGAGGAGCCTGCTGACTTTGGCAAGGGCGGTGCAATCTCTTTCCATTTTTTCCGAGAAGCTAGCCTAGCAGCAAGCGCTGTCGAGAACTTTATTGGCCAACGACACCATGCCCTTTCCCTCAAGTTGCTTCTCGAAGACCTGAAATTCTTAGCGCCCCCCTTTATGCACTCGGAGGGCGAGTTCTTTGAGCTGCACGAAGGACGCCTGGACGAATACCAGCCTTCAATTATTCACGATGCGTCAGTTAGTTTGCGTCAGGTCACATATAACCTGCTATCGGGTTGCCGTGGTTTTCCTGCGCAGCAGGTATAATGTCCGTTCGACAATTTGTTCGCCCAGAAGCCGACTGTCCGGTTCCCACCCCATACCTGCCGTAAAACAAACACCCCGAGCCGTGCCCGAGGGTGTGGCCGCGTTGCAAACGTGCCGGTGTTACCGCAGGGCCATGCCGCTGGACGATGGAGAGGTCAGGTCGGGCAACACAGGCCAGGCCCTCACAGCGATCACCGCCGGTTCAGCAGGTTGATCTCGGATTCGGGCACCCGGCCCTCGGTGTGCTCCATCGATTTGGATTCGCTCGAAAGATCGCCTTCCTCGGCCGTCGCATCGCTACTCTCTTCAGGTGGCGGCTGGGCAGAACGGGCAACCGGGGTTTCCGCCGTCTGGCGGGGAACGGCATCCATCTGCACGATAGGCACGCCCTTGGGGAACACCACTTCGCGGGCAGGATCGGGCATTTCGATGCCGCCCTGAAGCAGGGCGTTCTTGGTTTGCCGCAGCAGCGCCGAATTAATCTTAGCGGGCGAGTACGAGACGCTGTCGAACCAGTAGAAAATGCGAAGATTGATCGTGGCGTCGCCCAATTGGTCCACAAGAACCAGCGGTTCTGGCTGGCCGAGAACCGCGGGGTGCTTGTTGAGCACTTCGCCGATCAACCGTTGCGCCAGCGAGACCGAGGAATCGTAACCGATCCCCACCATGAACTCGGCGCGGCGGCTGGGGATGGAGCTGTAATTCTTGATCGTGCTCTTGAACACGGTGGCGTTCGGGATCTGTACATGATTGCCATCAAGCGTCAGCAACACGGTGCTGCGGGTGTTCAGATTCTGCACGATCCCGGTGTGTCCGGCCACCTCGATCAGATCGCCGCCGGCAAACGGGTTGCGGATGCTCAATAGCAGGCTGGCCAGGAAGTTCTCGGCAATGTCGCGAAACGCGAAACCGATAATGATGCCGATCAGCCCGGTACCGCCCAGCACTGTCAGCGCCAACTGGGTCAGCCCAGCGACGCGCAGCACGAAATAGATACCCAGCAGGAAAACCGGAAAGGAGATCGCCCTGGCCACCACATTGAGCAGCAGCGGTGATTGGATCCGGCCGACCAGCACATGTCTGGCGACCCGTAGAACCAGTATGGAGATCAACCAGGCAACAGCAATGACGAGCGCGGCCAGAACCACCAATGGCCAGGCGCCGATCGCCTGCTGCGCAAGACCCGCACTTTCCTCCCAGGCGCGCCCAAAGGTCGAGCCCACGTCCGCGTCAACGACGATGCGGTTGACGACCGCAACCACCCCTTGGGTGTTTTCGGCCAGATTGCCGGCCCAGTTGCGGCGAGTTTGGCTATCGCTCGTGCCATCCAGAAAAACGACGCCGTCCGTGACCCTGACCTGAGGGGCCTCATACCACTCTGTGGCTTCCAGAATATCGCGCAGCCGAGCGGCAATCTGCTCGTCAGAGGCCTCCGGGACGACCTCTACCTGCTGGGCCAGTGGCGCCGATTCCTGGCTGGCCGGCTCAGGCGTTTCCAGGATTTGAGCCATGCCCGCGGAGGGCACGAACAGCAAAACCACCGTCGCAAGCAGACAGCAAACCCATCGCATGCTGGCGTATAGGGCGCGCGCCACGGCTAGTCCGCGGCGCGTTGTATGATCGTGGCGATGTCGCCCACGGCGTGATTGGTCAAAACCTTGTCCAGAGAGATGATAATGCTCTCGGAGACGGTCTTGTGCATCGTGTCGCGCAACTGTCCCAGGGTCTGCGGGTCGGCGGCCAACACCAGATGCTGGAAGTCGTTGGCGTCCCTGCGGCGGAACAGGTCATTGGCCAATTGCTTGGCGAATGTGGCTTCGTCTGTCTGGCGGGGGGTCTGCTCCTCGGGCCTTGAACCGGAAGGACCATCCTCGTCCAGGTTCCTGGGCGTCAGGCGCGTCTCCTCGCTCAGGCTCAGCTTGTCGTTGGAGTGCCGAGCGCGGAACAGTATTGCCTGATGCCCATCGGCCACCACAACAAGTGTCTGATCGGGAATGGAAATGGACTCGGCCATTGCTGCGTCTCCTGTTGCGCGGGGCTGTTCAAACCCAACTGGCAATCAGCAGAAACGTTCCAGCCAAGGCTCGCCGCGCGCTCTCAAGGGTTGCGGCGCCGTTTTCGGCTTCGTGGCCAAAAACAAAACACCCCCGGGCGGACCCGAGGGTGATAAGTCTTTTGGCTGGGAGGGCCGCTCCGCCACTCAAGCGTAGCTTTCGTGGCCTCCTTGCCTCAAATCTCTCCACCGGAGAGATTTGCCCTATCGGGATGGCGCGGAGATCGCTACGCCTTCGGCGTTGAAGATATGGGCCTTGGCCGGGTCGAGATAGGCTTCGACGGTGGAGCCGAGGGCGACGTCGCGCTGGCCTTCGAGGACGATGGTGAGGGACTGGCCGTCCTTGGTGGTGGCATAAACCACGGTCTGGCCGCCAAGGTTCTCCACCAGGTCGACAATGACGTCGGCGAACTTGACGCCCGAGCCATCGGCAATGGTGATGTGCTCGGGGCGGATGCCCAGGGTGGTGGCGCCGGTGACGTCGCGGCCCAGGGAGACACTGGCCGTGCCGGTCTTAAGCGTATTGTTTTCGACCGAGGTCGTCAGGAAGTTCATCTTGGGCGAACCGATAAAGCCGGCGACGAACAGGTTGCGCGGATCATTGTAGAGATCGAGGGGGGCGCCGGCCTGCTCGATAACGCCGGCGCGAAGCACCACGATCTTGTCGGCCATGGTCATGGCCTCGACCTGGTCGTGCGTCACATAGATCATGGTGTTCCCAAGATCATTGTGCAGCTTGGCTATCTCCACGCGCATGGCGACGCGCAGTTCCGCGTCGAGGTTGGACAGCGGTTCGTCGAACAGGAAGATTTTCGGTTCGCGCACAATGGCCCGGCCAATGGCGACGCGCTGGCGCTGACCGCCCGAGAGCTGCTTGGGCTTGCGCTGCAGGAGCGGCTCGATCTTGAGGATTTCGGCGGCCTTCTGCACCCGCTGGGCGATTTCGGCCTTGGGCATTTTTGCCGTTTCGAGGCCGAATGCCAGGTTCTTGTACACAGACATATGCGGATAGAGCGCATAGGACTGGAACACCATGGCGATGCCGCGCTTGGCCGCGGGCACCTCGTTCATGCGCTGGCCGTCGATCAGCAGGTCGCCCCCGGTGATCGGCTCGAGCCCGGCAATCATGCGCAGCAGCGTGGACTTGCCGCAGCCCGAGGGGCCCACAAAGACGGTGAACTCGCCTGGGTCGATGGTCAGGTCCACGCCGTGGATGACCTGCACATCGCCGTAGGCCTTCTTGATCTGCCGCAACTGGATGGAGGTTGCCATGGTTTTGTTCTCCTCGCTTTAGCGGAACTCGGCCGGGACCCAGCTCTGGTAGAGCGGGTGATCGGGACCGAGCGGCAGCGCGACTTCGGAATGGGTGGAAGAGGAGTGATAAAAGGCGGTGACCAATTCCAGTGCCCGACGGCTGTCGGCGCTGGTGACCGGCAATTCGCCCTTGCCGAAAATGGCATCGTGGAAGCGGGCCATCTGGGTCTGGAACCGCGAAGGCACGTGCTGCCAATTGGCCAGAGCCTCGTCGATGCGCGCCTTGACCTCGTCATTGCGCGGCAGGATTTTCCAGAGCTCCTTGCCCGGATTATAAGGGGCGTGGTCGCTCTCGATGGTGACGTTTTCAAACTGCAGGCGGATGCGGGTGATCTCGTCCACCGAGCCCAGGGTCGCGGTGAAGCTGGCCAGCGCACCGGACTTCATTTCGAGCGAGGCGGAAATGGTGTCTTCCACCTCGATCGGATTGACCCGGGTGGCGACGCGGCCGAACACGCGTGCGATATCGCCCATCAGATAGGTGAAGATATCGTGCGGATGGATGGCGTGGCCCATGAGGACGCCGCCCAGCTCGGTCTTCCACTTGCCGCGCCAGGGCACGGCATAATAGGGGGCTTCGCGGCGCCACATGGTTTCCACCGTGCCACAATAGGGCTTGCCGGCAATACCGGCGTCGATGATGGTCTTGGCTTGCTCGATGCCATTGCCGAAACGGTACTGGAACACCGGCATCAGCTTGCCCTTGGCGGTCTTTTCGGCCTCCATGATGGCATCGACATCCTTGAGCGAACCGACCAGCGGCTTTTCGCACACGACATGCTTGCCGGCCTTGAGGGCCTCGGTGACCATGGAGAAGTGCGCGCCGGGAGGGGTGCAGACATCGATGATGTCGATGTCATCCATGGCGAGCAGATCGTCGAAATTGACGATGCGGCGCTCGATGCCAAATTCCTCGCCGATCTCGTCGAGGCGTTCCTGGTTGAGATCGCAAATGGCGAGCACTTTGAACTTGTCGGCATTGGGCAGGTAGCCCTCGACAATGTGCGAGCGGCCAATGCCGCAGCCGACGACGGCAACGTTCAGGACGCGGCTCATTGGGCCCACTCCGTTCCGACTTCGGCCATTTGCTGGGCGGTCAGCGCCATCTTCATGGCATTGTAGCAGCGCTGTTGCGGCATGGCGGTTTCGGTGCGGTTGCGCACGTCATCGAGGAACTGGCGGCCAAAGGGGAGATCGACATTGGAGCAGTCGATATGCTGGACGCCTTTTTTGTCGACGAGGAACAGGTGGTTTTCGCCAGGACGCCCGGCGATATCGACATATTTGCGCAGCTCGATATAGCCCTCGGTGCCCAGAATGGTCAGGCGCCCGTCGCCCCAGGTGGGCAGACCCTCGGGGGTAAACCAGTCGACCCGGATATAGCCCGAAGTATTGGCGGTGCGGATATGGGCGTCGCCAACATCCTGCAGGCCGGGCTTATCGGCATGGCCGCGATTGGCGACGCTGGCCGAAACCACTTCACCATCCATAGCATCGGAGAAGAACAGGAACTGCTCGAACTGGTGGCTGGCGATGTCGCACAGAATGCCGCCATAGCGATTGCGGGTGAAGAACCAGTCCGGACGGTTGTTGAGCCGCAGCGAATGCGGCCCAAGGCCCACGGTGTTGACCACCTGGCCGATGGCGCCCTTGGCGATCAGATTGCCGGCCTCCACGGCGGCCGGAACCTCGAAATGCTCTGAATAAAGCACGGAGAAGATGCGGCCGGTTTCCTTCTGGACGCGCTGGATTTCCTCGAGCTGGGCAAAGGTGGTCATGCCCGGCTTGTCGGTCAGCACATCCTTGCCGGCGCGCATGGCGGCCAGGCAGATCTCGGCCCGGTCGCCGGGAATGGCGGCGGTGACGACCACCTGAATGCTGTCGTCTTCGAGAATGGCGGCCGGATCGGAAACGCGTTTGGCTTCGGGGAATTTCTCGCCAAAGGTCTTGGCGAGATCATCCTCAATGGCGTGGAAGGCGACGAACTGGGCGCCGGCGCGCTTAAGACATTCCACCTGCCCGTAGATATGGGCGTGGTTGATGCCGATGGCGGCGAATTTGATATCAGACATAGACTTAGCGTTTCATACCGGTCGTGGCGATGCCCTCGATGAGCAGCCGCTGGAAGAGAAGGAAGAAGACGAAGATCGGCACGATGGAGAGCACACTCATGGCGAACAGGCCACCGAAATCACTCTCGCCGGTGGAGTCCACGAAGGTCCGAAGGCCGAGCATGACGGTGTAGTCCTGCATGCGATTGAGATAGATCAGCGGGCCAAAGAAGTCGTCCCAGGTCCAGATGAAGGTGAAGATGGCAGCCGTCACCAGCACGGGGATAGAGAGCGGCAGCATGATCTTCCAGTAGATGCGCCAGGGACCGGCGCCGTCCATCATCGCCGCCTCGTCCAGTTCGCGCGGAATGCCGCGGAAGAACTGAACCATGAGGAAGACGAAGAAGGCGTCCACCGCGAGGAACTTGGGCACGACCAGGGGCAGCATGGTGTTGACCCAGCCCAGGTCGCGGAACAGCACATATTGCGGAATGAGCGTCACCTGCCCGGGCAGCATCAGCGTCATCAACATCATGGCGAACCAGAAATTGCGCCCCTTGAACTGCAGTCGTGCAAACGCATAGGCCGCCATGGAGCAGGCGATGAGGTTGCCCACCACGCATAGGAAAGCGATGATGAAGGAGTTCATGTAGAACACCGAGAAGCTCACCCGCATGGCATTCCAGCCGCGGAAGTAGGACTCGATGTCCCAGCTCAGGCTGGGCCAGATGCCCGAGGTGAAGATCTCGTTTTCCGGCTTGAACGATGCCGCCAGCAACCAGAGCAGCGGATAGAGCATCAAGATGGATGCGCCGATCAGCAGCACGTGCGCGATCACCGAGAAGATGCGCTTGCGCAGACGGGCATTGGGATCGTTTTCTGATCCGGTGACCACGGTCAGCTTGTGTGCATCAATCGTCATAGTGCACCCAATACTTGGACGTAAGGAAGGAGAAGGCCGTAAAGCACGCGATCAGCAACAGCAGGAACCAGGCCAGCGCCGAGGCATAACCCATGCGGAAATAGCTGAAGGCCTCATTGTAGAGATAGAGCGTGTAGAACAGCGTGGAGTTGATCGGAGACCCGGTACCATTGGAGATGATGAAGGCCGGGGTGAAGCTCTTGAAGGCCTCGATGGTCTGGATGATGGCGTTGAAGAACACCACCGGGGTCAGCAATGGCAGCGTGATCTTCCAGAACTGGCGCCATTTGCTGGCGCCGTCCAAGGAGGCGGCCTCATACATGTCCTGCGGTATCTGACGCAGACCGGCGAGGAAGATGATCATGGGCGAGCCGAACTGCCAGACCGAAAGCACGATCAGCGTCCAGAGCGAATAATTGGGGTTGGAAATCCAGCTTGGGCCGACAATGCCGAAGATGGAGAGGAACTGGTTGACCAGGCCGTCACCGGCGAAAATCTGGCGCCACAGAATGGCAATGGCCACCGACGCGCCGAGCAGGCTGGGCAGGTAGAATACGGCACGGTAAAGCGGCAGCCCCTTCATGCCCCGGTTGAGCAGAATGGCAATGGCCAGCGCGAAGGCGAGCTTCAAAGGCACCGAGAACAGCACGAAGGTGAAAGTGACCCGCATAGAGGTCGCAAAAGTGCGGTCATTGGTGAACATACGCTCGTAATTGGCGAAGCCCACCCAGTCCGGCGAGGTCAGCAGATCGAAATCTGTGAAGCTGAGATAGAAGGACGAGATGATCGGGCCGATGGTGAGGCCGAAAAACCCGATGAACCATGGCAACAGGAAGAGATAGCCGGGGGCGTGGCTTTGCCACGCCCTCGACCACTTCGATGTGCCTGATGCGGCGTCCTGCGGAGCCGCGTCTGCCGCATGCACAGTCATTTTTTATGCGTTCGCCCGTGCCAGAATTGCAGTCGCGTCCTCGACGAAAGCCTTGCCGCCGTCTTCCGGGGAGCGGGCGCCGAAGGCCACTTCCTGGCTGATCACGCGGAGCAGGTTGAGATCGATTTCGCCAGCGGCTGCCGGCGGGGACGGGGGCAGAGCACCAACCAGGTCACCCAGATTTGCCACGAAGTTCAGCGCGATCTGGCTCTGTTCGTCGAGGGTCGGGGTGATGGCTTCACGGACCGAGGCGTTGCACGGAATGCCGCGCTCGACGCCGAGGATCGCACCGGCTTCCGGATTGGTGACGAAGAAGTTGATGAAGGCCGCCGCCGCTTCGCGGTCCGCGGTCGAGCCGCCGACAGAGAAGAACATGGACGGCTTGCGGTAGTGACCGCCGCCGACACCCGGCGCAATGCGCGGATACGAGGCGATCGTCAACTCATCGTCGTTGATCGACTGGTGGATCACCAACTGGTTGGAGTTGGACGGCATCATGGCAGCGCGCTTCATGGCAACCATGGACGATTCCGGAGCCCCGGTGTCGAGCGCCTGGGTTTCAGCGTCGACAATGTAGCCCTTCTGGCGGAAGCCGTCCCACATCTGGAACCATTCGACCATGTCATCGGCCGTAAAGCCGAGCTTGTTGTCCGCGGTGTAAAGCGACTGTCCGCGCTGACGCAGCCAGTTGTCGAGCATGGGCTCGGTGCCCGAGCCATCGGAGAATGCCCGCATGCCGTTGCCGGCTGAATTGAAGGCTTCGCCAATGCGCTCAAGGTCCGCATAGGTCCAGCTATTATCTGGAACAGCTTCCCCGATAGCCTCGAAGGCGGCCTTGTTGACCAAAGTGGCCACCGAGTTCGCACCAAGCGAGATACCATAGAGCTGGCCGTCTACCTTGCCGCCTTCGAGCTGGTCGGCGTCGAATTCACCCAGATCGCCGATCACGTCGTCGAGCGGGGCAATGGCGTTACGGGTCGCGTATTCCACGATGTAACGATAATCCATCTGGATGATGTCGGGGGCAGTGCCACCGGCAGTCTGGGTGGCCAGCTTGGGCCAGTAGTCGTTCCAGCTCAGGAACTCGGCCTCAAGGCCGGGGTTACCGGCGGCCTCGTAAAGGTCGGTCACGGCATAGGTGCGGTCGGCGCGAGCCTGGCCACCCCAGAAGATCAGGCGCAGCGCGCTCTGAGCCCAGGCCGGGTTGATGCCGGCAGCAGCGGCTGCGGCCAGTGCCGACGATCCCATCAGAAACTGACGGCGTCCAAGTCGAATTGTCATGTCTTTCCTCCCATGAACAGTTGCCATTCCGCGGCGCGGAACCGGGTGTGGTCAGCGACCTCCCCGTCGCTAAATCACCAACTGGTTACTACGTTAGAGCCTATGACGCGCTTGTCAATCATCATTGGCTCCGGATTTCGTGCACAGAGCAGCGGATGCCTCTGCGGCAAAATAACCAGCCAGTTACGCCCATACCATACAAGCCGCGCCGGCGGCAACAATCTTGTATGGAAGTTAATCGCACCGATTTCACCCCTATGAAACAGCCCTGCTGTGTCCTGCGCCATCGGTAGCAGACTTTGTGGGCAGGCCAGTCTCCTCAGGCGGCCGCCATCTCCTCCTAAGGCAGACAGTGGCGCAAAAAAGCCAATTGGAAAACTACGAAATTTCGGTGACACTATAGAGAATATCTATAGCTAATAGCTGATCGGGGGGGGTCACCGATGGACAAGCTGCTCACTCAATTTCTCGCCGTCGCCGATGCTGGTTCGCTGAGCGGGGCGGCCACAGCCCTGTTCATCACCCAGCCCACGCTGAGCTTCAATATGAACAAGCTCGAGGAAACCGTAGGGGCCCCGCTGTTCGATCGGTCCTCGCGCGGCATGACGCTGACGCGCTATGGTGAGACGCTCTACGAAAATGCGCGGCTGATGCGCCGGCTCTATGACAACACGCTCAACGCCATTGCCGACCAGAAACGCGGGTCCGAGCGGGGTATGTCGATCGGTACAGGCTATTCCTGGTGGACCATGTTCCTGCGCGACATGGTGGTGGACTATCAGCGCGAATTCCCCAAGGCGCCGGTGCAAATCAGCCTGGGCAATCAGCTTCGGCTGATGGACCAGATGCTCTCGGGCGATATATCCATGTTTCTCGCCCATGAAATCGACGGGTTGAGCGGCGCGATCGGCACCGATTTCGTGCCGCTGACCCGGGTCTACAATGCCTTCTTCGTGCGCAAGGCCCACGGGCTGCTGGGCGGGCCGCGGAGCCTGGCCGAGATCGACAGCTATCCCATTGTGATCAGCTCGCTTGCGGAAAGCCGGCACGAGCGGTTCTTCGATCCTTCCCGCCGACGCACCCGCGTGGAAACCGTGTTCGACCGGACCAGTGTGGCGTTCCGCACCAATTCGCTGGCGGCGTGCGTCGACTACGCGCTGGCGACCGATGCGGTGCTGGTCCACACCCATGTGTTGCGCGACCATTTTGGCGAACGCGGCCTGGTCGAAGTGGAGCAGAAGGATGAGCCGCGCCGCGCGGTGACCGGCATCTATGTGCTCAAGGAGCGCCGCGGTGAGGCACGGGTCGAAGAGCTGATCGGACGGATCACCAGGGCTTGTAACGCAGTGTTGCCGCCCTGGGAGCCGGCCTCATAAGAGTGCACCAACACGCATTGCCAGTCGCGTTGGGCCCGCGATTTGTGTTTCCCATGCCCGACTAACATGTTAGTTAGACACCATGCAGCAAGCCCTCGATTTCTCCCTTCAGCCCCAAGCCCCGACCCCCGACCGCCTGGCGGCCGGAGAACGCGTTGCCACACGCCTTAAAGGACAGGTTCAGGGCGCCATCCATACCGACCCGCTGATGACCTATGCCTGGAGCGGCGATGCCAGCTCTTACCGGCTGATCCCGGCGGTGGTGGTGTTCGTCAATTCCGAGGATGATGTGCGCGCCGTGTTCAAGGCGGCACGGGCAGAGGGCTTGCCGGTGACGTTCCGGGCGGCCGGCACCTCGCTGTCGGGCCAGGCGGTGACCGACGGGGTTTTGGCCGTGCTGGGCGATGGCTGGCGCAAGCTGGACATCCACCCCGACGCCGAGCAGGTCACGCTGGGGCCGGCAATTATCGTGGCGGAGGCCAATCGGGCGCTCAAACCCTTCGACAAGAAGATTGGCCCCGACCCGGCCAGCCAGGCCACCTGCAAGATCGGCGGGGTGGTCAACAACAATTCATCAGGCATGTGCTGCGGGGTGGCGCAGAACACCTATCACACCATGGCGCGTTTGCGGATCGTGCTGACGGACGGCACCATGCTCGATTCGGGTGACGCCGCCAGCCGCGACGCCTTCCGCATCAGCCATGCGGCGATGCTCGAACAGATCCATCAATTGCATCACGACGTGATGGCGGACGCAGAGTTGGTAGACCTGATCCGGCACAAGTACCGGATCAAGAACACGGTGGGCTATTCGCTCAATGCGCTGGTCGATTATCATGACCCGCTCGATATCCTGATCCACTTGATGGTGGGCTCGGAAGGCACGCTCGGCTTTGTTTCCGAGGTGACCTACAACACCGTGCCCGAGCATCCGTTCAAGGCCACGGGCCTTGTCCCGTTTCCCGACCCGCAGGCGGCAGGGCGTGCCATTATCGAAATGGCCAATGGCGGCGTGCAGGTGACGACCGGTGTCACAGCGGCCGAATATATCGAGCGGCGCGCGCTGGCGACGGTGGAGCATTTGCCGCCCATGGCCCCGCTGCTGCCCTGGCTGACGGCGGATTCCCCGGCAGTGCTGATCGACGTGACGGCGCCGGACGAGGCGACCCTGCTGGCTGAAATTGCCAAGACCGAAGATCTGCTCAAGCGCCATGGCGCGACTCATGTCGAACTCAGTCGCGATGCCCAGCGCAGCGCGGCCCTGTGGGATATTCGCAAGGGGTTCTTCACCTCAGGCGGCGCGGCGCGGCCCAAGGGCACCTCGATGCTGACCGAGGACGTGGCGGCGCCCATCGAGCGGCTGGCCGAGTTCGTGGTCGACATGCGCAATCTGCTCGACAAGCACGGCTATGACGATGCGATCATTTTCGGGCATGCGCTGGCCGGAAACCTGCATTTCCAGATGAGCGACAATTTTGCCGAGACCGGTGCCGCCGAAAAATTCGATCTGTTCAACCAGGAACTCTCGGAGCTGGTCTCGGTGCGCTATGGCGGTTCGCTCAAGGCGGAGCACGGCACCGGCCGCGCCATTGCCGCCTTTGTGGAGGCAGAATGGGGCGCCAAGGCCTATCAACTGATGCACCGGATCAAGGCGATATTCGACCCGGAGAAGCTGCTCAATCCCGGCGTGCTGCTCAATGACGATCCCAAGATCCACATCAAGAATTTGAAGGTCATGCCGCTGGCTGACGAGCTCACCGATCTGTGCATCGAATGCGGATTTTGCGAGCCGGCCTGCCCCAGCCACCATATGACACTGACCCCGCGTCAGCGGATTGCCGTGACGCGAGAGCGGGCGCGATTGCGCGAAACCGGGGAGGACCCGGCGCGGCTGGCGCGGTTCGACGCCGATTTCCAATATGCCGGCCTTGATACCTGCGCGGCGTGCAATCTGTGCTCCCTCCGGTGCCCGGTGGGCATTGAGACCGGCACCATGATCATGGGCGAACGCGCGAAGCGACGCGGACCGACCGCCCATTGGGTTGCCCAATTGGCGGCCGACCATCGGGGTGCGGTGGAAACCATGATGCGCGGCGGGGTGGCGCTGGCCGATACAGCTCGGACCATAATTCCCGCGCCGGCGGTGGAAGCCGTGACCGATGCGGCGCGGCGAATGACCGGCAAACGGGTGCCGCGGGTGTCTCGCGCGCTGCACCACGGGCCAGGTACGCCCAAGGTTCGCAATAGCAGGCAGGACCCGCGCACGACTGGATTTCCGGTGCCGATTGCCCAAACCGGGCGGCCGAGCGTGGTCTATTTTCCGGCCTGTCCCAGCCGCATGTTTGGTGCACCCGGGACCAGCCACCAGCTGCTCGACACGCCAGCGGCGATGATCGCGCTGCTGGAGCGGGCCGGCTATGACGTGATCGTGCCGGAGAAGCTCAATGGCCAATGCTGCGGCCAGCCGTTTCAATCCAAGGGTTTTCCCGAGCAGGCCGCCGAGGTGGGCGGGGCGCTCAAGGGTGAGTTGTCGCGGCTTTCAGATGCCGGACGGTTGCAGGTGGTGACGGACGCTTCGACCTGCGCCAAGCATCTGAAGGAATTTCCGGGCGATGCGGCGGTGGCGGATTCGGCCGCGTTCCTCGCCCAGCATGTGCTGCCGAAACTGAGCATAACGCAGCGGCTGCCGGTGGTGGCGGTACACCACAATTGCTCGGCACAACGGCTGTTCGAACAGCCAATGACCGAGGCGGTGGCGCAGGCCTGTGCCGAGAAGGTGGCGGTTTTGTCGTCGATCACCTGCTGCGGCTATGCGGGCGACAAGGGGCTGTTCGTGCCCGAACTCAACGAACACGCGACGCGGCGGGTGGACAATGATGTTCCGGAGGGATGCGAGCTGGGCGTGTCGACGGTGTCCACCTGCGCCTCGGGCCTATCCGAGCGCGCCGGGGTGCCTTTCGTGGGACTGGCGAGCCTGCTGGAGTGGGCGAGCCGATAGGTCTTTGCTCGTCACCCCACCCTCAATCCTTCTCAACTCTCCACCGGAGAGTTTTGCCCTTGAGGACGGTTCGAAGCCCCTCAAGGGAGCCGTTTGGAGCTATCCTCTCCCTCCCCTTGTGGGGAGGGAGAGGAGTTGGGCAAACCTGCAGCAACGGCATCCCGCCATTCCAGCATAGCTCTCAGGGCAAATCTCACGTGGTGATTTGCCGAGCGGGACGGTTGGTGGTTACTCCGCCGCCTGCTTTTCGAGGACGGCGCGCTGGTCGGTGATGGCCAGGGGCTCGACAGCCACGATATGGTCGCGCTTGCGGTGGATGCGCAGGCGTTTGACGCGGCGGCTGTCGGCGGCCAGCACCTCAAACTCGAACCCCCTGATGCCATTGATCCGCTCGCCCCGCTTGGGAACATGACCGGCCAGGTCAAAGACCAGGCCGCCAATGGTATCGACATCCTCGGCATGCTCGCCAGGATCAAAATCGGGGCCGATCATGGCCTGCACGTCCTCGAGTTCCGCGCGGGCATTGGCGACAAAGACGTCTTCGCCGACCTTGCGGATGAGCGCCGCCTCGGCGACGTCGTGCTCATCCTCGATCTCGCCCACCACCGCTTCGAGCAGGTCCTCGATGGTGACCAGCCCGTCGGTGCCGCCATATTCATCGACCACGATGGCCATATGCACGCGGCTGGCGCGCATGGATTGCAAGAGATCGGCCGCCGGCATGAAGGTGGGCACGAACATGGCCTTGCGCAGAATGCCCAGCCGGCCGATCTTCTGGCGGAGGGCGGTCGAGAGCAGCTTGACCGGGACGTCCTTTTCCGCATCGGTCACCGGTTCGGTGATCTTTTGCAGCGCATCCTTGATGTGGATGAAGCCCACGATATTGTCGAGCCCATCTTCATAAACCGGCAGGCGCGAATGGCCGACCTGGCGGAAGCGGGCGAGCAGTGTGCCCAAATTGATATCGGAGGGCACGGCCTGGATATCGGAGCGCTCCACCATAACGTCGTCGATCGACACCTTGGAGAGTTTGAGAACGTTCTGAAGGATCAGCCGTTCGCTTTCCGAAAAGTCACCGGTTTCGGCGCCGCCGGTATCGTCAAGCGCTTCCTGCAGATCATCGCGCAGGGATACCGTGGTCCGCGCCATCAGGCTGCGGATGCGGTGCCACAGGGTCGGCCCCCGCGACACGGCGGGGGCGGGACTAGAAGGAGGTTCGGGGTTTTCGGCCACCCGTAGGGCCCTACTGTCGCTATCGTTCATTCATCTCGCGCCGCATAAAAGCGGCCAATTGACTGTCCTATAAGACCGGAAATGCCCCGGACGATCCGGGGTTCCTGCCAGAAAATTCATTCGGCATAGGGATCAGCGATCCCAAGCCCTGCCAATATCTGGGTTTCCAGTCCCTCCATTTGAAGGGCCTCTGTCTCATCAAGGTGATCATACCCTAAAATGTGGAGAAATCCATGCACCATAAGATGGGTGAAGTGATCCTCCAGACTCTTGCCCAGGTCGGCCGCTTCACGCTCCAGCGTTTCCCGGGCCAGGGTGATGTCACCCAAAAGGCCGATGACGGGGTCGAATGGCTCGATCTGAGGAAAGCTCAACACATTGGTGGAACTGTCTTTTCCGCGCCACTGGGCGTTGAGTTCGCGCTGTTCGGTATCGTCGGTGAGGAGAACCGAGATTTCCGCTGCACCCTTGATTTTCGGCTTGGCGCCGGCCAAAGCGGCCAGCACCGCCTTTTCGGCCAGCGCATCAAAGTGATCGGGCCAGCCCTCCGCATTGCGGATGACGGCGATTTCCAGCGGTGGCAATGGCGGCATCGGGATGCGGTTCAGCTCCGGGGCATGGTGCCCAATGTGCGCGCCAGACCGTCCCGGTCCCCATCCTTTTCAGCGATGCGTCGCGCAGCATCCTGCTCATAGGCCCGAACGATACGGCCGACAAGCGCGTGACGCACCACATCCTGATCGTTGAAGCGGGACACATGCACGCCTTCGACGCCATCGAGCAGCTTGACCGCTTCGACCAGGCCCGATTTCTCGCCACGTGGCAAATCGACCTGGCTGGGGTCGCCGGTGACGATCATTTTCGAATTCTCACCCAGGCGGGTCAGGAACATTTTCATCTGCATGGATGTGGTGTTCTGCGCCTCATCGAGAATGACCACGGCATTGGCGAGCGTGCGGCCGCGCATGAAGGCGAGCGGGGCGACCTCGATAATGCCCGAAGTGATGCAGCGCTCGACATTTTCGGGCTTCATCATGTCGTAAAGCGCGTCATAGAGCGGGCGGAGATAGGGATCGACCTTTTCCTTCATGTCGCCCGGCAGGAAGCCGAGACGCTCGCCGGCTTCGACGGCCGGGCGGGAAAGAATGATGCGGTTGATATCGCCGCGTTCGAGCAAGGACGCAGCGTGGGCCACGGCCAGATAGGTCTTGCCGGTACCGGCGGGACCGGTTCCGAAGACCAGTTCGCTGCGCTCCATGGCGCGCATATAGGCGTCCTGCGCCGGGGTGCGGGCGACGATGGTCGATTTGCGCGTGGCAATCTGGGCCATACGGACCTTGCCCTTGCGCTCAAGGGTAGGGAGCGTGAGCTGGCTATCCTCGGTCTCGATCATACGGATAACCGCATCGACGTCGGCAATGTCCATGCTGCGGCCCTCTTCGAGCCCGGCATAGAGCGATTCAAGCACCCGACGCGCCTGATCGACCTTTGAAGCCGCGCCCTTCAAAAGCACATGATTGCCGCGCGGCGTGGCGCTGACGGCAAGGCGCTGTTCGATAAGGGCGAGGTTTTGGTCGAAATCGCCATAGAGCTGGGCAGCCAGGCGATTATCATCAAAGGCGAGTTCGAGTTGCGATGCGAGGGCATTATCGGCGGTGGGTGGCAAGTGCCTGCTCAAACTTTCTCGGCTCCCGAAAGGGGCGCCGCGGAGGGCAGCGCCCGGACAACAACGAGGCTAGGCTGATTTGGGTTCGTTGTCTGTAGCAATATTGTGACGCAAGGCCCGTTGTACAAGCAAGGGAACGCTCACTGCCAATCGCGCATTGCGTGACAGCACTCCAACAATGCTTTCGAGGACATCATGAGCTGGAAGTTTCTCGGCGTCATCTTTGCCATGCTGCTGCTCTCACCGGGGCCGGCGCTGGGGCAGAGGGCAGATGCGGGCTGGCAAACCTATACCGATGACGAGTTCGGGTTTTCGGCGCAGTTGCCGCTTGGAATCTTTGTGCTCGACCCCAACGGACAGACCCCCGGTATGACCCTCGTGGAACGTGGCGGGTCTGCCAACCTCAGGCTCTATGGCGGTCCGGCGATCGGGCTGGACCGGAACACCCTTGAAGACCGGCTCTCAGCAGGGCCCGGTATCAGCCAAGTCACTTATCGCGCCGGTGGCCCGTCATGGTTCGTGCTCTCCGGATACTATGCGCCGAGCCGCCCGGGAGAAGAAACGATCTTCTATACCAAGGTGATGTTCTCAGAGGAGCGCACGAGCTTTTCGGCCTTCGAGATGACGTTCCCGGCCGCCGAGAAACCTCGGTTCGCGCCGATCGTGGAACACCTCGAAGATCACTTCACCCGGCCGCAATACTAGCGAGGCAAAGGTCCGGAGGGTCTCAGGCCGCCGCGGCCTGCTTCAGCCGGCCCACCAGCGAATTGGTGCTGGTGCCGATGATTTCGACCTCATGGATCGCGCCGATCAGATCGGTGGAGCCATCGAGATGCACCGCCTGCAGATAGGGTGAGCGGCCTCCCACCTGGCCGGGCATGCGCCCGACCCGCTCGATCAGTACGGGCAGGGTCTTGCCGACGCAGGAGGCGTGGAAGTCTGCCGTCTGCTTGTTGACCAATTCCTGCAGGCGATAGAGCCGCTCGGTCTTCACCTCCTCAGCGATCTGATCGGTGAGGTTGGCGCCGGGCGTACCGGGGCGGGTCGAATATTTGAACGAGTAGGCCGAGGCATAGCCGGTCTCGCGGATGATGCTCAGCGTGTCCTCGAAATCAGCGTCGGTTTCGCCGGGGAAACCGACGATGAAATCGCCCGAGAGCGCCATGTCGGGACGGGCGGCCTTGATGCGCTCGATCAGCGAGAGATATTCAGCCGCCGTGTGCCTGCGGTTCATGGCCTTCAAAATGCGGTCCGAACCGGACTGCACCGGCAGGTGCAGATAGGGCATGAGCAAGGGCAGGTCGCGATGGGCCGCGATCAGCGCGTCGTCCATATCGCGCGGATGGCTGGTGGTGTAGCGCAGGCGCTCGAGCCCGTCGATCTCGGCGAGCAGAAAAGCCAGTTCGCCAAGGCCAACACTGCGGCCGGCCGCATCGAGGCCGTGATAGGCATTCACATTCTGCCCCAGCAGGGTGATTTCCTTGACCCCGGCTTCGACCAGGCCGCGCGCTTCGGCGAGCACCTGAGCTACCGGGCGGCTGACCTCGGCGCCTCTTGTATAAGGGACCACGCAGAAGGAACAGAACTTGTCGCAGCCTTCCTGCACGGTGAGGAACGCGGTCAAGCCGCGCTTGATCGTGACTTCCTTCCTGGCTGCCGGCAGGTGCTCGAACTTGTCTTCCTCGGGGAAGTCGGTGTCGATCACGGCTTTTTTAAGCGCCGGATGCATGTGGCGCTGACCTTGCGCCTTTTCCAGCATGCCGGGCAGGCGGTGATAGGCCTGGGGACCGAAGACCAGATCGACGACAGGGGCGCGGCGCGCAATTTCCTCGCCCTCGGCCTGGGCCACGCAGCCGGCAACGCCGATCATCATGTCGCCACCGGCGGCGCGCTTCTCGCCCTGCAGTTCCTTCAATCGCCCGAGCTCGGAGAACACCTTTTCGCTGGCCTTTTCGCGGATATGGCAGGTGTTGAGCAGCACAAGGTCGGCCTCGGCGATCTCCTGGGTGGGCAGATAGCCGTGCGGAGCCAGGGCATCGGCCATGCGGTCACTGTCATAGACATTCATCTGACAGCCATAAGTCTTGATGAAGACGCGTTTGGGCGCGGTCTCGGGCAGGGTTTCGATATCGCTCATGCCGCGCTGTTTACCAGAGCCTGCAATCGGATGCCATGCCCCTGCAACCAGTATGCTTTGGGCGTGTTGTACGGTTTCACAGGAAAACAGAACTATGGCGGACGACAAGCATAAATCGGAAGATGCCGCTGCCTTGCGCAACGGACGCAAGCCCGGCCCCAAGGACTCGCCGGTACAGGTGCGCAATTCCGGTCCCCAGGAAATGGTAGATCAACCGGAGAACTGGGACGCAACGGACGAGGCGGTGGACGAAAGTTTCCCGGCCAGCGATTCAAGTGCCAAGTATTAAGTAACCGATTGCCGCTAAAGCGGTGGCACAGGCAACGAAAGCTGGGGCAAATGGCGGACAAGACGGTCCAGCAGAGGGCCAAGCTGGCGCAGAGGCGCGGGCGACCGATTGCGTTCTATCTGGTCGCACTGGTGCTTGCCATTCTGATCCCGGCCCTCGCCGTGGCGCTCGTCCTCCTCAACAGCACGCATGATGCCCAGCAAAAGGTGCTGGCGGCCCTGACCAGCACCACGGTGCAGGCGATGGGCCAGACGGTCGACCGCGAAATCAACGGCATGGCGACCACATTGCGGGTGCTATCCACCAGCCAGTCGCTGCAGGAGGGCGATCTGGCGGGGTTTCATCAACGGGCGCTCAGTGCCCTGGCCGGTACCGGCTCCTATCTGATCGCGGTCGATGACGACTATCAGCAATTGCTCAATACCAGGGTCGGCTATGGCGCAGAGCTTGGATCGACCTCCGACGCGGAAACCGCACAGCGCGCCATAGAGCGCGGGGTATCGACCATTTCGCCGCTGTTTTTCGGGCAGACGGCACAAACCTATGTGTTCAATGTCTGGCTGCCGGTCAGCGACGCCGGGCCGGTGCGGCTGGTGACCATGACGCAGGATGCGCGCAATCTGGTCCCTGCACTGCAATCGCGCCAATTGCCCGAGGGCTGGCATGCGGCCCTGGTCGACACCAACAATGCCGTGATCGCCGCCACGGTCGGTTCCAATCTCGACATCGGCTCCATTCTCCCCATCCGCCAGAATATGGAGGGCGCGACGGGTGATGGCTGGGTACAGGAGCAATGGAACGGGGAACGCGTCGTTACGGCCGAGTGGCGCTCCGGCTATACCGGCTGGCGGATCGTCGCCTGGGCCGCCGCCGCACAGGTGCAGCGGCCATTGCAGGATTCCATCTTTCAACTCGGCCTCTGGGGCGTGTTGATCGCCCTGCTGGCCGCCGCGGTCGCCACCATGATCGCCCGTCGGATCGGGGGCTCGGTGCAGGGCTTGCAGATGGACGCGGCGCGGCTGGGCCGGGGCGAGGCCGTCTACCCACGCACTTACCCCATCGCCGAGATTGCCGACGTGTCTCAGGCCTTGGCTGAGGCCTCCGAACAGCGCCAGACCGCGGATCGCGATATCCGCTTTCTGATGCGCGAATTGGCCCACCGCTCGAAAAACCAGATGGCGGTGATTGCCGCCATGGCCAAGCAGACCGCGCGCGGCGCGAGCGATATTCCCAGCTATGTGGCCGCGCTGGAGCGGCGCATCATGGGGCTGGCGCGCTCGACCGACCTGCTGCTGGCGCATGGCCGGGCCGGGGTGATGCTGTTTGACCTGGCAGAGCAGCAATTAGCGCCGTTCCGTCCGCCAGAGGATAGCCGCCTCACCGTTGCAGGACCCGATATCCGCATCAATCCGCAGGGTGCGCAGATCCTGGGCATGGCCCTGCACGAACTGGCGACCAATGCCACGCGGCATGGGGCGTTTGCCGAACCCGATGGCCGACTGGAGCTGCGCTGGGACATCAGTACGAGCATGCTGCATATGCGCTGGCGCGAATATCTGGGCCGGAAGCTGGTGCTGGGCGAAGGATCGGGCTTCGGCACGATCGTATTGCGCACCATGGTTGGCGGTGCCCTGGGTGCGCAGGTGGAGCGGGAGGTTCACGAGGACGGCGTGGAGTGGACCTTCGAGGTGCCGCTGAGCGCACTCGACCCCGACTTTGCCGCTGAGCGGCCGGACGAGCCGGCCCCAGGCCCATAGGCCCTGTCGCGGTTGAACCCGGCAAGCTCGGCAGTCCAATAAATTCTGGCTTTTGCGCGCCATTTGCCCTATAGCAGCGCCAGCCGGAACCGGGCCGCTATGCCCGGGACCTGCATGAACACGGCCCCTCCTGGACGACATCCCGGCTGGGGCGACCCCCATCCTATTGTTTTGAAAGGATATGCCCGATGTCGATCACTGCTGAACGCAAGACGCAGCTCATCCAGGAATATGCCACCAAGGCCAATGATACCGGTTCGCCGGAGGTCCAGGTCGCGATCCTGTCCGAGCGCATCTCGAACCTGACCGAGCACTTCAAGGGCCACAACAAGGATAACCATTCCCGCCGTGGCCTGCTGAAGCTGGTTTCGACCCGTCGTTCGCTTCTCGACTACCTCAAGCGCGTGGACGAGAACCGCTACAAGACGCTGATCGAAAAGCTCGGCCTGCGTCGCTAGGCACGACTTTCTGGCGCGGGAGACCCCTTCCGCGCCGGTTTGCCCTTTTAGGGCATGCCGGACCTGAACGGTCTGGCGCCATAGGCCGGCATTGCCGGGGCATGGCAGGATTATCGGCCTCTTCCGCTGCTGGAGAGGCTCATTGTCTTGTCCATGTTCTGTCCGTGCCAGACATGAACCCGTGCCTGATTTTGAGCCCGGCGCGCACATGGGTGCGAGGCGGGGTGCGGGCACACCGGAGACGTTCGTGGGGTCAAAGCCTAGCCCCGCGTTCCCGCGCTTCCGGCAGAATGGAAAGACGAATAAAGATGTCGATCAAGTTTGATCACCACAAGGTCGAGCTCAACTGGGGCGGCCAGCCCCTGACGCTCGAAACCGGCAAGATGGCCCGCCAGGCCGATGGTGCCGTGCTCGCAACGCTGGGCGAAACCGTCGTATTGGCCACCGTGGTCAGCGCCAAGTCGCCCAAGCCGGGCCAGGACTTCTTCCCGCTGACCGTCAACTATCAGGAAAAATACTTTGCCGCCGGCAAGATCCCGGGCGGCTATTTCAAGCGCGAAGGCCGCCCGACCGAGAACGAAACCCTGGTTTCGCGCCTCATCGACCGCCCGATCCGCCCGCTGTTTCCCGATGGCTACAAGAACGAGACCCAGGTCGTCATCACCGTTCTCCAGCATGACCTGGAAAACAATCCCGACATTCTCTCCATGGTGGCCGCTTCGGCTGCGCTGACCATTTCTGGCGTTCCCTTCATGGGTCCGATCGGTGCGGCACGCGTCGCCTATATCGATGGCGAATATGTGCTGAACCCCTCGATCGACCGCCGCAGCGACAGCAAGCTGGACCTGGTCATGGCCGGTACGCAGGACGCTGTGCTGATGGTGGAATCGGAAGCTCAGGAGCTCTCCGAGGAGGTGATGCTGGGTGCCGTGATGTTCGGCCACAAGGCCTCGGCCCAGGTCATCGAAGGGATCATCAAGCTGGCCGAGCTGGCCGCCAAGGAACCGCGCGACTTTACCGCCCCGGACTATTCGGAGCTGGAAAAGGAAGTGCTGGCGCTGGCCGAAGCCGATCTGCGCGCGGCCTACAAGCTGACCGACAAGCAGGCCCGCTACGCCGCCGTCGACGCCGCCAATGCCAAGGTCAAGGAAGCTTTTGCCGCCAAGATCGAAGCGGGCGAGGTTTCCAAGGAAGATTTGGGTGAGGTGGTGCACAACCTCCAGGCCAAGATCGTGCGCTGGAACATTCTGGACACCGGCAGCCGCATCGACGGTCGTGACACCAAGACGGTCCGTCCGATCCTGGCGGAAGTGGGCGTGTTGCCCCGCACCCACGGTTCGGCCGTGTTCACCCGCGGTGAAACCCAGGCGCTGGTGGTTGCCACGCTGGGCACTGCCGATGACGAGCAGTTCATCGATAGCCTCGAGGGCACCTACAAGCAGAACTTCCTCTTGCACTACAACTTCCCGCCATACTCGGTCGGTGAAGCTGGCCGCATGGGTTCGCCCGGCCGTCGCGAAATCGGCCACGGCAAGCTCGCCTGGCGCGCGATCAACCCGATCCGCCCCTCGATCGAAGAATTCCCCTATACGCTGCGCGTGGTCTCGGAAATCACCGAGTCCAATGGTTCGAGCTCGATGGCAACCGTCTGCGGCACCTCGCTGGCGCTGATGGATGCCGGCGTGCCGATGAAGCGTCCGGTGGCCGGCATTGCCATGGGCCTGATCCTGGAAGGCGAGAAATACGCCGTGCTCAGCGATATCCTGGGCGATGAGGATCACCTGGGCGACATGGACTTCAAGGTGGCTGGCACCGAAGAAGGCGTCACCTCGCTGCAGATGGACATCAAGATCGCCGGTATCACCGAAGAGATCATGAAGGTTGCCCTGGCCCAGGCCAAGGAAGGCCGCATCCACATCCTGGGTGAAATGGCCAAGGCGATCAGCCAGAGCCGCGGTGAAGTGGGCGAATTCGCGCCACGCATCGAGACCCTCAAGATCCCGACCGACAAGATCCGTGAAGTGATCGGTACCGGCGGCAAGGTCATCCGCGAGATCGTGGAAAAGACCGGCGCCAAGATCAATATCGAAGACGACGGCACGGTGAAGGTTTCGTCCTCGGACGGCACCCAGATCGATGCGGCCATCAAGTGGATCAAGTCGATCACCGACGAGCCCGAAGTCAACGCCATCTATCAGGGCACGGTGGTCAAGACCGCCGACTTCGGCGCCTTCGTCAATTTCTTCGGTGCCAAGGACGGCCTGGTGCATATTAGCCAGCTGGCCGACCAGCGCGTGGCCAAGACCACCGATGTGGTCAAGGAAGGCGACAAGGTCTGGGTCAAGCTGCTGGGCTTTGACGAGCGCGGCAAGGTTCGCCTCTCCATGAAGGTCGTCGACCAGGAGACTGGCAAGGAACTCGCCAAGGAAGACGCAGCCGAGTAAGGCTGTGCCATCCAGGCAGACACATGGTGAAAAGGCCGGGCCGCTGCCCGGCCTTTTCTTTACCCGGTGGCGGGGCACCCCAGGCAGACGCGGCTTTGACCAGCCATGAAGAGGGGCAGACCGGCATGACCACTGTGCTTTTCATCCACAGCGCTGGCGGGGTGGACCATGCAGCCGCTGCGGCTGCTCCGGCGGTGATAGAGGCCGTCGCCGCGCTCGCCGAGAGCTAGGTGTGGCCGGTGCGCAACATTCGTGCACTCATCACATTGCGGCGAGGAACTGCCGTATTGGTGCCACGTTAAGGCCATCAAGCGTTACTCATAAGCGTGACGTGCATGACGTCCGCTTTTCCCCCGTCTGCTCCGAGGTTGTTGTTTTGATTTCCCGCCGCCTGTTTCTGCTTGGCCTATCCGCCACTGCTCTTTCGGCCTGTTCCAGCACGCGCCAGCCAGTGGTGCAGGAACCGGTCATCGACCCCTACTACCAGCGCATGTATGGTCCCGTAACGGGCGAGCCCTATATGGTCGCAGGCATGGATCTGAGGCGCGTCGACCCCAAATGGTGGCGCCAGGAAGTGCCCTATTACACCTCTGAGCGGCCCGGCACGCTGGTGGTCGACACCCCCGCGCACTACCTCTATCTCGTGATGGAAAACAACCGCGCCCTGCGCTATGGCATCGGCGTGGGCAAGGACGAGGCGCTGGTCTTCCGTGGCGAGGCCACCATCGGCCGCAAGGCGGCCTGGCCGCGCTGGACGCCGACCAAATCCATGATTGCGCGCGAGCCGGATCGCTATGGCCCTTATGCCAATGGCATGGAGCCCGGCCCGGAGAACCCGTTGGGGCCGCGCGCGCTTTATCTCTACAAAAATGGCCGCGACACCTTGTTCCGCATCCACGGCACCACTGAGCCCTATACGATCGGCACCAATGTCTCTTCGGGCTGCATTCGCCTGATGAACCAGGACATTATCGACCTTTATTCCCGCGTACCGGTCGGCGCGCGAGTGACCGTGATCAACTCACCGGCAGGTAGCCTGGTGGCGACGCCAGGCCTCACCCCGGTAATCGGATAGACTCATTCGGCCACCCTTGAGTGGTCTAGAAAATTGCCGGCGGCGGACCCCCACCGTAGTCACCCGCTTCCGGCAACACCAAGGCCCGCTTTCCGGCAAGGGAGGCGGGTCTTTTCTTGGACAAATTGGTCCGCGATGATTTTGTCGCGTGTCGGTGGGGACAAATGTTCGTACTTCTCAACGGATCTTTCGGGATCGGCAAGACGACGACGGCACGGCTGGTCGCCTGCCAGATGCCCAATGCAGCGGTTTCCGACCCCGAGCATATCGGCTACGTGCTGCGCCGCCTGCCGGCCTGGATGCCGGGCCTTGGCCACCAACCGGCCGAATACCAGGACATGGACCTGTGACGCCGGCTGATCGTGCATCAGGCGCGGCTGATGCATTGGCGTGTCGGGATCGTGATCGTGCCCATGGCCTTTACCAATCTTGACTATCTCGATGCGTTTGCACGCGCGCTGAGCACGACCGCCCCGGTCAAGCGCATTTGCCTGGTGGCGCCGCTGGAGGTGATCCACGCACGCCTCCTGCGGCGCGGGATTGCGGAGGGGCGGAGCGAAATGACCGCATTCGAGCAGCGGCGGTCGGCCGAGTGCGTAGCGATGCATGCTAACCCGGCCTTTGGCGAAAAGGTGGATGCGACGGCGTCGCGCGAGCTGGTCGCGGCCCAGATCGTCCATATGATGCAGGACAGTCCACCGGCCCGCTAAAGCCGGGTGACGGTACCGCCATCGAGCAGTACGGCCATGGGCATGGTCATTGCCTGCCAGAAGGACAGCGGCTCGATCTCTGCCATCTGCGCCAGATAGAGCGTCATCGCCGTGCCATGGGTGACCAGCAGCAGGTCTCCGCCCGCATTGGCGCGGTGTGCCCGCGCCACCGCCGCTTTGAACCGTGTCCTGACCGCGTCAGCGGTTTCGCTGCCAAAGACCAGGTCGCCGGGATTGGCGAAGAGACGGGCGATACCCGCCTCGAAATCGGCTCTGGGCAGAAAGCCGAGCGTGCTGCGGTCGTGTTCGCGGAGGTCGGGATCGCAGTCCAGACGCCAGTTGTGGGCATGGGCGAGAATTTCGGCGGTCTGTCGTGCCTTGGGCTCGTCGCTGGAGACGATAGCGGTCATCTCAAAGCCATCCATCCGGCCGGCCAGGTCTTCGGCCGCCGTCACGCCGGCGGATGAAAGCACCCAGTCGCGTGCAGGCGTGGCGGGATCGATGGCGGGGATGCTGTGGCGAACAAGAATGATGCGACCCATCGAGACCCCTTTCAAACAAGAAGGGCGCAACCGTCAGGTCGCGCCCTTCTTCAATTCGTTTCCAGATCCAGGCCCTACAGCGTGCGCTGGACGGTCTCGACGCGGAAGCATTCGATGACGTCGCCCTGGCGGATGTCTTCGTAGTTCTCGAAAGCCATGCCGCATTCCTGGCCGGTCTGGACGTCCTTGACCTCGTCCTTGAAGCGCTTGAGCGTCTTGAGCTTGCCTTCGTGGATGACCACGTCGTCGCGCAAGAGGCGCACACCGGCACCGCGTTCGACGATACCCTCGGTAACCTGACAGCCGGCAACCTTGCCCACCTTGGTGATCTGGAAGACTTCCAGGATCTTGGCGTAGCCAATGAAGGTTTCGCGGCGTTCCGGCGCGAGCAGGCCGCTCATGGCGTTCTTCACGTCATCCACGAGGTCGTAGATGATGTTGTAGTAGCGGATCTCGATGCCGTCGCGGGTGGCCAGGTCCTGCGCCTGCTTGTTGGCGCGGACATTGAAACCGATGACAATGGCGTTCGAGGCCGAGGCAAGGGTGACATCGCTTTCGGTGATGCCGCCCACGCCGCTCATCAGGATCTGTGCCGAGACTTCGTCGGTCGAGAGCTTGTTGAGCGAGGCCACGATGGCTTCCACCGAACCCTGCACGTCACCCTTGATGATGAGCGGGAACTTGGAGATGCCAGCGATCTTGAGCTGGTTCATCATCTGCTCAAGGCTTGTCGCGCCGCCGCCCGCCGTCTTCTCACGAATGGCGCGCTGACGGTATTCGGTGACTTCACGGGCACGGGCTTCGTTCTCGACCACCGAGAAGCGGTCGCCGGCGCTCGGAACGCCGGTAAAGCCCAGAACTTCCACCGGGATGGAGGGCCCGGCTTCCTTGACCTGCTCGCCCTTGTCGTTGATGAGCGCGCGGACGCGGGCCATTTCGGTGCCGGCCACGACAATGTCGCCAACCTTGAGCATGCCGCGCTGAATGAGCACGGTGGCCACGGCGCCGCGCCCACGATCGAGCTTGGCTTCGATGACCAGACCCTCGGCGCGACCATCATGGGGGGCCTTGAGCTCGAGCACTTCGGCCTGCAGCAGGATGGTTTCGAGCAGCTTGTCGAGACCTTCGCCGGACTTGGCCGAGACTTCCACGTCGAGCACATCGCCGCCCATGGATTCAACGAACACCTCGTGCTGCAGCAGTTCGGTGCGCACGCGCTGGGGATTGGCTTCGGGCTTATCCATCTTGTTGATGGCTACGATGATCGGGACCCCGGCAGCCTTGGCGTGCTTGATGGACTCGATGGTCTGGGGCATGACGCCGTCATCGGCCGCCACCACCAGCACCGCGATATCGGTCGCCTGGGCACCACGGGCACGCATGGCGGTGAACGCCTCGTGGCCCGGGGTATCGAGGAAGGTGACCTTGCTGCCGTTCTTGTCGACCTGATAGGCGCCGATATGCTGGGTGATGCCGCCGGCCTCGCCCGAAACCACATTGGCTTCGCGAATGGCGTCGAGCAGGCTGGTCTTGCCGTGGTCGACGTGACCCATGATGGTCACGACCGGGGCACGGTTGGCCAGATCTTCGGCCTTGTCGTCGGAGGGCAGGTCGAACAGACCTTCTTCGACGTCAGCTTCGGACACGCGCTTGACCGTGTGGCCCAGCTCGGTGGCGATCAGCTCGGCGGTGTCGGCATCGATCACATCGGTGATCTTGGCCATTTCACCCTGCTGCATCAGCATCTTGATGACGGTGACGGAGCGCTCGGCCATGCGGTTGGCGAGTTCGCCAACGGTAATGGCTTCAGGAATGATGACCTCGCGGCTGAGCTTGGGCGCATCCTGCTGGTTGCGGCCCATCTTCTTGTCGCGGCGGCGGCGCATGGCGGCCAGCGAGGGACCACGATCGCGATCGTTCTCGGTGGTGGCACTGGAAACGGTCAGGCGGCCACGCGAAGAATTGTCACCCGCACCGCGACGCGAGGGGCGCTCGGGCTGGGCGCGCGAAGCGCGGCGGGCATTTTCGATCTCGGCCTGGGTGGTCGGACGCTGCTGGGGCGCACCGGTACGGGTGCGGCGGCCATCGGCCTCGCTGGGCGGTGCCGGGGGCACATTGCCGATCGGGGCCATGCCGGCACCAGCCGGGCGCGGTCCACCGGGACGGCCTGCACCAGCGGCGGCCGGACGGCGTTCGCCGGCCGGACGGGCACCGCGCTCGCCTTCGGCCGGGCGTCCGGTGGGACGTTCGGCGCGCTGCGGACGCGGCGGCTGACCGGGGCGGCCGGCCACGGTACGGACCGTGGAGGGACCGGGATTGCGCTGGCTGGCCGGAACGAATTCCTCGCGCGGCTGTTCGGGCTCGGGACGGGCGGTCTCTGCAGCCTGATCAGCCTTGCGGGCTTCTTCTTCAGCCTTGCGGCGTTCTTCCTCGGCGCGCGCGGCTTCCTCGCGGATCTGCCGGCGACGATTGTCTTCCTCAATGCGGCGGGCTTCCTCGGCGGCAAAGCGCTCCTTGTCCTCGGCCTGGCGGGCACCGGCCATAGCCAGCGCCTGACGGCGAGCTTCGGCCTCGGCGGCGCTCAGGCCCAGCGGGGCACGGTTCTGCTGCTGCATGGGGCGCCCTT